>Ga0182024_10005895_pt1 | contig 27175 bp, 20 predicted proteins | sample P32metaG_FD_120480 | JGI IMG/M metagenome (GOLD analysis project Ga0182024, IMG submission 120480) | Permafrost microbial communities from Stordalen Mire, Sweden - P3-2 metaG (Illumina Assembly) | ecosystem: Environmental > Terrestrial > Soil > Wetlands > Permafrost | place: Sweden: Stordalen...
CGCACCCACCCGCTGAACCTGGGTAATACACGACCAACACCCAAACATGCGCGCTGACCAGCCACAACACCGCTCACCCATCACCCATCCAGGAAACTCGGGCCTAGAGAAGCGTCGGCGGCGGAGTTCTCGGCGTGAACGTGATGATGTTCACGCCGAGGCTTCGTGGCGTCGACCCTGGAGCGAACGCCGACGCCGATGGACACGAAGCACGACCGACGACGCATCCCGTCAACTCGGCGACGTTCATCATCGGCCCGACGGGATCGTGGACACCGCTCGTTCGCCCACCTCACCCGTCTTGCCAGATCAGCGATCGCCAAACACGACGGCAGCGATTGCTTCGACCTCGTCCTCGGTCGCGTTCGCAAAACCGTGTCGTGCGTCGAGCGTCCGTGTCCGACGTCGTCGGCGCTCATGTACATCTCCTGTGTGATCGCGACATCGGGCACGGCATCGTTCACGCTGGTAAGGCGAATCGCAGCGACTCGTGTCGCGGACGTTCGTGAGCTCGGGTTCCCGCCGGTACGTCGCGGCGGCTCCGAACAGTCCGAAGCAGCCGTCGGTCCTTCACGGAACCAGGTTTGTCGCGTAGGCCACGTTGTGCCCGACGTCAGTGGTTCACGCGGTGACGTCCTTATAAAACGCGGCGCGGACGCGCGGATGTTTCGAGAGGACCCGCCAGCCGAACAACATCATCAACGCTGAGATCGCAGGTACCGACACCGTGACGAGAACCGCGACGAAGGCGCCTACTCCTTCCGTCCCTGCAATCACTGCCCCGATCGACACAACAGCCGCGAAGCCGATCCAGTAGCGCTTGAGGTCGCGGGATGGCTGTGGTGCTCGTGAAGCGGCGTTAATCGTCATGGCAGGTTCCTTGTGGGGCGGAGGGCTCGGGACGACGGCATCCCGTAGAGATCTGACCGTCGCGCGCGCCGTACCGCACCACAGTCTCCGGGGCGTCGACGAGGATCGGCCGCGGGCTGGCGCAGCGCGCCTGTTGTGGCGTCATTCGAGGTTTCGATGCCGGCAACGCCAACGCGAAGGGGGCGACAACAGGGCGAGTCCCATTCAGCGTCGATCGTGCATTCGTTGTCCGAGGCGCACGCGCGGACAACGCGAGCCGTTCGGCCGCAGATCGCGGATGACGAGCCGATGACCGGCCTCGATGGTATGACGGTGGGCATCGACGAGCGCGTGAACGCGTTGCGGTCCATCGACGTGATCGCCGCGCCGTCGATGAACACGGCTTGGCTGTCAATCCAGTCGATCTCAGCTCGTACCGCCGGCGCGACGGCGGGGCCAGCGAACAGGCCGACGTCAACAGTTGCCTCGCGGCTCCTTGCATTGCTCGCTGCCCTTCATTACGGGCGAGCAAGCCGGGGTCTGGGGCTCGGTCGCGTGACCAGGCGGGACCGTACACCGACTCTCAGACGGAGCGCCTCCTCAAAACGCACGCCGCCTCGGCCGCCTGGCCGAACGCTCGGACCGCCAGTCCGGCACATCGTCGATCACGTGTTCGGATAGCCGGGGGCGACCTCCGTTGCTCGCAGCGACGCGACAAAACGAGGCAGGAGCAGCAGCACAACCCGATCGCGAAGAACGGACACTCTCTGCGATATTCGCTCGCTCAGCGTAGGACCGAAGGCGTCGCGACGCCGGCCTGACGAGTCGGAAGCACCACCGTGCCTATCGAGGGTCGAGTTGGTGGGTTCGCCGAGAGGCGCTTTCGGAGCTGGAACTGGCGGACGAGACCGAGAAGGTCCGAGACGACGTCCGTCCCCGGCGTGTGCATCGGCGATGTGCGAACTTCTACGCAGGCGTTCCCTGCAGCCCGACAGCCGCGACGAGGAATCCGACCAAGCGCTCGAAGATCTCCAGTTCGTCCTCGTATCCGAGTATGGGCGGGCCGTAGTAGCGCACGGCGCGAGCCCGGAGCGCAGCGCCGACATTTTGCGTGTCGGCGCAGATCTCTGCGAGTGCGACACGCTCCGCGACGACGACGCGCGAAGTCTGCGGTGGACCGTGGCCCGCCCGAGCGTCGTCGCCGTAGACCTGAACCCATGCGGCGGTCGCAAGATCGATGAGCCCGCGCCCGATGATGTCGTGGCCTTCGACCACGCGCAGTTCGACGAGCGCAGCATCGTTCGCCCCGGTCTGATGCTCGCCGCCCGGCTCGTACGACGACGTCGACGCGCCGCTTCCCCAGTCGTCGCCGACGGTTGCGTAGCCGAGCGTCTCCAACAACTCGTTCATGTTCCTTCGCAACGCGCCCACAACAAGGTCGGCTGGGACCCGGGCGCCGTTCCCGATCGAGTCGCTCCGTACGGACCGCGTCCACCAGACCTTGTGGTCTGCGCGCCCATTTCGGTCGTGCTGTTGGTCGAACGCGGCCGACGCCGCCCCGGCGACCCGTGGCACGCCGATGAACTCCCAGATTCCGTCGACGACTTCGTCGGTCTTCGTGACCAGGTCCTCGTATCGGACGCGCAGGCACCGCTCAGGCCACTGTTTCTCGAACGTGAGCATCCGCGTCGTCCGGTCGAGCCAGTAGGCGACGAGGGCGACGACGGAGTTGGTCGGGCTCGCCGCTGCGAACTGGGGGAAGCCGAACCCATCGAGGCCCCAGGGCGAGGCCTCGATACTGGACCTCACGAAGTCCATGCAGTGGCGGTGCAGCAAGATGAAGCGGGCCTCGGGCCAAACCGACGCGAGCAGATCGAGGTGCAAGACATTCGAGAGCGACTTGTCGCACCAGCGAGTCTTGGCGGCGTGGGCGACGTACGCGCCGCCAAGATCATCGGCGATCGCGCGTGCCCGTTGCAACGCCGCCCGGTCGTCGTGCGGCGCCGGTCCCGCCAGCGCGGTCGCGCTGTAGACGTAGCTGTTGATGAGCATTGCGATGTCAGCTTCGCCAGGGCACGCGACCTGCGGATGAGTGTCGATCAGCCATCGCAACAGTGTCGAGCCGCTACGCGCGTTGCACGCGATGAAGGTTGGAGCAAGGGCGTCGACTCCGGGCGTCTCCTCATCTTGTGGCGCTCCGGCAAACCTCGGGAACGAGGAATCGCTCACGATCGCAAAGGGTAGTGAGGCACCCGACTCCGTCATGCGATCGACTCGTCTCGTCGGTCGATGGATCAAGGCCGGCACGGCCATTGTGAGGATCGTGAGAACGGGCTGAGCGTTGTGTAAGGAACGCGTACGGGGCGGGCCGTACGCAGCTGGGAACTGCAGCCCGGTCGACAGCGGGGTAATGCGTCAAGCGTCGAGTCGCGGTACGAACAGTGCGACGGGGATGAACACTGCGCGACTGGCCTCGACAGCTAAAGGGCGATGTTCGCGAACGTCACATGCACGACATCGTCCTTCGCGTTCGATGCGCATGCGAGCGTCCCGAAGCAGGTCGTGAACGTCACGGTCCCGTTGCCGGCGCACGGGAGCCGTAGTGCGGTCGGGATTGCCTTGGCTGTGTTGTAGGACGTGAAACCGACGACGTGTAGCGCGTCACCGCCGAACTTTGCCCATATCTCGTGCGCGAAGGATCCGGTATCGCCACCACCGGACGACACTCGCCGGACGGTCACGGGCTGCCCTTCGATCGGGGTCCCGGTCCGGTTGCCGCCGGCAGGACCGGGACAGACCACGCGGATGATCGCATGAGCATGTTTCCCGTTGACGTAACCGAGATAGTGCTCGTGCGGGCCGATCGCCGACGTCGTCGCCGACGTCGGTGTCGCCGAGATCCCGACCGTCAACAACGCCATTGCGACGATACCGATCGTCACTCGTGTCACCCTCACACTCCACCCCTACGGAATTTTGGTCCCGAGTCCGGACACTCCGCATCGATCCCTGGCCCCGGGTCGACATGATCTGGGCCGCTCGCCGTTGCTGGCGTGCCCTTTGTCAAGCTGGTCATGCGAGTGATCGTCCAACCGGCGAAAAAGAAACGGGGCCCGAATGGCGAAGTCGGCCAAGATTCACTCGCGCGTGCTGGTCCGCTCGTCGACCTTCGCGAACGTGGCCAGACACGTGCTCAATGACCAATCGATGGACGGCCTGACCGTCGAGGTTGGCCGAGCGGTCGGCACGACAAGGTCCGGGTGGACGACCCGACGTTGGAGGTGGATGGGGACACAACCGAGTCGTCGTTCTCGTCGTTCGTGGGTCTGGGCTGCGTTCGCCGACCTCGAGGAATTCAGCATCACGGTGGTCGCCGACCACACGACGTCCGCTTGGTCCTCGACTCACTCGGGTGGTTGGTCCGGCTCCGCCCGACAACCGTCGGGAAGTACCGGTCCTCGGCGACAAGACACGAAACGTGCGGTCGGCAGATCCGAGGCGTGCCAGTACCTCCACCGAGAGTTTGCTCGGCTGCAGGTACCGGCACCGTTGGACGGCCCTGGTTGACGCGTCCTTACTCGGGGCTGCGGGGGCTCGGGCGAGCGCCCGAACGGACTCACGGGCCTGAGGCGACTCGGTGCCCGTCGGCGTCAATGGGCGCGGCGTATCTCATCCGGCTCGAACGGTGACGGCAGCACGTGCCGATCAGATGCACGTCGCAGCCAGTATCCGCCTTCTGTTGAGTTCGCAACCTCGAAGCCGCTCGACCACGACCCCCGGAACCGGTTGCGAACCTCGACGCTCGTACCGACGGGCAAGATCCGACTGTGAGGTTGGGGTGCTGGACCCTGCATGGTTGCGCTCTCCGATCATGATGACCGCGCCGACACCCCCGAATCTGCGCACCCGGCTGACCACGGCCTCGCCCGACAGTACCGGGCAAGACTCGGAGTCTGGCCAGAGCCGCGTGAACGATCTACGACAATGAGGCCAACAAGACGTCAAGGGCCAGACGACCGACACTCAGACTGCGCCGTCCACCGACGAGGCACCCCGCACGTCGTATCCGGCCGCGGCAGTGGAACTCGTCAGAAAAGCCCGTTGGAGGCTGCATTCGCGCGGATCAGCCGCCGGCAGCCCGCGCGTCGAGCCGCAGCGGTGGCTGGCCGACCTCTGCGAGTGGCGTCTGAACCTCCGTCGGTCGTTCAAACCGTTGACGCGCGCATCCGATCGGTAGGAGGGCGCGCCCGCAATGTGTGCGAATGTATGGACGTTTCCTGCTGCGCGCGCCACGACGCGTGACTGCCCTCGCGGTGCACGATGACGGTTTTCGTGGTGGTGCGAGGGCTTAGAAGGTGACTTTCGTGTCGGTGAAGCGGAACCGTGTGAGCGACACCGCTGCGAAGATCAGGCTCATCGCGACGAGCACGCAGCAGGGTAGGACGATCGCCGGGTAACTGTGTCCGTCGAGGATGACGGACCGAAAGCCGCGCATGACCCAGTAGGTCGGTGTTGCGGGCGCGATCGCGCGAGCCCAGCGTGGGAGGACCTCGAGTGGGACGAGCGCCCCGCCGAGCGCCCCGAACAGGACTAGGCCGCCAAACGCGAGCGCGCTGGCTTGTTGGATGGTGTGAGACAGGGCCGTGATCATCACGCCTAACAGGACGAGGCAGGTCGCGAACGCGGCGACGAGTGGAACGAGTGTCGTGAGCGGTCCACGGCTTCTGAGATGGAAGAGCGGGACGCCGATCGCGAAGATGACGAGGAACTGGGTGGCCGATACGGCGAGGAAGGGAAGTGCTTTGCCGGTCATGATCTCGGCGGAGGTGGCCTGGCTGGCGCGGAGGCGGTCCCAGGTGTTCCAGCCGTATTCGGAGAAGAACGCGAAGCTGGTCATCCCGACGATGTAGAAGCCGTTGGCGACGGCTTCGCCCGGCACGACTTGCTCGGCGCCGTTGGCTCCGGCGTGGCCGTGCGCGGCGAGCGCAAGTGCGACCATCGGTTTGAGGAATCCCATCAGGATGAGCGGAAACACGACCAGGATCATGATGGGCAACGGGTCGCGGGTGAGGAGACGGAGTTCGTGAGCGACGATCGCGCTGGTCCGTCTAGGCGACATTGATTTGTTCTTCGATCCGGGTTTCGGTGAGGTCTTGGGTGAGTTGGAGGAACGCGGTTTCGAGGCTGGGTTGTGAGACGGTCAGGCCGCGAAGGTTCGCCGCGTGGCTATCGAGGCCGGCGAGGATGCTTGCGGTGACGGCTGAGGGGTCATTGGTGTCGATCCGCACGCGTGATCCGCTGGTGGTGACCGTGCCGGTCGGGGCCAGTCGGGCGAGGTCGGGCGCAGGTCCCTCGAACACGAGGTCGACGGCGCCGACGGAGTGTTCGGCGATGACTTCGGTGATGCTGCCGCGTGCGAGGAGCCGGCCGTGTTCGAGGATCGCGACGGACGCGTCGAGTTCTACGACCTCGGGGAAATAGTGGGTCGAGTACACGACCGCGGCACCGTCGTGTGCGAGATTCCGCACGACACGCAGGAGCCGGGCGCGGGTCTGAACATCTGCACCCACGGTTGGCTCGTCGAGCAGGACCAGCGCCGGACGACCCACCAAGGCGATCGCGGTGTGCAGCCGTCGCCGTTCGCCGCCCGACAACTCCTTGGCGCGCCGGTCCAGCAGCTCGCCGAGACCGAGCGTGTCGGCGAGCTCGTCGATCGCGCCACGTGCCTGCCTGCGGCCCAGCCCGGCCATGCCCATGAAAAGTCGCAGGTTGTCCCGACACGACAATGTCGGATAGACGCCGGTGTCTTGGGGCGCGAGTCCGAGGCGGGCCCGCGCTCGGCGCGGCTCGGCGAACGCGTCGATCCCGCCGATCACGACACGCCCCGAGTCCGCGCTGCGTAACCCGGCGACGATCGATACGAGCGTCGTCTTGCCGGCACCGTTGCGGCCCAACAGCGCCGTGATCTCGCCTTCGGCGACTTCAAGGTCGACGGCGTCTAGTGCCTGACGCGGCCCGTAGGCCTTCGAGAGTCCCCGCACCTCGAGCATGCGTCCCCGTTCGCAACGGTATCGTATTCTAGATACGAATCTGTATCTAGAATACAGTTAGGAATCCAAGTGTCAACCTCGGATGAGGACGAGGTACTTCGTGACGGTCGAGCGGTGGACGCCTGAGCGCAGGATGGAACGCACCCGGGCGGCGTTGGTCGCCTCCGCTCGGCATGTCTTCGCGACGCGTGGCTTCGAGGGCGCGTCGCTCGACGAGATCGCGGACGCGGCGGGCTACACGCGTGGTGCGATCTACAAGCACTTCGCGAACAAAGAGGACCTCTTCTTCGCGGTTGGAGACGCCGTCAACACCGAAGTGCTCGACATCTTCGTCGAGCAACTCGAGATGGAAGGAGATGTCGACAACCGACAGACCGCGGCGACGTGGTTCAAGGCGTTGACGGGAGACAAAGAGATTTGGGCGTTGAGCCTCGAGTTCAGCCTCTACCAGTATCGCAACCCGGCCGCGCGGGAACGCTCCGCCGGACGGCGCCGCCAGCAGCGTGCGACGGTCGCCACGCTGATGGAGCACTACACGACCGAGATGGGCTACACGCTCAAACTTCCCACGGAGACCATCGCCGCGATCCTGCTCATCGCCTCGGACGGGTTCGTACAAGCCGCACGAATCGACACCGACACCGAGGAACTCTTCGCTACCTTCCTTGACCTGTTCATCCCGGCAGTCATGGAAGGCCCGCAGACCCGAGGCGACCAACCGGCGGACTGACTGACGGAGGAAACCAGCGGATGTGGCCGCCGCGTCCTGCACTGAATCGGGTACACCTGCTGACGTCGGCGCGATGTCGAAGCCCCCACGTCGGTTGCGCTCAGCGAGACCGCCGACATTGGTCGAGACATCGTCACGGTCCGCCATCGCCTCCGCGCACTTCAGTCGCGAAGTGCGCCCCACGCCGGTGTGACATTGGTCACCACTCTTGCGAGTTCTCGCGACCGGGACGGCACGGCGGCCGACGTTCAGTGCGATGGCGTTCTACCCGCTCGCCGGAAGCGACTCGACGTGACCTCTCAGTCGACACGCCTCGGGCTCGGGGTGGGGATCACCAACCCTCGCCTCACCACTGCGAAGCGCGGAATCGCGGTCGAGGTCGCGACTCGTCTCGCGGCCATGACCGACACGCCTGTCTGTCTCGTCGGCGCCGATCCGACCGACCGCGACGTCGACCGTCACCTTCCGCAGCTCGCCCGCGCCTGGGGCAAGCCGTCCCGCATCCAAGTCACACGCGGGCCACACCATGTCGAGGTCGCGACGTTCTCACGCTCCCGTATCTGCGTCGTGTCGGTCTCCGACCGCGAAAGCGTCGAGCTCGTGTTCCCCACCCTTCAGGAGCGGTTCCGCTTCCTGATTGTCGACGCTCCGTCACGCGCCGGGATGGGCGTCGGCATTGCCGGGGTGTTGCTCGACTGGCTCGACGCCCTCTTCGTCGCGACCGCGCTCGACGCCGGAGAGCTCGCCGAAACCCGGCGTTTCGTCGAACATCTCGACGCCCGACCGACTGCACAACATGTCGATGTGCGCGTCGTCGCGATCGGAGAGCCTGCCGGACGTGGGCTCGCGCGCCGCCAGCTCGACGCGCGCTTGGCCGCGCTGCCCACCATCGGCCGCGTCCCAAGGCTCGGGGGTGGCGTTGCCAATGAGGACAGGATCGCCGTTCCTGAACTCGACGACGCGTTCCGGCCCATCATTCGCTGGATCATCGACCGCCAAGCCCGACCGGCTCGAGATCCGGCACTTCACCTCGTTGCGGCTCACGATGGACGCGACGGACACGTCGCGAATCGGCTCTATCGCGAAACCTCCGGGCGGTAGCTCACTTCGCGGCGAGGAAGCATCGGCGTCCGCCGCCCCGATAGAGCCCGCTCGCCGTGGCCTCGGTCGGCGCGATTTCGATCACCTCGCGGAAGCCCGCGTAGCGCAACGCGTCGATCGCACCTCGGTAGGTCGGATGGAACTCCCACGACTCGCTGCCCTCGTGAGGATGTGATGCGTCCTTGGTGTCGAACAGCACGAATCCGGAGAAGGGCTCTTCGTGACAGATCGTGTCCACGATGGCGAAGCGTTCACATAGCTCGTAGGTGCGCTGGAGGAGCCGCAAAGGGTCGGTCACGTGATAGAGCACCCCGAGGTTCAACACGATGTCCCAGCGGCGCTGGTCATCGAACGACATCGCGTCGGCAACATCGAACCGCGTCGTTTCGAGACCGAAGTAGTCGCGCAGGAATCGCGCCTGTTCGATGTTGTGTGCTCGCAGGTCGACGCCGTCGACCGAACGCGCACCTCGTTGTGCAAGGTCGAAGGCGAACCAGCCGCTGTTGCAGCCGAGGTCAAGGACATTCATGTGCTGTATCTCGTCGCCAAGTATGCGTGCCAGCGTCCCGTTGATCAGGTCCGTGCGGAACTGCATGCGTTGCGCGTTGTCGTCCGCGAAGATTGCCGCGCCGAAGTTGTCGGTGAACTCCATCGTGTTCACCACGGGATCGCCGAGCGCGAACGGCACATACCACGGGCCGAGATCAGCCAACTTCGCTCGCAGAGCATCGACGGGCATGGCTCGCGTGGCTCGGTGCATAAACGGCGGCCACGTACACTCGACGTCGCGGACAAGGCGCGGCAAAAGGTACTCGGCTGATCGTGTCCCGGTCTGGCTTGCGCGCCACAGCTTGTACCGCTCCTGTGAGGTGCCGAGGTCGGGTTCGCTACCAGGGATCGCGCACACAATGTGCTCGTCGAGCGAGAGCGCCGGCCCGAGGCCGTCTCCGGTGCCGATACCGGTTCGGAGCTGATCGACGAGGCTCACTTCCGACCCTCGACGCGCATCGCACGGCCGGTCATGGTGGTTCGTCGGCACGTGCGCATTGAGCGATGATCGTACCCGTCGAACCGAACCCGAAGATCGGGGCGAGTCCTGTCGGGCGAACGGTTGGCGGGGGTTCTTCCAGCGGGATAACGACGAGCGGCGAAGGCCGCAGGAGACGTTCGAGGACTTGTTCGTTCGTTCCGGACTGCGACTGCGCGCGGCGCTGTCGTCGTTGTACGGCCTGGACATGGGCCGGGAAGCGGCTGCACAGACCATCGCTTGCACCGGCGCGCATTGATCCGGACGCCTGCGCTCGTCCACCCAAACGCGTCTGTACACCGCGTCGGTTAGAGCCGTGAGCGAAGGCCACGACACCCCGGCGGGTCGTGTTCGTCGCGACGTTGACCGACTCGATGCCCGACGTACCCGCCGCGCTGCACGCCGGCTTCTCGGACCACCTCATCATGTGACAAGACCGCACCGACGCAGGTCATGGCTCAAATGTCACGAGATTCGCCGCCGCGGCCGCGGACCGGCATGCTCGACCATTACGCTCCCCCCACCGCTTGCAGGGGGTGCTGTGCCGTTCAAACCACTCGTTGTGCTGCTGGCCGCGACGTGCGTCGCAGCCGCGAGCTGTTCAAGTTCCACGAAGTCGGCGAGCTCAACATCGTCGACGACGACTCGCGTATCGTCGACCACGTCCGCGACGCTGCCCGGCGGCGCGTTCAAACCTCCCCTTTGCCCGACAACGGCCGGTCCGCCGGTCGACGCGACGCGGGTGCCCGGCTCCACATCGGACTACGACATCGTCTCGTTCGACGGGACAAAGATCCGGGCACATTGGTTCCCGTTGTCGAAATTTCCGCCGGGGGGCACTGCGCCGACCGTCTTGAAGGGTCCCGGCTGGGGCCAATCCGGCGATACCAACACGACGTCGACGAACTACGGCCTGTTCGGAGATCTGAGCATCCGCGCGTTGCACGACGCCGGCTACAACGTGCTGACATGGGATCCGCGCGGTTTCGGGAAGTCCGGCGGAACGGTCGAAACCGACAGCGCCGACTTTGAGGGCCGCGACGTCGAGCAACTGATCTCGTGGGTCGCGCAGCAACCCGGTGTGGAGCTCGAGGCGCCCGGCAACCCGCGCATTGGGATGGTGGGCGCCTCGTACGGCGGCGGCATCCAACTGATCACCGCCGCGATCGACTGCCGCGTCGACGCGATCGTTCCCCAGATTGCGTGGAACTCGCTCGGTACCAGCCTCTACACCGCGCAGACCGTGAAACGCGGTTGGGGAGATCTGCTCTACAACAGTGCCGCGGGTCGTCCGCTCGACCCCCACATCACCAGCGCGCACACCGAAGGTGACGCAACGGGCGTGCTGAGCGCGGCCGACCAGCAGTGGTTCCTCGACCGCGGCCCGGGCAACCTGGTGAACAAGATCAAAATACCGACGCTGTTCGAACAGGGAACGATCGATACGTTGTTCCCCCTCGAAGAGGCAGTGACCAACTATTCGATCCTGCGGGCCAACGGCGTACCCACCGCGATGCTGTGGATGTGCAGTGGGCATGGGGTGTGCCTGACCAACCCGGGCAACCCGAACCTGGCCGGCGACGACGCGATCGCGTGGCTGAATCGTTACGTGAAGAACGACACGCAACAACGACTCGGCGCACCGTTCGAGTACGTCGACCAGAACGGAGTCGAGTACACGGCAAATCAGTATCCGCTACCGGCCGCGCCGCCCGTCGTGGCCGACGGCAGCGGCACCCTCACGTTGGTCGCCGGAGGCGGTTCGGGCCCGGCGCACGCGACCGGCAATACCGGCGCGCTCGGCGGCGTCGCGCTTGGCATCACGCCGGCCATGGCGTCGCACGCGCTGAACATTTCGATCACGGCTCCGACCGCCGCCAACATTGTCGGGGCGCCAACGCTGACGCTCCACTACACGGGAACGTCGCCGGCCGGTGTCAGTCCGACCCGCGTCTTCGCGCAACTTGTCGACGACAGCACCGGAATCGTGCTCGGAAATCAGATCACGCCGATCGACGTCACCCTCGACGGCAAGGCTCACACGACAACAGTGCCGCTCGAGATCGTTGCCTTCACCGCAAAACCCGGAGCGCACTTGACGCTGCAGCTCGTCGCAACCACCACCGCGTACGCGATACCGCGGCTGGGCGGCTCGATCGATTTCGCCTCCGTGCACATCGAGCTGCCGACCGTGACCGGCGTCACCCGTCAGGGCTGACCGGGTTCAGCGGTCCGGTAATCGCCGAACGGGGCGTCGCGCTCTTGCAACGCGGTCGTGAGCCCACGCTCGCGCGCTGCGCCGACGAACTGACGCATCGCGGTGGTGTGGGTCCCGAGCGCACACAGCTCGGTCCCCGCGCGGATCCCGGCACGCATCCCCATCATGTCCATCTGGCGGTGAACGACACGCTTGTTGAGCTGCAGCAGCTCACTGGGCACCATCGCGATCCGGCGCGCGACCTCCAAGACGCGCTGGTCGAGCTCGCCGGCTGGGAACGCGTCGTTGGCCCATCCGAGCTCGACTGCTTGCACACCGGAGATCGAGTCGCCGGTGAGCATCATCTCCATCGCTTTGCGCATACCGAGGAACCACACGTGGAAATGCATGTCGGGCACCCCGAACCGCACCGCCGGATACCCCATCTGCGCGTCTTCGGCCATGTAGACAAGATCGCATCCGGTCGCGAGTTCGCTCGCACCCGCGAGGCAGTATCCGTGCACGTGCGCGATGACCGGCTTGGCGAGATCCCAGATGCTCATCCAGCCCTCGGTAACGTGGCGCGGCCACGCTCCTTCTCCGCCCGGCGTGTAATACGGCATCTCTTTGCCTTCGTTGCCGCCGCCGAGGTCGTACCCCGCCGAGAACGACGGACCGGCGCCGCGAATGATCGTGACCGAAACGTTCGGATCCTGGTCGTGTACGCGCAGGGTCTCCAGGATCGCCCCCCGCAACGGATGGATCAAACTGTTGCGCTTTTCGGGCCGGTTCATCGTGATGCGCCGAACCAACGGCAACGGTTCATCAACCAAGATCACGTCATCGCTCATCGCTGGAAGCTAGCCGAGTAGCAGCGGTCAGCCCGGCTTGGCGACGACCTGCGCGGTCGACGGGTAGAACGCTCCGTCGGCGCATTGGTGCACGCGTGCGCTTCGCACACAGATCGTCACGCGGCCGGGTGCACGTGCCGAGTCGGGCTCGCGCACGAAACTCACACTGTTGTTCCCGACCGAGACGGTGACGACCTCACCGCATCCGTCGCACACAATCTCGCGTCGCATACGACGACTGTAGTGCAGGAGCCGCCCGACGCTCCGGTCAGGTCTTGACCATGCCGGCGCGGTCACGTGAGATGCGCTGAACCCGGCCCCGACAGGCCACCCGAGCCGTGTGGTCGAGACGCACCCGATCGTTGTGCACCGCGTCGCGCAGCTCCGCCCGGCGCGACGAACCCGTTCCGTCCGCCGGTCGCAAAGACGACGCGAACAGGCGGTCAGGGATCGATGTCGACCGGTGTGCCGAGTGGCACGAGCGCGGCGAGCCGTATGATTTCCGCGTCGGGTATTCGAATGCTGCCCAGTGTCGTGGCCAAGCCGAGCGACGCGGCGTCGTCGTTTCCGTGTATGCCGATTTCGCCGTCAGCGCCCGCGAAACTTGTGATCACGTTGGAACGGCTCGACAGACCGAACGCATACGGCCCGAAGACGGTCTGGGCGTTCGGCGCCTTGAGCAGCATCCGGACCGAGTAGCGGCCCGTCGGCGTCGGTGTCGCCGGCGCGCCAATCGCCACCGCACCCTCCCAGAGCACCTTCCCGCCGGCGAACACCGTCATGTTGCGAGCACTCAGATCGACGCGGATCGCATAGGTGTCGCTCGTGATCGTCACGTCGGAGGCGCGGACCCAGCCGTCGCTGCCGTTGGGCTCGACCGGGAGGAGCACCTTCACCCAGCCGTTGCCTTGCTGAGCCTCGACGAGAAAAACCTGCGCGACACGCACACTCGGATCGTCCGTCGCGGGGCGCCACGGGTTGGGGAGCTCACGCACCGCGTCGGCGGCATCAGGTTCGTCGTACACCGTGAGCCGGGCGACACGCGCGTGTGCGACGAGTGACACGGCCGGCATGGCGCTCTGCGAACCGGAAGGCGACGACGTCGGTGCGGCCGATCCCACGCTCGCGGTCGTGCCGGTCGTCGGGACGGGCGCCGTCGTCGGAGTCGACGGCAGGTTGAGATCGCTCGGACCGCCGCCCCCGCCGCACGCGGCGAGTCCGACGACGAGGATCGACGTCGCGATGATCGGCACGACGCGCATCGACGAGACGCTAGCTTGCCCTGTCGATCAGGAGGCGCCATGCCCTCAGTCGCTCTTGACGCCGACCGTCTGGCGGCAACTGCGGTCGATGCCACCGGACTCGACAACTTCGGCGAGCCGACGTGGCGGCCTGGCCTCGAGCGATACGTAGCGGCGCTCAGCAGCGAAGGTCACCTGCACGAGCTGGGCGAGCAGATCGCATCCGGCGAGATCGTCGAGTATCTCTGCACCCGTCTGCGCCTGGTCGAGTGGCGCACGTCACATCCGGAGATCGCCGATACCGATGTCGTGCCGCCCATCGTCATCGTCGGTCAGGCCCGAACTGGCACGACCATTCTTCATGACCTCCTCGCCCAAGATCCCGCGAACCGCGTGCCGCTCACGTGGGAGGTGGATCGTCCGCTCCCCCCGCCGGAGACCGCGACATACGACACCGATCCCCGCATCGCGGCATCACAGGAGCTGCTCGACGGTGTCGAACTCGTGATACCAGGATTTCAGGCCATGCACCCGATGGGCGCACGACTGCCGCAGGAATGTGTGCGCATCACCGGCGGCGACTTTCGCAGCATGATCTTCCCGACGCAGTACCGGGTGCCGTCGTACGCGCAATGGCTGCTCGACGAAGCAGACATGGCGCCGGCGTACCGGTGGCACCGTCGGTACTTGCAGCACCTGCAGTCTCGGCACCCGGCACCGCGGTGGGTGCTCAAGTCGCCAGGGCACCTCTGGTGTCTCGGCGCACTGCTCGACGAATACCCACACGCGTTGCTGGTCCAGACGCACCGCGATCCGTTACGCATCATCGCTTCGCTGAGCTCTCTTATGAGCGTGCTGCGACGCCTCGGCAGCGACGACATCTCGATTCCCGACATTGCGGCCGAGTTCGCGGGCTACCTCGTCGACGGGCTCGATCGATCGGTCGCCGCGCGCTCGGACGGCACCGTTCGCGCAGACCGCGTCATCGACGTCCAGTTCCGGACGTTCATGGCCGATCCGTTCGCGACCATCCACGAGATCTACGGCCGATTGGGCCTGGCCCTCGGAGCCGACGCCGAGCGTCGCATGCGCGAATTTCTGGCCGAGAACACGACCGAAAAGCACGGCGGCCACCACTACACGTTCGCCGACACCGAGCTTGACCTCGACGAGTGGCGGGAGCGCACACACCACTACCAGGAGTATTTCGGCGTCCAGTCCGAGACCCTGACCTGAGTACCCTGCCTAGGGTGACGATCACCGAACCGGGCGAGGCGTGGCCCGCACTCGCGGTGCGCGGCCTGGCGAAGGCATTCGGCCCGAAGATCGCGGTCGCCGAAATCAACGTCGACGTTCCGCGCGGCTCGTTCTTCGGCATCGTCGGGCCGAACGGTGCGGGCAAGACCACGACGTTACGCATGGCGACCGGGCTGTTGCGTCCCGATCGCGGACAGATTTGGGTCGACGGTATCGACGTGTGGGCCGACCCGATCGCGGCGAAAGCACGGATCGGAGTGTTACCCGAAGACCTCGCGCTGTTCGAACGGTTGCGCGGCCGCGAGCTGCTCGAGTTCCACGGACTGCTGCGCAACATGCCGACCGACGTGATCGCCAGCCGTTCCGGTGAGCTCCTCGATCTCCTCGGCTTGTCCGACGCGGCCGATGCGCTCGTGGTCGACTACAGCCACGGCATGCGAAAGAAGCTTGTCCTCGCGGCCGCGTTGCTCCATGGACCACGTCTGCTGTTCCTCGACGAGCCGTTCGAGGCGATCGATCCGGTATCGGCCCGCGCGATCCGCTCGGTCCTCGAGCACTTCACGAGCGGTGGCGGCACGATCGTGTTCTCCAGCCATGTCATGGAGCTCGTCGAGCGCATGTGCGATCACGTCGCGGTCATGGTCAGCGGACGCATCGCGTGGGCCGGACCGCTCGACGTGCTGCGCGCCGGCGGCACGCTCGAAGATGCGTTCGTCGCGGTCGTCGGCGAACCCGTCGAGCGGCAAGGGCTGTCGTGGTTGGAACATTCGTCCGACTGAAACTTCGTCTGCTCCGCAACGGCTTGCACGTCGGCCAGGGCGCGGTGCTCTTCGCGATCGGCGCGGTCGGTGCCGGTGTGCTCGGCTTGGGCGGGTTCGTGACGTTGGCGGCAGCCCGGGACAACGCGACCGGGCCGGATTTCGCGATCGTGGTGTTCGCGGTCGCCACCCTCGGATGGACCGTGCTTCCGATTCTCGGCTTCGGCAACGACGAAACCCTCGACCCGCAACGGCTCGCCACGTTGCCCCTGAGTAGGCGCCAGGTCGTGATCGGCGTCCTCGCAGCCTCGATGCTCGGCGTCGCACCGGCCGCGACCCTGGTCGCGTTGAGCGGAGCCTTCGTCGGTCTCGCGAACAATGTTCCGTCCGCGGTGCTGATCGCCATCGCGGTCGTGGAGACGCTCGTGCTGTGCGTTGTCGCATCGCGGACGCTGGTTGCGTTGCTTGTCCCGGTCCTTCGTTCGCGCCGCGGCCGTGACTTCACGATCCTCGCGGTGACGCTGCTGGGTCTCACGCCACCCCTGCTCGAAATGTTCGCCGCGCGTGGCGGGCACGACTTCCAACAGGTCGTCGTCGAGACCGCACATCGCGTTCGACTGACACCGTTCGCGTGGGGCGGTACCGCGGCTGCCGACGCCGCCCGCGGACACTATTCGGGGGCGGTCGTGCTCCTCGCGGCGGTCGCGGCGTTGACGGGCGCGTTGCTGTGGATCTGGTCGCGGGCCCTCGAACGCGCGCTGACGAGTTCGGATGCGCCGGCGACAGCACCCCGTGCGACACGCGCCGGACCTCCGGCCGGCCTGATCCCACGTGCGCTGCCGTTCCTGCCGCGCAACCGGGTCGGGGCAGTCGCCGCAAAGGACCTGCGGTACTTCGCCCGCGATCCCCGCCGGCGTGCTCCGCTCATCGGTGCCCTGATCGTGCCGGCGGTCGCGCTCTTCGCTACGTTGAGTCATGGTCCGTCCCGGCCGGCGTCGACGACCTTGCTCGGACTCGTCGCAGTGCTGCCGGCCGCCGGCCTCACGTTGAACCAGTTCGGCCTCGACGGCGCCGCACTGTGGAGTTCAGTCGCCGCCGGCAACGATCCGCGCTCGGATCTGATCGGCAAGAATCTCGCGAGCGCCCTCGTGATGGTGCCGCTCGCGACCGTGGCGGCATGCGTGTGCGCCGCGTTCACTCATGGCTGGGCCTATCTGCCGTTGACACTCGGCTTGGCTCCGGCGATCTTCGGCGTGTTGCTAGGTGTCGGCGACGTGATGTCGGTACGGGTCCCGTATGCGATGCCCGACCGTCGCAATCCGCTCGCGTTCAATCCCGGACAAGGATGCGCGACCCTGCTTGCCGGCTTCGGTGCGCTGGCGGTACAAGCAGCGCTGCTCGCACCGATTGGCGTCCTCGCGTTCGCGTTGGTCGCGACGACACCGCTGCCGCTGGCGACGGTCACGACGGTTGTGATCGCGAACGTCTACGGCGCAACGATCTGGGTGTCGGGTCGCAACATCGCGTGGCGCACCGTGTGGTGGCGTCTGCCCGAACTTCTCGAAGCTGTGTCACCCCGTCGAGCCGGCTGACCCTGACGCACGCGGCAGGCTCATCGTCAGAGGCCGTGCACCGCGGGAACGAACCGCGCGAGGTATGACGTGAGGTGCACGTAAGTGTCGGTCGCGAGCAAGCCGCCGAGCACCACGAGCAGCCCGCCGGATACTCGCTCGAGACCGGGTCCGATCCGCCGCAACCACTCAGCCAGACGCGGCGACGACGCTAGTCCGAGCGCAGCCGCGAGGAACGGGACGCCAATGCCCATCGCGTACGCGCACAACAGGATCGTGCCTCTGCCTATTTCGCCGCTTCGAGCCGCAATCGTGAGCGCGGCTGCGAGCAACGGACCGACGCACGGACTCCAGCCGGCACCGAATGCAACGCCCACGACGTAGGGCCGTGCCACACCAGAGACTTTCGGCAACGTGGGGATCAAGCGCCGCTCGCGTGAGAGCGGCCCACGGGCCACGCCCAACAGGGCGAGGCCCATCACGATGATCAGCACGCCACCGACGGTTCGCACCCCACTTTGGAACGTCGACAACGACGAACCGAGGGCACCCGCGATTGCACCGAGCCCGGCGAAGACCGTCGTGAATCCCGCGATGAAGATGAGCGTCGCAGGGACCGCGCGGGCCGTATCGTGCGCGTCTCCCATTTCGCCGACAATGATTCCGAGATACGCGGGAACGAGAGGGATGATGCACGGCGCAAGGAACGACGCGACGCCGGCGCCGAACAGCGCCACGATCTGGGTGAACACCTGCTACCAAGCCGCCGGCATGTGAGATCTAACCGAACGTGAAGTCGTACGCCTCGAGGCCGGGCGCCGACGCCGAGATGCTGAGCACGTGATCCGCGACAGTCGAGTTCAGCAGGAGGCGATACATGTCGGGCGCCTGTACCGTCACGACGGTCTGCCCGTCGCCGTTGACGTGGAGGTTCAAGCCGCGGTCGTCGGCGGGGACCGGCTGACCGTCGAGTTCGACGACCGCGTCGAGGGGCTTTCCGCTCTCGGTTGACATCACGAGATTCACCTCTTTGGCGTGCACGCCGAGCAGGATCGTCGCGCCGGTGGCGTCCGACGTGACCGCCTCATTGTCGGCGGTCCACTTTCCGGAAAGCGCCCCTTCGAGCGTGCCCTGTGCGAGCGAGATCTGCCCGCCAGGGCCGAGCTGTGGAGCCTCGACGGTTCCGGCCGCAGGTGTCGGATAGTCGTGGGTGCCGGGCTGGATGTCGATCAGCGGCTGCGTCGGGTCCTGGTATTGCAGACCCAGGTAGGTTTCTACGTTGGTGTTCTGACTCGAGGTGGCGTCGGCCTTCGCAACCTTGGGCTGGGACCGCGGTGAGGCCTCGCTGACGCCGAGCAGCTTGCGGATGACATTCTCCGTGTCGGAGTAGTCGCCTTCGCCGAAGTGCGTGTACCTGATGTGTCCGCTCCGGTCGGCGATGTAGTCAGCCGGCCAGTACTGATTCTTGAACTCGTTCCAGATGGTCATGTCGTCGTCGAGCGCGACCGGCCAGGTGACGTCATCGCGTTTCACGGCCGCTTCGACGTTCGAGTGCACCTTCTCGAAGTCGAACTCCGGGGAGTGAACACCGACGATAACAAGCCCGTCGGCCGTGTAGCGATCGAACCACGCCCGGATATACGGAAAGGTGCGCTGACAATTGATGCACGAATAGGTCCAGAAGTCGTAGAGCACAACCTTGCCCTTGAGGTCGGCCTGCGTGAGTGGCGGAGAATTGATCCAGCCCTTGGCATTCAGCGGGGGCGCGAGCGGTCCGACTTTCAGGTTGGAGGTGTTGACCGGTCCGGCTACCTTGCTCGGGTCGGTCCGGGTTCCGACGAATACCGCGACGATCGCGACGAGGACGAGCGCCGCCAGGGCGACGAGGTAGCCTCGACGGCCTCGGCTGCCATTGCTCGTTCCCGTTCCGGTCGCCCGCGTCGTCGCTGTCACAGGTGCGAGTGTACGAGCGCAAACTCGGACCTGGGGGTCGCCTCGATGGCTGCACATCCCTGTACGCGAAGGTGCGCGAGGCTGTCAGCGTGACATTCGTCGCAGCGACGGTCTCGAGGTTCGAGTGAGGCGACCGCTGGTGTTCGCGCTCGTCGCGCTGCTCGGCATGCTGATCGTCCCGGTTCCCGCGTCCGCGAGCGACCCGTCGACGACGGTTCGGCTCTCGTCGGCGGTCGCGCCCGTTCCGGCTGGCGCGGCACGCGTCGGTCAGTTGCCGTCAAGTCAGCTGCTCACGATCAACGTCGTGCTTCAACCCTCACACACGAATGAACTCTCCGCGTTGTTGCACGACCTGTACGATCCGACGTCCCCGCGGTACGGGAAGTGGCTCCCGACCGGCGAGTTCGACCGCGAGTTCGGCCCGAGCGCTGCGGAGATCTCGGACGTCACCGCATGGCTGCACAGCCGGGGCCTTGCAGATACGAGCGCGCAAGGGATGACGGTACGCGCGGTGGGCGACGCACGAAACGTCGCACGGGCGCTCGGCGTCTCGTTCGGCCGTTACCGAGTCGCGAAAGGTGCCGTCGGCTACGCCGCTGACACGGCACCACTTGTACCGCGGGCGGTGGCGGGCAGTATCTCCGCCATCCTCGGGCTGTCGGACACCGTCCGGTTCGACAGTGCGATCGACCTGCGGCCGCGTGGGCTTGCGGCGCGTCTGGCGACAGCACGACACGCGGCGGCCGCCGATGTTGCCGAGTCTCACTCGTCGACGTGTGCGGCAGCGGCCAATTTTGCCGGCACCACCTACTGGACACCGCGCCAGGTCGGCAGCCTTTACCACGTGAACGATCTTCTCGCCTCAGGGTTCACCGGCAAAGGCAAGACGATCGCGCTGCTCGAGCTCGGGCAGAGCCACCCCGCCGACACGGACGCCTATCTCTCATGCTTCGGTCTGCATAACACCGTCGATGTCGAACGTATCGATGGTGGCGCGGCCCCTGACCCGACCGGCACCCTTGAAGCCGAGATCGACGCGCAAGAAGCTGCGACCCAAGCACCGGACGCGACCATCGTGTCGTACGAAGCTCCGAACAGTGCGACCGGCGAGTACGACGCATATAGCCGGATCGTCAGCGACAATCGCGCGCAGGTGGTTTCGACGAGCTGGGGCGCCTGTGAGGCGCTGCTCGAAGGAGAGCCCGACTTCAAGGGCACACCGGTCATCGACGCGTTGCATACGCTGTTCGAACAAGCAGCTGCGCAGGGCCAAAGCGTGTTCGCGGCGACCGGCGACGACGGATCTGAAGACTGCTACAACGACGTTCCGGCCGACGAATCGCTTCAGGTCGACCATCCGGCCGACGATCCCTTGGTCACCGGCGTGGGTGGAACCACACTGTTGCTCGCGACGTTCGAGCCCGTATGGAACGACTGCGAAGGTACCGTCGGCGATGCGTGCGCGGCTTCCGGCCTCCACGCCGGCGGTGGTGGACTGTCGAACCATTTCCAGCGGCCGAGTTGGCAGCCGCTGGCGTCGAACGCAACGTGCGCAACGTGTCGCGAGGTACCCGACATCTCGGCCAACGCCGGTGTGGGCGAGACGTTCTACGACTCAGACCCGAACCTGAGCTCAGGTGCCCCGACGCACAGTTGGACCGCGGTCGGGGGAACCAGCATCGCTGCCCCGTTGCTCGCCGCCATGTCCACCGATATCGCACAAAGTTGTGCCGGAGGTCGGCTCGGCGATTTCGCGCAGAGGCTCTATCCGCTCGCCGCGACGCACGTATACGGCTCGGCCCTGCCCGATGTGACCCAAGGATTCAACTGGAGCACCTTCGAACCTGAGACTCCGGGCAGTAACGATCTCACCCGCACACACGGCGGTGTGTTCCAAACGACGGCGGGCTTCGATCTCGCCAGCGGCCTCGGCGCGCCGATCGCGTCGGGATTGGCATGCCCTGAGGTCACCTCGATGACACCGAACCACGGCACGGCGGGCACCCACGTGACGCTCCACGGCGTCGGTTTGGAAAAGGCGACCATCAGGTTTGGAAACAAGACCGCGACCCTCCTGTCGCGGAATCCGACGACCGCCGTCGCGATCGTCCCCAAAGGTTCGGGCACCGTGAGCGTCAGCGGCCAGGATCCGATGGGCACGGGAAGCGATCCCGCGTCGTTCTCATATCCGGGTAGCGACACCGGCGCGTACCGGACGGTGGCCGCCGACGGGCAGGTCTTCGACTTCGGCGGCGCGCACGCGTACGGGGCACCCAAACCAGGTTCGCTGAGCGCGCCGATCGTCGGAATGGCCGTCGACCATGCGACCGGCGGCTACTGGCTCGCCGCGGCCGACGGCAACGTCTACGGTTTTCACGCACCGAGCTACGGCAGTGCGGGAAACCACGTCCTGAACCAACCGATCGTCGGCATCGCCGCAACCAAGAGCGGCGACGGCTACTGGCTCGTCGCCCGTGACGGAGGCATCTTCGCGTTCGGGCACGCCCGCTTCTACGGTTCGACCGGCGGCATGCATCTGAACCAGCCGATCGTCGGCATCGCGACCGACGCGACGAGCGGCGGCTACTGGCTCGTCGCCTCCGACGGCGGCATCTTCTCGTTCAATGCGCCGTTTTACGGATCGACTGGCGGCATGCATCTGAATCAGCCCATCGTCGGCATGGCCACCGACGCGGCGAGCGGCGGCTACTGGCTCGTCGCCTCCGACGGCGGCGTCTTCTCGTTCAATGCGCCGTTCTACGGGTCGACCGGCTCGACGCATCTGAACCGGCCGATCGTCGGCATCGCCGCGACCGACGACGCCCGCGGCTATCGATTCGTCGCCTCCGATGGCGGCGTCTTCAACTTCGGTGATGCGCGGTACTCGGGCTCGACGGGCGGCTCCGGTCTCGACTCCCCGGTCGTCGCCGTCGCCAACGCCCATTAACTCTGCGCCACGATCACACGACGTTGTTTGGGCACTCGCGTGCACGACTTGTGCTCACCGCTGCGTTCTGTACTCGAGGTAGCGATCCGATCCTCGCGTCCGTACCTGCGAGTTCGGGAATGTTCCAACGTGTTTGTCGTGCTGCAGGCCACCTTGGAACTTGGCGCCGTGATCCTCAACGACCTGTACGCGGCCCGGGCCGCAAAGCGGGCACCGCGGCGGGCGTGGCGCTCGACGTCATGGTCGCGATGACCCTGCACTGACGAGCTGCCAGCCGCGTTCGATCGGTGTCGGGCCGTTCAGCGCGCTCCGCGCAACAATTGACCGGGGCGCGCGCCTTGATCTTCGCCGTCGCGCAAGATGGCGGTGCCACGCTTGACGGTCGCGACATACCCCGAGGAGCCCTGCACGAAGCGGCGCGCGTCGGCGGGTAGATCGTGCACGAGCTCAGGGAGCGGAAGCCGCAGCCCGTCGAAATCGATCACGTTGACATCGCCGAGCAACCCGGGAACGAGGGCGCCCCGGTCACCGAGGCCGTAGAGCGCAGCCGTCTGCGCCGTCATCTTGTTGACCACGAACTCGAGCGGAAGCTGGTCGTGCGACCGGTCGCGCGCCCAGTGCGTGAGCATGAAGGTCGGAGTACTGGCATCGCATGTGGTACCGCAGTGCGCGCCTCCGTCGCCGAGCCCCCACGCCGTCGTCGGGTGGGACAGCATCTCGCGCACGGCGTCGAGCGAGAATCCCGAGTAGTTGAGCAACGGCCGCATGACGAACTTCCGTCCGTCGTCTTCCATCAGCACCTCGTAGAACACTTCCATCTCCGAGCGACGGTGCGCCCTCGCGATCCCGGCGATGCTGCTCGTGCGGGCCGGCTCGTAGTTGGGGGTGGCCCCGAACGGAAACGCGCGTTCCGGATCGAGGAACTGCCGCATCGGCGCGATCGCGGCGTCGACCTCCGCGAGCAGCCGGCGCCGCATTTCGGGATCACGCATCGTCGAGACCTTCTCGCCAAGCGACGCGCCGCCGATCGGTGCCCACGACGGGCAGTAGGCAAACGGGTGGAACGTCTGAAGGCCGAGGAGCAGGCTCACGGGCCGGCCCGCGACCTGCGGGGTCACCGGCGCGCCGTCTGCACCGGCCTCGGCGCACAGTTCGAGCATGCGCATCCACGAGTCGGGATCGTGGTCGTTCTGGGTGAGCGCGAACGTGATCGGGCGCCCGATCGCGGCCGAGAGTTCACGCATCCAGGCCATCTCGCGGTCGGGTGCGGCGAGATCCTCGCCGAGCGCGCCTGCTGGGGCGAGCTCGAACACGCCGGTGCCGAGCTCGCCGAGCACGCGGCCGATGCCGAAGAGCTCGTCATGCGCGGCGAAGGTGCCGGGTACCGGTTCGCCGTCGATAGCCATGTGCGCGATCGTGCGGCTGGTCGAAAACCCGAGCGCGCCCGCTTGGATGCCTTCGCGTACGAGATTCGCCATCTGTTCGATGTCGGCAGATGTCGCGGCCTCGTTCTTCGCGCCGCGCTCCCCCATCACGTACCCGCGCACCGCCCCGTGCGGCACCTGCGTACCGACGTCGAAGAGGAGCGGGCGACGCTCGATCGCGTCGAGGTATTCAGGGAAGGTTTCCCACTCCCACTCGATCCCAGCCGACAACGCGGCGCCGGGGATGTCTTCGACGCCTTCCATCAAACCGATGAGCCATTCGTGCCGGTCGTGTTGCACCGGCGCGAACCCGACACCGCAGTTGCCCATCACCACCGTCGTCACGCCGTGCCAGCACGTGGGAGTAAGCAGCGGATCCCAGGTGACCTGGCCGTCGAAATGGGTGTGAACGTCGACGAAGCCGGGGGTCACAAGCGCACCGTCGGCGTCGATCGTCTCGTGCGCGAGTTCGTTGACGCGACCGACTTCGGTCACAACACCGTCGGTAATCGCGACGTCGGCTGTGCGTCCCGCCGCGCCGGTTCCATCGACGACCATTCCACCCTTGATCACAAGATCATGCACGTCAGTGGACCTCCCCGAAGAAGGCTCGTATGTCATCGACGAGCAGGTCGGGTTCCTCAAGTGCGGCGAAGTGCCCGCCGCGGTCGAAACGCGTGTAGCGGACCAGGTTGAATCGCGACTCCGCGTACGCGCGCGGAATGCGGAACAACTCCTTGGGGAAGACGGCCGCCGCTGTCGGCACAATAATTTGTTCGTCCGTCGGGCCGAAGCGATTCGTGCGCCGCGACTCGCAGTACAGGCGGGTCGACGAGTTGATGGTCTCGGTCACCCAGTAGACGGTCAGGTTCGTCAGGATCTGATCGCGTGACACCGCGTCTTCGGGGTTCCCGTCGTTATCGGTCCAAGCCCGGAATTTCTCGACGATCCAACCCGCGAGGCCGGCGGGCGAGTCGCTCAGCCCGTACCCAAGGGTCTGCGGGTTCTTGCCCTGGATTTCCTGATAGGCGGCGCCTTCCTTCATGAACTCGGCCGCCGATGCGAGATCTGCCAGTTCCTGCGCGTCGAGTTCGATCCCGCTCGCGTCGGCCGGGAAGGCCAGCAACATATTGCTATGCAAGCCGACCATGTGTTCGGAGTCGATCGCGGCCAGTTGCGCCGACACCATCGCGCCCCAGTCCCCACCCTGCGCGCCGTACCGGTCGTAGCCGAGCCGCGCCATGAGTACCGCCCACGCTTGTGCAACCCGTCTCACATCCCAGCCGGGTTCGACCGTCGGGCCTGACCAGCCGTAGCCCGGTAGGGACGGAACGACAACGTTGAACGTGGCGCGCAACGGCTCGATGACGTCGACAAACTCCGCCACTGATCCCGGCCAACCGTGCGTGACGATCAGGGCCAAGGCGTCCGGATCGTCGCAGCGGGCGTGGATAAAGTGGACCTGTTGACCGTCGATCTCGGTCAGGAAGTGCGGCCATCGGTTGAAGCGCTCTTCTTGCGCCCGCCAATCGAATTTCGCACCCCAGTCGTCGCAGAGGTCCTGCAGATACGCGAGGTCGGTGCCGTAATCCCAACCCGACCCGGGAATCTGGTCAGGCCAACGCGTCCGCACGAGCCGCTCGCGCAGGTCGTCGAGCACCGAGTCGGGAACGTCTACCCGAAAATCGCGGATGTCGTCGTCACCCATGCCGGAACGCTACAGCGGAGGTCCGGGAGGAGGAGGAGGAGGCGGCGGCGGCGGATAGCCCGGCGACGGATACTGCGGCGGCGGTCCGGATTGTGGCGGACTCCAACCCCCCGGCGGAGGTCCCCAGCCCGGCTGGGGTGCGCCGTAGCCATATTGGTTCGGAGGTCCGGACCCATACGGCGGCGGTCCCCCGCCCTGCGCCGCGCGAGCGATGACCTCACGTTTGGAGGAGAACCAGATCAGGCCCATCACCCCGCCGGCAACGCCGCACGCGAAGAACAACACGAGCGGCACCACGATCCAGACGACCTTGCTGCTGCCGCTCCGCCGGAACGCCCAATCGGGATACCGGCTTGCACTGATCGCGGTCGCGACCGAAAGTACGAGACTGCCGATTGCGACGGCAAAGAGCGCAAGGCCGAAGAGCACGCTCCGAGTCTCGCGCACTCCGCCGACGGTCGGCGCCACGCTCGGTAACCTGCCGCCGTGCTGGCCGACCCGTTCGCACGATTCCGGCTCGACGGCAAGGTCGCGATCGTCACCGGTGCGAGCGCCGGCCTCGGTGCCCGCTTCGCTCGCGTGCTCGACGCGGCCGGAGCCCGCGTTGTCCTGGCGGCCCGGCGCGCCAACCGGCTCGACGCGCTCGCGCTTGAGCTGTGTGACGCCCATCCCGTGCCCTGCGATCTCGCCGAGGACGGTGCGCCAGCGGCGCTGGTCGCGGCCACACTCGCGCACTTCGGTCAGGTCGACGTGCTGGTCAACAACGCCGGCATGAGCGAACCGACGCCGGCGCTCGACGAGAGCACCGCGCATTTCGCCGCGACACTACGAGTGAACCTCATCGCTCCGTTCGAGCTCGCGCGGGAGTGCGCTCGTGCGATGACCGCCGTCGATCGCGGCGGCGCCATCGTGAACGTCGCGTCGATCTGGGGCATCGTCGGCGTCGGCCAGATCCCCGAAGCAGGCTACGCGGCGTCGAAGGGCGGGCTGATAAACCTCACGCGCGAGCTCGCTGCGCAGTGGGCCCGAAAGGGCGTGCGTGTGAACACACTTGCGCCCGGGTGGTTCCGCACCGAGATGACCGACGGCCTGATGTTCGGCGACGAACGCGCCGAGCGATGGATGCGACAACGCACTCCGATGGGCCGGGGCGGCAACGACGACGAGCTCGACGGCGCGCTCCTCCTCCTGGCGAGCGACGCGAGCACCTTCATGACCGGCCAGGTGCTCTGCGTCGATGGCGGCTGGACCGCCGTGTAGCGAACCGTTCGCTACACCGCGGCCTTCTCGAGCACGTGAACAGCGCAGGCTGAACCGAGACCAATCACGTGGGTGAGACCGACTGTCGCCCCTTCGATCTGGCGGTCGCCGGCTTCACCGCGCAGGTGCGTCGAGACCTCGAACACGTTGGCGATGCCGGTTGCACCGATCGGGTGACCCTTGGAGATCAGGCCGCCAGACACGTTCACTGGGATCTTGCCGTCGCGCCACGGGCCGCGCTCGTCGATGAA
>Ga0182024_10005896_pt1 | contig 27172 bp, 23 predicted proteins | sample P32metaG_FD_120480 | JGI IMG/M metagenome (GOLD analysis project Ga0182024, IMG submission 120480) | Permafrost microbial communities from Stordalen Mire, Sweden - P3-2 metaG (Illumina Assembly) | ecosystem: Environmental > Terrestrial > Soil > Wetlands > Permafrost | place: Sweden: Stordalen...
ATAGTGAACTGCCGGAGAAATTTGTCAACGGTGTCCTGATGGCGCAGCCGAAGAACTGGGGTATGTCGCTTGCGCGCGCAGACGTTGAGATGAACCGAAACGCCGACGGGCACTGGCAAGTCGTCTCGAAACACTCACAGACGATTCCAGTGACCGCTCAAGTGGAAGCCGACCCCGAGATGATGAAGCTTGCCGAACCATACCACCAAGAGACCGAAAAATACCTCGACACGCCGATTGCCCGCTCGCCGACGGACTTCTCGGGAAAATATGCGCGCTATGAGGATAGTCCGCTGCTGGACGTCATCCAACGCGCACAATTGGAAGCGGGGCATGCGGATGTTTCGATGGCGACGATGTTGTATGCCGGTGTCCACATACCGGCAGGTTCCGTGACCGTCCGCCAAGCCGCAGCTCTGTACATCTACGAAAATACACTTTACGTGGTTGAAATGACCGGGGAACAGTTGAGAGCAGCACTGGAACACGCGGCTAGCTTTTTCTCCCAGTGGCCAGTGTCGCCAGGAGCCACAATTAAGCTGCCGTCATACAATGCGGATCAAGCGGCAGGCGTTTCATACGAAATCGATCTCACCAAGCCGGTAGGACAGCGAATCTTGAATTTACAATTTCATGGCAAGCCGCTTGACGCGCAGCAGAGGTTGCGAGTCGCGATCAATAATTACCGATATACCGGCGGTGGAGGATATTCTGTATACAAGGGCTTGCCCGTACTATTTCGCTCATCGAGCGAGATCCGGGAGCTGTTGATCGATTACTTGTCACGAACCAAGGCAATTGCCGCCGAAGCAATCGAGAACTGGAGAATGGAGCCACCGGAAGCTGTAGCTGCAATCGAGCATGCGGCGGATGCAAATATCGGAGTGCAGAGCAAATAAATTGCACACGTTACTTTTAGCGGATCATTCATAAATCCGGCGTAATAACCATTGACATCACTGCGTGTGCTTGTTAATTTTCAAATCGCGTAAAATTTTCACTCCAATATTTGGAGGCACCGCAACTCGGCACTGCTCATGGCGTTCGTCGCGAAGAAGATCTTCCTCACCAAAGGAGTTGGTAAACACCGCGAGCGTCTCTCGAGCTTCGAGTTAGCGCTGCGGAATGCGGGTATCGCAGCTTGCAACATCGTCCGCGTCTCGTCGATTTTCCCCCCCTACTGCAAACTAATCTCCCGAACCGAGGGACTGAAGCATCTCAAGCCAGGGCAAGTAGCGTTCACCGTCATCAGCGAAAACCAGACGCGCGAACCGCACCGGTTGATCGCGGCAGGCGTGGGCTTAGCGCTTCCCGGGGACAAATCGATGTACGGATACCTTTCCGAGCACCATTCCTTCGGTGAAACAGAGGAAGTAGCTGGCGAATATACGGAAGAACTTGCTGCTGAGATGCTTGCCACGACGCTAAACGTCGAGTTCGATCCAGATTTATCGTGGGATGAGAAAAAGGAAGTCTACCGCATCTCGAACAAGATCGTTCGGACGATGAACATCACCCAGTCAGCCGTTGGCGATAAGCGCGGACTCTGGACAACGGTACTTGCTGCGGCAATCCTGCTGGCTGAAGAAGACTAATCGCGCTGAATTCCCCCTTTTTCTTTTCCAGAAAAAGTACTCACGCCGTCGATTCAGTGTTCGAAGATACCCATCTGTGCGGGTTCCGCGTGGCGCCGCGACCGATCGTCGAACACGCTCCTGCCATCAAGTGACGGGAAATCGCCTGCTCGTGCGCCACAAGCTCAGCGAAATGCGCTCTTCGAATGCAGGTTTCTTCCACGATCCGCATAAATTGATCAAGTCGCCCGAAGGCGCCTGTCTTTTCGGTGTTCCCCATCCTCGCGCCATCGAGACCGATACATACGGCGCTTATTCATTTCCGCAACTAGTTAGCGGCCATTATAAAATCTGGGCGCAAGCGGTCGGCTTTGAAGCAGCGGTAAAGCAGATTGACCTAAACGGCAGCTCTGACAAAAAATCCGAACTGACTCTGAACAAGCTCGCTGATTTCCAGAAACAATTATCCGGCCCTGAAATGCTGGCGAGTTTGCCTGGCGATGGCCCCGCGGATCGCCGCATGAAGGCAGTGTTCGCCAATATTTGCACGAGCTGCCACCCGGCCAGCTTCACTTTGCAAAATCGCTTTGACTCCGCCGGTTGGAATGCGATCGTCACTCTGATGGAGAGAGTAACGCCGACTGGTTATGCGACGGGCGAGGGGGCACCTCCCAGCGCTTTGGGAAAAGCGCAAGCCTATGTAGTCGGCGCTTACAAGGACGAGCTCGTGGCTTATCTGACTAAAGTCCGTGGACCCGACTCCCCCGCTCTGAATCTTACGGCTTTCCCTCGCCCCACAGGCGATGCGACTCGGATTATCGTCACCGAATATGATCTTTCCAGACCAGATAAACCTGCAGATTGGATACTACCGCACAATGGCAGCGACTGGTCCGAGGGCACGCCCTCGCGATACGAAGGCCGTGGTCCCCACGATGTCGTGGTAGATCGCCAAGGCATCGTTTGGTTTGCCGACGACGTAACTCCCGGTCGCACGCTTGGAAAGCTCGATCCGCGTACCGGCCAAGTCACGGATTTCGTGCTAACGAATTCAACCAGTCATGCCGATAGCAGCCACGCGATAACGCTCGATCGAGACGGTAACGTCTGGGCCGCAGACGATTCTGCAGGCATGCCCATAGAATTCGTGCCGGAAACCAAAAAGTTCAAGACATATCAGAAACCGAGCGATCTGCCGCGCGCCGGAGATTTCATCGCCGTGGACTCAAAAGGCAACATCTGGGCACCTCACACCGACGGCGCGGTGAAGCTGGATCCCCAAACCGGCAAGTACACGATCTATACGATTCCAACAAAGGGTAAGAGCACCTACGGCATCGACGCGGACAAAAACGACAACATTTGGATCGCCCAGCCCACCGCTGACAAGATCGCTTTCATCGACGCGCAAACGGGCGAAACCAGTGAAGTTGCCGTAAATCAGGTCGATACCAAGGGAATCGAAGTCACCGATAAAGACCGCGAAGTCTACGCGACGATGGGGGGCCAAAACACTTCACCGTTCCTTCAAGTGGGCCCGCGGCGCCTAGCGGCAGACAAGACCGGTGACTCCGTTTGGATAGCAGAGCATTTCGCGAACCGTATCGCGAAAATCGACATCCGCACGCGGAAAATCACGGAGTATCCGATGCCGCATCCCTACATGCAACCCTACGCCATTGCAGTCGATAAAGATCACATGGTTTGGACAACATCGATCACGTCGGACCGAATCGTGAAATTCGATCCCGCCACCGAAAAGTTCACGGAGTACGATCTCCCGACCCGCGGCACGGAATCGCGCCACATTTACGCCGACAATCGAACCGATCCACCTACGATTTGGATTCCTTACGATCGCACGAACAAGATTGCACGAATGCAATTCAGGAGCGGCGGAAAAGCGGTGGCAGCCGGTAATTAACCGGACTTGCGTGTCCTCTCACAGCCACGCGCTGATGCGGAAGCGAGAACCAATTCCATGGCGTCTTTTTTTAGCTGGACCGGTCGCCCTTTACCGAGTTCTCGAGAGGTTTAGCAATGAATGGAAACAGGAATAGACTCAGCTTCGTAATCGCCATAGTGATCGCGTGCGGGGTTTATTCCAGCCGAGCGCCCTCACTGACTGCACAGGAGCGCCCGGGCCCTAACCCAACTGGCGCCGACGCGAAATTGACCCAGCAGCAGTTCAAAGGAGAGGGTCTCTTCTTGCAGCGCTGCTCCCTTTGCCACCTCGGTCGGAACCTTAAATTCGGAACTCCACCAACAGTCGGACCGAGCCTCAAGAATGCCTTCAAAAGCACGTCAACCGACGAGGAAAAAGACCTCCGCACGTTTATTTTGAATGGAACCCCGCACATGCCGGGTTTCCGCTACGCTCTGTCTCCGAAGGAAATCGACGATCTGATTGCGTATCTGAAGGTGATGTAGAGCCGTAGACGGGGGACGCTGAAAGCTTGGCCGAACATCCATGGAGTTTCGCTCGTTTTGGGTAGTGACTCATCTTGCTGAAATGCTCGGCATGGCGAGCATCGCCAATCAGGGTTAAAAGATCGAAAAGGTTGCCAAGATTTCGGATTCCAATTTCTTAGTTTCCGCGGAAGGCGTCTTGCGGGCGACGTATGGACCGTCGAACGTGGTGTAAAGAGTCTTGCCCCGTGGATTAAAGAAGTACTGGTCGGGATATTCCACACCACCGCCCCGGGACCGTAGTAATAGAAAGTGTGCTGGCCGACGCGAACTGGCTCGGGGGGGGCACAATCGTAGCCGGTCGGGGCCGTCTGGACGAAACTCCGCAAATCGAAAGGCTTGTCGTCAAACGAAACGACCAGTTGAGCGTCGGAACGTGGGCGCGCTGGAATGTGACGAGATCGTTCCTGACCAAGCCCGCATGTTCAGCCTTCACGTCGTAATGGCCCACCGCTAGCGCCGGGACTCGGTACGCGCCATCTTCACCGGTCGTCACGGTGCGTGATTGCCTGTACACCTATTACGAACGGCCACCGTCGCTCCCGGCACAACCACACCAGAAGCGTCTTTCACCTGTTCTAGAATCGTGCCGGTCGGAGCTGCGCCTGAGCAGTCATGGCGACGAAAAGAAAGGCAATAACCCCAAACCATAAAATGCCGTTGAATCCTGCGTCCGCTAGTTCTTTGAAACGCACAAATTCCTCCTTCGGGCCGCGATCAGGTCGCGATTGAACTTGATCCCAGATGAAAAGGCACCAAATCGACCATTGCTCTGACCAACATTCTCAAGAACTGGAGAATTTCGAGAGACAAATCCCTGCCGACATGAGTTGCCAACATCACCACCCGGACTGCGGAGGATACTAGTGACGCATCGAAGGAGTCTCAAATTCTTTGCCGATAGCGTTCAGTTCGCAAGGGAGGGAAAGCAACTGCTTTGGCTATCGTTTACTTTTTCCTTCTGGTCCCTGCGGACGGCCCGTTCCAGCCTTCTCGGGCCTCGTTCAACTGGATACCTTTGCATCTCGAGCGTGCAGGCCGGGAATTGCCTTGCGTTCCAAGCCTTTGCTGAGAGCCCGGTTCCACCACATCAAACAACCGGTGACAAAAAGGAATGGTGGCGCGAACCCGAACGCAACCCAGATTGCCTTTACGCCCGAGCCGGCAAAATTGCCAAAGTGCAGGTAGTACAACCAACGAAGAATCTTGTCACCGAGGCTTCGCTCGATAGGCGGAAGCGCCCGCAGAGTCCGAGTGGTGACAGCTCCGGCACTTGCCGGTGGTGCTTGCCTCACCTGACCCCTAGGCATTGGCGTGGAATCATCAAGTCGATAGAGTTGCGGTGGAGAAAAGAAATTCACCGTCTCCTCAAAGGGTTTCGGGAACACAACGAAGATGCCAGTGACGCCCCAGACGAGGACGAACGCGAGCGTCCAAATCCCAATTACGCTGTGAAGGTTCCAGTTAAGTCTTTTCCAATTGGATTCCCTTCGAATGATTAGACTATTCCGCCAGTTTTGAATACCCGGCCACCAGATCACCGCTCCACTCAGGGCAAGAAGCGTTGTGAGAATAGCCCCAATGCCGTTCACCATCCGTCCCGTTTTGCCAAATAATAGGTTGACGTGAAAATCGATTAGGAACGTAAGAGCGCGAATAGTGAGTGGAACTGAATCTCCAAGATCCTTCCCCGTATACGGATCAAAGAGCCGCATTTTGGTTTTACCGTCGTGATCGAGCCATAGTTCGGTTGCTTCGTTTGGTTGTTTCTTCTCCCATATGTAGGAGACCTCATACTGAGGATAGACACGCCGTGCGGCTTCCTTCAAAGCCGCGCGGCTCAGCTTCGCTCCGGAAATAGGTATGATCGTTCGCGGGGATCCGAAGGCCTTGGAAATTTCGTTGCGGAAGACAATGGCGCTGCCGCTGATGCTGATCAACAGAACATAAATACCAAGACCAATTCCGATCCAAAGGTGCACCTGGAAGAGCGCTCTGCGCAGCCACACGCTCTGGGGGCGCTGTATCCATCGGTCCCCAAGAGTCATCTCGATCCCCCGGCTGGCCCGTTCTATTGCTACCGAATCCGGCGTGTTCGAACGAATTTTATGGAGGCCCCGCAGGAGCAAACAGTATGCCCACATGCAGCGATAATTTTTTCACGCGGAGCCTCGAATTCATTGTCGGGCGCACAAAAGGCGCATCGAATCCTCTATCGCGCCGACAATATGCTCCTCGCCTGTATGGGTTGTCAAACAAGATTTGGAGCAGCCAGGAAACAAGATCCCCAACGCACTTCGCGCATGCGTACAGCTGCCGCTTGGAGGCAATACCGTGATCCGCGTATTGGAAAGCCGCTACGAATTGCACAATCATGCTACCGGATGACGCTATCGCCGGTCCCCGAGGAAGAACAGTATGATTGATGATCACACCTACGAAGTTTCAAGAAATGCGCAGGGCAACACAACTGTTTCGGTTGAAGCGGTCAAAGGCATCACAAAAGTAAAATCCGTCCTTGCAGCCTTGCGCTGAAGTACAAACGACCAATACTCCTTGTTTGATCCGGTTGCGGGAAATGTGATCGGCCCGAAGCTACGCGTTCATTGAGATCCATCGTGAAATACGTTCATTTCGCTCAAGGGAGGATTCAACTCATGGCAGCTAAGTCAGGGCGACGAAAATACGGAAAGGCTGCAAGCAAAACCGTAGAAAGCGCGATGCGCAGAAGGAAGCACGGCACGCTCAAATCTGGCAAGGGCGGCACGGTCAAGAGCCGCAAACAAGCCATCGCCATCGGTCTCTCCGAAGCTCGCAAGAAGGGTGCCAAGGTCCCCCAGAAAAAATCGAGCTAAACGCGGCCGCCTTTAAAACAATCGCCTTTCGCAAATTCGCAAAATTGGAGCGCCCCAACGAAGCGTGGTGATTCGTTGCTCGAGTCGCCATCCGAGGACCACCTTTCTTTGAAACACATTTAAGTTCATATCAGCAACCAAGATCGCTACAATTGCGTGGGTTGCAACGAGTTCCTATGCCTGCGCGTTTTGCTTTTTCCGACCTCCGCGAGGTTTTTGCGAAAGCCAATGAGGAGAAGTCCGGTGACCGGTTGGCGGGACTTGCGGCGGGGTCGGAAAGCGAACGTGTTGCTGCAAAACGCAAGCTGGCCGATGTGACGCTCGACGAAATCGTCCAGCAGCCTTTAATCGACCCCAGCGAAGATGACGTCAGCCATCTCATTCTCGACACCTTTAACCATGAAGACTTTCAGACGATCAAAAGCTTGACGGTGGGCGAATTTCGCGAGCACCTCCTTGACGATGCCACGAGTCCGACAGACCTCAAGCAACTTCGATGGGCCATTACGCCGGAAATAGCTGCGGCAGTGACCAAGATTATGAGCAACAAAGATTTGGTCCTGGCTGCGGCAAAGATCCGGAATGTAACTCGTTGCCGCAACACGATGGGTGAACTGGGCGTGCTAGGCATCCGCGTGCAACCGAACCACCCTGCCGACGACATTGGCGGCATTCTTCTTTCCGCCTTCGAGGGTCTCCTGTATGGCTGCGGCGACGCGGTAATCGGCGTGAACCCCGCGTCTGATTCCGTGGAGACGACCAGTGCAATCCTTCATGCGTTGCAGCGCCTCGTCAATGTTTATGATGTGCCAACTCAGACCTGCTGTCTTGCACACATCAGCACGCAATTGGAGGCTTTGGCTCTCGGCGCACCCGTGGATCTTCTTTTCCAATCCGTGGCCGGAACGCAAGCCGCAAATCGTAGCTTCGGAATTACGCTTGAGATGATTCGTGAAGGCCGCGAGAAGGTTCTCGAACATCATCGCCAGCGCGATGTCCCCTGGAAGGGCGAGAACGTCATGTATTTCGAAACCGGCCAAGGCAGCGCGCTCTCCGCAGAAGCACACCAAGGAGTAGACCAGTTGACGCTCGAAGCGCGAGCCTACGGCCTCGCGCGATGCTTCGATCCATTTCTCGTAAACAGCGTCGTCGGCTTCATCGGCCCCGAGTATCTCTACAATGAACGCCAGATCATTCGCGCCGGCCTCGAAGACCACTTTATGGGCAAGCTCCTCGGACTCCCGATGGGCTGTGACGTTTGCTACACAAATCATGCGGATGCGGATCAGAACTCAGCCGACAACCTGCTAATTCTTCTCGGCGCTGCGGGATGCAATTACTTCATGGGGGTTCCCTGTTCCGACGACGTGATGCTGAACTATCAGTCGACGAGTTACCACGATGCCCTCGCCGTAAGGCGCCTCTTCCAGCTGAAACCCGCACCGGAGTTCCTTACATGGCTCGAGGCTAACGCCATCTACCGCGACGGCGAACCTGCTCTACTCGAAGCTAAACAGCGGCACCAACTGCTGCGAGGCCTGGAATCTTCCCTCGCGGAGATCCTCTAATGGTCGACGGGCCTGACAAGTCACTGCTCACCTCCGATCTGTCCGAAACTCTCCAGAAAATTCGAGCCAGAACTTCGGCGCGCATTCTGACAGGAAGAACCGGGGCGGCGTACCGCACGAATGTCCAGCTCGAACTACGCGAGGCTCATGCGGCCGCCCGAGACGCCGTCCGCAGTGAAATGGATCTGTTGAGCGTCTTCGGCGAGGTATTCGTCCGCCGCTGGGAACTTTTCGAAACCCAAACGCGGGCCACCGGGAAAGATGAATATCTCCTGCGGCCCGACTTAGGCCGCCACTTTGATGAAAGTTTTCGGCTGAAGATTCAAGAACGCTGCTCTCGCAACAGCGACCTACAAATTGTTATCGCGGACGGGTTGTCCGTCCCCGCCGTATCCCGGCAAGTGCCGCCGCTGCTGCCTCTCCTGTATGCAGGTGCTGCGTCTCGCGGTTGGAAAGCAGGCCGCACGTTCGTGATCCGGTACTGCCGTGTTGGTATCTTGAACGAAATTGGCGAATTGCTTGCGCCTCGCGTTGCAGTACTGCTCATTGGCGAGCGCCCGGGACTTGCTACCGCGGAAAGCGTCTCCGCTTATATGGCTTACCGTCCGCGCAAAGGTCATTCCGATTCAGACCGGAACCTTATCTCGAACATCCACGCGCGAGGCATATCTTCAGCCGATGCCGCGGCCCGCATCCTGAATCTAGCTGCGCAAGTGATGCAAACGGGTGCGAGTGGCTACACCATCAAGGAAAGACGCCCCGAGTTGAGTTGACTTCTGAAAATCTGAGATACTCATCAACGATTAAAGCAATTTTATTCCTTGCAAATAATTCTTCATAAGGGAGAGCTATGGCGCGCAAAACCGTCGGAATGATTGGTCTCGGCATCATGGGCTCGGCGATGTCCGCCAATCTGATCAAGGCCAGATTCGAAGTCGTCGGTTTCGACGTCATTGAGCGATGCCGAAGAGCTCACAAGAAAGCAGGCGGCACCCTCGCGTCCCATTGTAGTGAGGTCGGAAGGAAGTGCTCCGTGACTGTAACTTCCCTACCCTCTGTTGAAGCGTTGCTTGAAACGGCAGTGGCTCTCGCCAAGTCGCCGCGTCGACTTCAGATCGTCATAGAAACCAGCACGTTGCCTATCCCCGTTAAGGAAGAAGCGCGCCGGATGCTTGCAGCTCGCGGAATAACATTGCTCGATTGTCCACTGAGCGGCACCGGAGCCCAAGCGCGCGTTAAAGATCTGATCGTTTACGCAAGCGGAGACCCAAAGGTCTATCGGAGAGCCGCCCCAATCCTTGAAGAATTTGCCCGCGCCCACTACTACGTAGGCGAGTTTGGCGCCGGCTCAAAGACGAAATTTGTCGCCAATCTTCTTGTCGCGATTCACAACATCGCCGCCGCTGAAGCGATGGTGCTCGCGATGAAGTCCGGCCTCGACCCGTCAACAACGCTCAAAGTGATCACGGACGGCGCCGGAAATTCGCGCATGCTCGAAGTGCGCGGCCCTATGATGGTCAAAAACGATTATTCCGAAGCCACAATGAAGGTCCAGACTTGGCAGAAAGACATGTCAATCATTGGCGACTTCGCGCGCAAGCTCGAATGCCCCACCCCCCTTTTCTCAGCGACCGCACCTATCTACACGGCTGCTATGGCCAGCGGCTTAGGAGCCGAGGACACCGCCTCTGTTTGCGCGGTTCTGGAAAATTTGGCTAACTATTCACGTTCCAAGTCACCTCAGAAGACAAAGCGAAAATCACGTCTATTTCGTCACGCGCCTGAAGGAAAACGCCAATCACGGGTTGGAAGAGAAGCGTGAAGTTCCACAGCGGCGCGGCGTGCTACGCGAAGAAGTGGTCTTCTTCCACAAGCTGGCGCAGGCGAGCAAGGATGCCTTCTTCCGGCGTATCGAGTTTTACGATGAGGAGTGCGATCGCGTGCTGGTATTTCTGACCAATCAGGTTGGAGCTGGCGGCGGCTATCGCCTCGGTGTACAAGGAGCGCTGGCAAATAGAGTTCTTTCCCCGGGCTCTCAAACAGCCGCGGCGAGTGAAGACGTTTGTGGGGACTTCGGCCCAATGCTTTGAAGACGCAGCTCTGAACGGCGCTGATCGCCATGCTCGTGGTGAAATACCTGCAACTACGATCGACCTTCGGTTGGTCCCTTTCGAATCTGGTGGCACTCCTGCGCCAGCAATTGCTTGTTACCGTGACCTATGGATCTGGATCGACGATCCTTTCCGACCGCCGCCGATACCAGCCACCTTGCCAGAACAGCTGACGCTGCAGCTGGCCTGTGTGGGTCAATCGATTGGACGGCAGCGATAACCCCATCCCAATAATTCGCGCAACCACGAGATTTCAAGAGGGTGACCTTAGACAGCATCAGAATAGGAACAACTTCTTCGGAACCGCCAACCAGCCCTGCGTCCAGGGCTCAGGCGACAACTTTTGCCCTGATTCTGGATATGTCCGGGTCGAGTTGTCAGCGAATTCGGACAGCAGTGATGTCACAAGAATAGAGCCGGTTGACCTTCCCTAGCGACGGAAGAGGCAAAAACAAAGGGGTATGCGCCCTGGTCGAAGAGCCGCAGCTTGACGAACTACCTCCACTGACCTGCGACGTGAAGGTTATGAACTCCGGAGAATATGAACATGCCGCTGGCCACCGTTTGGGGAATCCACCAAGTACGCCGAAAAAAAGTATTCTGACTGCGCTGGATGTGTCGGGCTGCAATATCCAAAACAGCTGGCCTCACCTGAATTGCCGCGTAAATCGCTGACGAGTGCGCAAAGAGACGCATCAGCGGGTCCATTTCGATTGCGCCTTGGGCGATGGCCTTGCGCGTCGAATACGCATCAAACGTCGCCACCGCGTGTTGGCCAATCGATAAGGCAATCCAACTTCTCCGCGATGGCAGGGACTCGGGCGAGAGGCACTGAAAGGCTTTGCTCGAGTCCGACTCAGGAATACGAATCGCGGAAAGCGAATCGGAGTTACGTATCGCTGAAGCGAAGGACGCTCGATTCAACGGAGTCGACGAAGTGCTACGTGATCCGGTGCCGTCCTCTGCCGAGGCGATCCGATCTGGAGTGTCAGCGGACCCCGCCGGCGGGGTGGCTACATTCGCTATATTCGAGGACGTTTCTGGAAGATTCAGCGCAAAGGTGCTCATGGCGGAGTGTAGTGGATTCCACCGGCTCTGACGCGAGGGCCGGGGTCATGTGGAACACAAAGGCAGCGATAGCGAGAACCATGAAAGGGGGGTCCTTGGTCAATCGCCTTTGATAAAGTGCACGGTCAGTACGTTATTTCGACTAAGGTAAATCCTGTATTTACACTGAAAACCTCTAGTCGGATCTTCCGGCGCGTGGAAACCGTCTTCCATCATGTGACATTTGCTATCCTTCGACGAAGGATTAGCGAGCCAGAAAAGTTGCAACGATGAACGACCGCATGCGCGGATCCATCCAGTCGCGGAGTGCATCACCAAGCAAATTAAACGCGAGAACGGCTGCCATAATGGCAAGAGCGGGAAAAATCACGAGGTGTGGTGCATCAAAGAGATGGCTGCGCGCGTCATTCAGCATCGAGCCCCAACTCGGCATCGGCGCCAGAACGCCCAACCCCAAGAAGCTTAGAGTTGACTCCGCGAGAATCGCCCCGGCCATCGCAATCGTGGCCTGCACAAGCACAGGCTGCAGAATGTTCGGCAAAAGATGGCGGATCAAAATACGCGCGTTCGAGGCGCCGAGCGACCGCGCCGCGAGCACATACTCCATTTCTTTCGCCTGCAAGATCTGCGCCCGTGCCAGCCGGGCATAACCGGCCCAGCCGGTGATGATCAAAGCGAAAATCACCTTATCGATGCCTGGACCGAGGAAGGCCGCAAACGCGATCGCGAGCAAAATCCCCGGGAATGAGAGAAAGGCGTTGATCAGAATGATGTTCACAAACCCGTCGAACCATCCACCGAAATAGCCCGCAATCGATCCGATTGCCAAGCCCACGATCCCCGCCCCCGCGACCACGCTTACGCTGACGAGCATCGAAATCCGCGCCCCGTAAATAATTCGCGACAAAATGTCGCGACCCAGCTGATCGGTACCCATCCAATGGGCGACGCTCGGACCAGCCAGCCGCGCGGCGAGATTTTGTGATGTTGGATCGGCAGGCGCAAGCCATGGAGCGGCAATCGCCAGAAATACAAGCAGTAGCGTCAGGAAAAAGCCCCATCGGCCCGTCGCGTGTTCTCGCAAAAACTCCCTCAGCCCCTTCATTCGAAACGCACCCGTGGATCTACAAACGCGTAAACCAGATCGGTCAAAAGGTTCACGATTACATAAGACACGGCGATCAAAAGAATGCACCCCTGCAAGAGCGGATAGTCGCGAGCTTCTATCGCCTGCACCGCCAGACGCCCGATACCCGGCCACGAGAAGATTGTCTCTGTAACGATTGTTCCCGCCAGCAGGGTGCCAAATTGTAATCCTAGAATTGTGAGAATCGGAATCAGCGCATTGCGAAAGGCATGGCGGAACAGAACCGCGGATTCAGAGAGTCCTTTCGCGCGAGCCGTGCGCACGTAGTCGCTTGAGAGCTCCTCGATGACGGAAGTACGCACCATGCGCGAGAGGATTGCCGCTAGTGCCGCACCTAGAGTGATCGCAGGCAGGACGAGGTGTCCCAACCCACCCCGCCCTGAAACAGGTAGCCATCCGAGAATCACCGAAAATAACAGTATGAGCACCGGGCCCAGCGCAAAATTTGGTACCGAGAGACCCAAGAGTGTGAACACGCCGATGGCGTGATCCGTCGCAGTGCCACGATGCTGGGCAGCCAGCATTCCCGCAGGAATGCCAATCGCCGCACAAACCACCAAAGCGACGACCGCGAGCTCAAGCGTCGCCGGATAATGCGACAGCACTACCTCGCTTACCGGCTGCTGAAACCGGAACGACTCCCCCAGATTGCCGTGAAGAACTCCAGCAACATACCGGCCGTACTGCACGCGAAGTGGCTGATCGAGTCCCAACGAATGTCGGAGTTGATCCGAGTCCTCGTCGCGAGCGCCTTCGCCAAGCATCTGCTGGACGGGGTCGCCAGGAACAATATGCGCGAGAAGAAAAACCATCGTGAGAATAAGCCACAGAGCTGGAAGAGCGAATAAAAGCCGCAGCGAAATGTATCGGGTCATTTGTCGCGTGCCACCCCGCCTGGCGCTGTTGGCTTGGCCGTTTCGTCTACCGGGCTTTTCTTTTTTTCCAACGCATTCTTCGCAGAAGTACCCGGCTCTCGCGGAGTCCCAGCCGGCGGCAAGGGCCTGATCTTTACGCGTGCGACACGACGAAGGTCCATTTCCATCACGGTGAAGCGATAGCCCTCGGCTTCGAAACTCTCGTCGCCTCGCGGAATGAACCCCAGGCGGTTGAGGATGAACCCACCTACCGTCTCATACGACGCCTCCTCTGGCAGATGGATGTTGTACTGCGTTTCCAAATCACGAATCTTGACCGCACCATCAAAGATCATCCCGCCGTCGGGGAGCACGTGCGGGCCTTCCACCACGTCGAACTCGTCATGGATCTCTCCAACGATCTGCTCGAAAATGTCCTCGAGCGTAACTAAACCGAGTATGCTCCCGAATTCATCCACAACCATTGCGAGACCGGTACGCCGCGTGCGGAACTCGACCAGCAATTCGCCGGCCGGTTTCGTATCCGGAACAATCAACACGTCGCGCAGCAAGCTTTTCAGATGGAGCTCAGCGACGAGTACTTCCCCATGGGGGAGCTTGGCCCGGTCCAACAGAACCCACAACACATCTTTGATGTGAGCGAAGCCGAGAATATGGTCGAACGTCCCTTCATAAACGGGAATGCGTGAACGCCGCGTAGCGGCAAAGATCTTCACGGTTTCTTCGAGACTGGCCTCGGCCGGAAGGGCATGTATATCGGGACGCGGCACCATTATTTCCCGCACTTGGATTTGACTGAGCTCCATCGCATTTTGCATGAACGTCACCTCCGGCTCGGCAATAACTCCGCGGTCGCGCGCCTGCTGCACCATCACTTGCAACTCCTCGATGGATCGCACGAGAGTGCGGCTCTGGATCGAAACGACCCCGAGCGAATGAATCAGTTTGTCGGCAACGCTGTCGAGTAGATCGATGGCCCATCGAAACGTATGGAGGAACCAATGGAATGGTCTTGCAACTAGCAGCGCGACGCGCTCCGCGCGGGCAAGGCTCAAGCCTTTCGGAACCAGTTCGCCCAGCACGACCTGCAAGACCGTAAGCAAGCCAAAAGCGACTACGAGTGCTGTTGTGTGAGCTATCACCGTGGCCCAAGGGTACCGAATTGACTCTACGAGCGGCGTCAAAAGGCCTGAAATCGTCGTCTCCCCCAAATACCCAAGCAGTAGACTCGCGAGCGTGATGCCTACCTGAACGCCGGAAACGACGCGGTTGATATCCCCAATGAGTTCCCCGACAATCTTGGCCCGTGGATCGCCCTTTTCAATGAGTTGCCGCACACGGGAGTCGCGCACCGCGACAAGCGAAAACTCCGTGGCGGAAAAAAACGCATTTACACCGACGAGGAAAAGCACGCCGAAGAGGTGGAGCGCGCTCATGACGGGGAAGTTTTCACCACAAGCTTGTGAATCGCCTCAACCCTCCCAGATCAGATGACTCGAAGCAGTTGTAGCTATTTCACCGTTGCGAGGCCTTGCCCGAAGCGACATTCGCATTGTATTCTGCGGATTTCCCGCGCGGCACACTGAGTATCTTCCATTGATCGCTCGCAAACTGCTTGGAAAGATACACGATCTGTCCGATGTGGTATGCGCAATGAGTATTCTGGCGAGTGATCGCTTGCATCACCGAATGTGCCTCGCCTCGAATCCTAACTCCGCGAGGAAGGTCCGCATCGGTCAGCGTGGATAACGTCTCAAACAACTGTTTCCAGCCTGCGTCCCACGCAGCCATCATTTCCGCGCGCGTCTGAACCGGCTGGTCGAATTCCGCGTCCCGGTTGCGATCGGGCTTTTCTCCGTCTGCGGTCAGAAAATCTTTCCAGCGTGAACCCATGTTGCCGGAAAGATGTTTAACGAGGGTCGCGATCGAGTTCGACCCGGCATCCGGGGCGAACGTCAGTTTGTCGTCACTTACCTGTTCGATGGCCCGTTCGGCAAGCCGCTTGTAATGACGCAAAGTATCGGTCGAATCCTTCACGTAAGAGCTGGTAAACTCGAGTACCATGAATAGATTGTGCATCGTTCAGCGAATATCCGCAAGAACCCGGGCCGAGAAGCGCGGGCTGAGTTCGGTTCCTACCCTGCGCTGAGGACTGACGGCTTGGCGAAAGCGAGTCGCTAAAAGGTTCCGTTGTACGCCGTGCTATAAAGATTGCCTTCCAGTTCATGCTTCTGGGCTTGCTCCATCTCCCCAGTCCGTTTATATTGGGCACTGCCTTTGCGATAGAGTTTTGCAAAACCTTTCGCATGCCTCTCAACTGAGATGAATTCGACTCCAAACAAACCCGCGGAAACCCAGCATAAAGGAGATTTCGAGAAATCTCTCGCACGGCTGGAAGAAGTCGTTAAGCGTCTGGAGAATACGGACCTTTCTCTTGACGAAGCCATGAAGCTTTTCGAGGAGGGGGTAAAGCTTTCGCGCGAGTGTCAGAAGCAACTTGAGGAAGCTGAAGGACGCGTCGAAATTCTTTTGAAGAAGGCGGATGGCAAGATTGCCGCCCAGCCATTTGAACCTCAAGATGAAACATTCTAGTTTTTGTCTTCCGTTGTTTCCGCACCATTCGATTCATCACCTCGCTTCGGCTCCACAGGACGTATGAAGCTCCCCGATTTTTTCGAGGCGGACCATGCCACAATCGAAGCCGCGCTGGAAAGATTGCTTCCCCTTGCGGACACACCCCCTCATTCAATCCATCGCGCCATGCGTTACAGCGTATTCGCTGGAGGCAAAAGGATTCGCCCAATCCTATGTCTCGAGTCGGCGCGAATGTTTACGGACGATTGTGAAGGCGCGATTCAAGTCGGATGTGCACTGGAATTCATTCACACCTACTCCCTGATTCATGATGACTTGCCGGCACTCGACAACGACGATCTCCGGCGCGGCAAGCCAACCTGCCACAAAGTTTTCGGTGAGGCCATGGCGATTCTTGCCGGCGATGCCTTGCTGACGCTCGCTTTTCAAACATTGGCGGATGCCAAAATCGAGGCCGCCCTGCGGATCCAGGTAATTGCCGAAGTCAGTGCTGCCGCCGGAACGGTGAATGGAATGGTTGGCGGCCAAGTCGCGGATGTTGAAGCAGGTGGGAATCCTGTGAATCCAGCCATGCTCGAATATATCCACAAATCAAAGACCGCAGCTCTTATTCGCGGCTCCGTCGTCGCTGGAGCCTTTGCAGGCGGCGCGCCCCCGGAGGACGTTGAACGCCTGCGGCACTTTTCAGAAAACATTGGATGGGCATTTCAAGTCGTGGATGACATATTGGATGTGGAAGAGTCGTCTATTGCGCTCGGCAAGACACCAGGGAAAGATCAGGCTCAGCAAAAGGCGACTTATCCCGCCCTGTACGGGATCGAGAAATCACACGCCATTGCCGCCGATCTGGAATTGAAAGCCCTTGAACGACTCGATCCCTTCGGCGGGCGCGGCGCGCGGCTGCGTAGACTTGCCGCGTTCCTGGTTGCGCGGCGATCGTGAAACCCAACGCTTTGGTCTCGCGCCACATGAATTCACGAAATAACTCTCCTCCATCTACGACCAGAGACGCTCCCCAAAGCGTACCGTCCCGCAAATTGAGGATTGACGTTCTGCTGGTCGAGCGCGGCGTGGCCCCTTCTCGCGAACGTGCGCAGGCGATGCTGATGGCGGGACACGTACAGGTCAACGGCCAAAAAGTAGACAAGCCCGGCACTCGCATCGCCACCGACGCACACATAGAGCTCACCGGGGAACCGCAGCGCTACGCAAGCCGCGGCGGGTTCAAGCTTGAAGGCGCCCTTCATGATTTCGGCGTCACATCACAAGGTAAGGTTTGCCTCGATATCGGTAGCTCGACCGGTGGATTCACCGATTGCCTGCTCAAAAATGGAGCAAGCAAGGTTTATGCAGTTGATGTGACCATCGATCAACTCGACTGGAAACTACGCAACGACCTCCGCGTTTTGACGGTCGAGAAAAACGCTCGTTATCTGCGCCCAGGCGACATCGCTGAAGCCGCATCACTGGTTGTGATGGACGTTTCTTTCATATCGGTGACGAAAGTATTGCCCGCGGTCCTTCCGATCGCCACTCCGGGGTGCGACTTCTTGATTCTGATCAAGCCGCAATTCGAACTGGAAAAGCGGGATATCGGCAAGGGAGGAATCGTTCGGGATCCATCTCTGCACCCGAAGGCGATCGAAAAGGTACTCGCATCGGCGGCTGGACTTGACCTCGAAGTAGTAGGCGTCAAGCCGAGCCGATTACCGGGCACGGAAGGAAACCAGGAGTTTTTTCTTCACGCGCGCTGGCGTGGGTAGAATAAAATGCAACTTCCATCACAATGATTCGCTCCGTTGGCATCGTCTGCAAACCTCTCAAAGAAGTCGTATCCTCGATGGTCCCGCTGCTGGTCGCGTGGCTTCGCCAACGGCAAATTGACGTCTTCGTCGACGAGGAAACGGCAACGTGCATTGATCCGGGGATTCCGATTGTTGCCCGCGAGGAACTTGCAGAAAAAATTAATCTTCTGATTGTTCTGGGCGGAGACGGGACTTTGCTTTCCGCCGCACGGGCACTGAAAGGCCACAAAGTACCCATTCTCGCGGTCAATCTGGGCGGACTTGGCTTCCTCACGAGCGTCACCCGTGAGGAGCTTTACCCCGTGCTTGAGCAAGTTTTCGCAGGCCAGCACCAAATCAGCGAACGCATGATGCTGAATGCCGAAACGATTCGCGACGGAAAGCCCGCAGAACAACAAATTGCTTTAAACGACGCAGTGATCAATAAAGCGGCGCTCGCCCGGATGCTTGATTTCGATGTTTACGTTGACCGCGCACAGGTGGGCAGATATCGTGCCGATGGTCTAATTGTCGCGACACCCACCGGATCGACTGCCTATTCCCTCGCCGCCGGCGGCCCCATCGTCCATCCGCACCTCGACGCGTTTGTGATTACTCCAATTTGTCCGCATATGCTGACAAATCGCCCACTCGTAATCCCGGATACGGCCCGCGTTGAAATCGACATCGCGGCAGCCGAAGAGCCTGTCTACCTCACCCTCGACGGGCAGGTCGGATTCCAACTCCAGTCAAGGGATCGCGTGGCCATTACAAAATCGGCGAGCAGAGTGTATTTTGTGCAATCGCCGCGAAAAACCTATTTCGAAGTACTCCGAAGCAAACTGCGGTGGGGTGAACGGTAGAGAATCGGCCGGGCGAGAAATACGAAGCGTCGTGCAGAAAACTCCTACATCACCTTCAATACCACAAGCGTGCGATCATCCGTCGGATGCTTCCCTCCAGAAAACCTGTCGATTTCTTCGAGAATTCGATCAGCCAGCCCGTCGGCTGGCAACAAGTGATGCGCCATGATGAGCTTCGTCAAACCCACGTGTCCGAAAAAGTCGCCGGTCGCATTTTGCGCATCTCCGATGCCATCGGAAAATAACACAACGACATCGCCAGTCTCCAAAATAAAGCTTCGCTCCTCGTAGGTTACCTCTTCGAACATCCCGAGCGGAAATCCGGCCAGCGGGATTTTTTCGCAGCGACCTCCATGGAAAAGAAGAGGCTGTTCCTGGCCGGCGTTGGCGATGCGCAACCGGTGGCGACGGCGATGCCAAGTGGCAAAGCAGAGCGTCATAAAGCGGCCTTCAATCAGGCGCTCCCCAAGAAATCCATTGATGGCACGAAGCATATTAGCAGGCCGGGGCTTCTGCGATCCGAGGCTGCGAAGCGTCCCAATTGCCACCGCCCCGTAAAGAGCCGCCGCACTTCCCTTCCCGCTCACATCGCCCAACGCGATACCCAGGTCCTGCGGGCCATAGCGGAGGAAGTCATACACATCCCCGCTGAGTTCGCGCGATGAAACGACGCGAGCTGCAATATCGAGCCCAAATTCTGCAGCGGGGAGCCGAGGCAACAAAGCACCTTGAATCCGCCGCGCGGCATTCAAGTCGCGCTCCATCCGAGCTTCGTCGCGTGCTACCTGCTCGTAGAGCCTCGCATTTTCAATCGAAACCGCCAGATGCGCTGCGAGTATCGCAAGCACCTGCACGTGATCTGGCGTGAAGTAATTCAGCTGCGGGCTTTCCAAGTCCATCACACCCACGACGCGATTCTTGAAAATCATCGGAACAGCAAGCTCGGAACGCGTCTCCGCGTTCACCATGCGATACCGAGGGTCGAGTGTCACGTCTGGAACGACGACCGCCCGTCGAAGGGACGCTGCCGCGCCAATGATGCCTTCGTACACCGGCACCGTTGCCTTTTCCTGCACACGTTGCCCGAATTTCACAGTCACGTGATGCCGGAAAACACCTTCCACGTCGTCCTTGAGCAGAATGCTGAAAATCTGATAGTCGATCAGCCGCTTAGTCAGTTCAGCAGCGCGCCGGAGCACTTCCTCCACCTGGAGACTCGAATTTGCTTCACGTCCGATCTCGTTAAGTAGCAACAAAGTCTCGGCCTGCTTTTGGGCGCTTTCATAAAGCTGCGCATTCACAATGGCTGTGCCGATGCGGCTTGCAACGAGCGTCAAAATCTTTTGCTGGGCAGGGGTGAAATAGTCCGGCTGGCGGCTTTCAATATCCATCACGCCAATGACTCGTCCGCGCGAGATCAGGGGCACCGCAAGCTCGGACCGGACCGCGTCCACAGCCGACAGGTAACGCGGATCTTTCAGCACGTCGCCGACACGGATCGCTTGGCCAGTGCTGGCGGCATTTCCGATAATTCCATCGCCTAGAGGAATGCGCCAGTGCTCCACGACCTCGAGGCGATGCCCGATCGCAAACCGGAAATAAAGATTGTCAGCGCTGTCATCGATCAGCAGGACCGCAAAAATCTCGAAATCAATCAACCGCTTCACCTGCGACGACGCACTAGCCAAAACTTCGTCGAGATTCAGCGTGGAGTTGATCTCCCGGCTGATTTCCGTGAGGACCGCCAGCGTCTCAGCCGGTATCTCCACAGTCGAATTGAGTTCGATCGAGTCCATGCAGTATTCGGTACTATGCCTTGGTCTCCCACCCCAACGGTGCATTCAGGACGGTCAAACCGTCATAAAGCTGTTTTGTTCAACTTAAAAGTTATGTAGACATTATAACAAACGAAGAATGCGGACCCGCGAACAGATGTGTTTTATGGGCAAGAAAGTCGTCCATGGACAAGGCAACCAGTCCTCGTATTTAACTTTCGCCCGTGCGAGCGCCCGCCGCTATGGGGTGACAGGTGGGTTCAGGATGCAAACATCCTTAAGATTCCGATATCGTTCCCCGAAATCAAGCCCATAGCCCACAACAAATTCATTTGGAATGGTAAATCCCACGTAATTACCTTCGACCGGTTTCAGGCGCCTTGAAGGCTTGTCAAGCAATGCGGCAACGCGGAGGATCTTCGGCTTCCGCTGCTGGAGAACGCGTAGGAGATAACTTAACGTCAAGCCCGTATCGAGAATGTCTTCGACTAAAATGACGTTCAGGCCCTCGATACTGCTATCAAGGTCTTTGAGTACCCTCACCTGCCCAGAAGATTCTTTCCCTTTCCCATAACTTGACACCGCAATGAAATCGATCGATGTCTCCAGGCTGATTTCCCGCACGAGATCGGACAAGAAAATGCAGGCACCCTTGAGCACCCCGATTAAGTGCACCCGCTCTCCTTGGAAATCTTTGGTAATGGCTTGGGCGACTTGGCGAACTCGCTTTTCAATAGCCGAACGGCGAATCAATACTTTTAGTCTCTTGTTTTTCCCCGCGGTAGCTGACATTAGGCGCCCTTTCTGAAGATCGGTTACTGTAGCGCAGGTCGATTCCATTGACAACGCAAAGAGCCCACGGTCCTTCAAAACAGCCACTTATTTTCTAACAAATCGCATCTTACTTGCACCGAGTATAGAATGTCTGAGGTGGTCCCGGCCCGCATCTTCGTACACGATGAACTGAATGGCTGCGCGGCGTCGGTAAAGCACCGGAAATTCGGAGTGAACCTAATTCATGGCCATCGCAACCGTAAGCAACGCCGTACCGGCCGCTCCAGCCCAGAGCAACAAGCCCGCGATGGTCATGATCACCACTCTTTTCTTCATGTGGGGTTTCCTCACCGCTCTCAACGATATCCTTGTACCTCATTTGAAATCTATTTTTGATCTAACCTATGCCGAGGTAATGCTGATCCAATTCAGCTTCTTCTCCGCGTACTTTGTTTTCGCCATTCCGTCGGGAAAGGTTGTCGAGTGGATTGGCTATAAGCGGACTATTGTCCTCGGCCTTTTAGTTATGTCACTCGGCGCACTCCTATTCATTCCCGCTGCAAGCGCTCCATCCTTCCCGCTCTTCCTCGCAGCACTGATCGTTCTCGCCACCGGCATTACGGCACTTCAGGTTGCTGCCAATCCGTACGTGGGTGTGCTCGGTCCCCCTGACACAGCTTCCAGCCGCCTCAATCTCACCCAGGCGTTCAACTCACTGGGCACCACAATCGCCCCGTATGTTGGCAGTCTCCTGATTCTGAGCAGTGCTCCTCTGGCTATCGAGGCGGTCCGTCAACCGGCGCCGCAACTGCAGGCATACCGCTTGCAGCAGGCGGCGTCCGTAAAACTTCCATACCTAGGTCTTGCCATCACATTGATCGTGCTCGCGATGATTATTGCAAGGTTCAAATTGCCCGCAATCTCAACAGAAAGCGCCGGCGCACTCAATGGGGGACTGCCTTCCGTTTGGAAACAGCGGCATCTTGTCCTCGGAGCGCTTGGGATCTTTGTCTATGTAGGGGCGGAGGTCTCCATCGGGAGCTTCCTCGTGAGCTACATGAGCCAGCCGTATATCGCGAACATCCCCGTACAAACCGCCGCCAGATACGTTTCGTTCTATTGGGGTGGGGCGATGGTGGGCCGATTCATCGGTTCGGGTTTGCTGCAAAAAGTACGCACGAGAACCTTGCTTGGAATCGTTGCCGTTATGGCGGGGCTGTTAGTCTCAGCCTCGATGCTGACCTCTGGACATGTTGCGATGTGGACCATTCTAGCGGTAGGGCTATTCAACTCGATCATGTTTCCCAGCATTTTCACGCTGGGGATCGACGGACTGGGACCGCTCACGGGAGAAGGCTCCGGAATTCTCGTCTGCGCGATCGTTGGGGGCGCATTAATCCCCGAGTTGCAGGGAATCATCGCCGACCATATTGGAATCCATCACGCTTTCTTCTTGCCCGTGCTCTGCTATCTATACATCCTCTACTTTGCACTTTGGGGTTCACAGAGGTTTGGTCCTTCGTTGGCTGAGACCGGTGCCTCTCAAACCGGCAGCTAACTAAAGGCCCGGAACCATTTTCATGTGCTCGCTTGTGGGTCAGGTAGGCGAATCAGCTTAGACTTTGAGTTCAAAGAACGCCTCGCCAAAAGTTACTTGGGAGACGATATTTGCATTTCGCGCCGTGTGATTGTACATCTCGATCGATGCTATCTTCGGATGGTGCGCCACGCACGCCTGCAAAATCTTCCCGTGTTCCTGTTCGTTCTGAGTGGGGTTCGTCAGAAGGTTATTCTGCTGCACGCGGTAACGCCGGCAACTGTCCCAAAGGGGAGTGATCAACCGATCGAGCCACCGCGACTGCGCCGCTTGATACAAAGTGAAGTGAAAGCCGGTGTGGGCTTCCCATGCGTCCGGTAGTGCGTCGTTTCGCACAGCGGTACTCAGTCGATCGAGGTGCCCTCGGGCTGCGTTCGCCGCTTCTACACTGAATCGTTCCGCGGCCTTTGAAGCCGCCAGAGGCTCCAATATAAGCCTGAGCTCGTATAGGTCGCGTAGTTCCATCGCCGAAACAGCGCTTACACGCGAGCCGCGGTGTGGGACGTGCTCCGCGAGTCCGGCAGCCTCAAGACGCCCAAGTGCCTCACGGATAGGTGTGGGACTGATGTGTAGCGTGGCAGAAAGGTCTTCGATACGGAGTCGGTGCCCCGGCCCAAAAGTGCCGTCGATGATCGCGCCATGAATAGCTGCATACGCACGATTGGCAAGTGTTCTTTCGCCACCGACATTTGCCGTCCAGTCCGTGCTCGCCAAATTCCCCACAGGGTACCTCCCGTCGATGTCAGTTTCCGGCCGCTCTCTGTCACCCGAATCTAAACTATTTGCCTCACCGTCTCGATGCCGAGACTGGGCAGCATCAACGAATTCGGAGTCATTTTCAAGCTGTTGCCTTTGCGTCGCACTCCCGTTGTCGAGCCCCGATAACTCAGCCCTCGGATCGCCATCACAGCAGCCGCAGGAGCAGCCCATTTCCGTGGTGCCGCACTCTTCGAACGATTCAGCACAGCTCTGGCGAGACTCTCAAAATCGATGGTGTATTCGTCAGCGTCCACCCGCCGATGGCGTCTATCTGCATCAGATGACAGTTACCGCCAACAACAATTCGGTCGGCTCAGAAGTTGAATTGCGCCTGCAATTGGATGGCACGAACTGCCGGTCCGTTCCCAAAAACGCCGCCCGCTAGGGAATTCGGTCTGTCGAAATTCGGCGAACCGAGGCTCCCGGCCGGCGTCGAATCATTCACAGTATTGAACAAGTTACGCGCATTCACACTGAATGTAAGGCTATAGCGCTGGTTGCTCGCTGCCGCGCCGCCAAAGGGACCTCCGCCGCCTCCCTGTCCCATGCCACCCCGCCCTCCGCCCGGTCCGCCGCCAATGCGGCCGAATCCGCCGGGGCCACCGGATCTGCCGCCCGCGCCAGTTGCGCCAGCAACTTCCTTCCTTGCACCAAATGCGAAGGTTTTGGAGAGTCGAAGGTTGAAGCTGAATTGGTTAGGGCCGGTGTAATTGTTGATCGGAATAATGCGCTGCCCCGACGCCGGTATTGTGTTGAAGGTTCCTAACGAAGTGCACAGGATATTAGTACCGGCTGATCCAACGGTCGCGCACGTTGCCCCGGAAACAAGCGCAGGCCGGTCGTTCAGAATAGACGTCCCGAACAAATCCACTGGAGTCGTTACGTTAAAGGGTGTCCCGGAATTGATGACCATGAATGGATTCAGTCGGAAGCCTTCCGGGAGGGTAATCGTGCCGCCTAGAAACGCCCGGTCGCGCACATCGAACGCTGCCCTCCCATAATCTGCGCCGATATTGTACGGATTCGAAGGAAAACTCGTCGGTCCAGATGTGTCGCTGTTCGCATAGTTCAGCGAGTAGTATCCGGCAAGGGACAGTCTCGCGCCTGCACGGATATTGATATTCGTGATGAGCTGATTCTGCTTGAAAACACCTTGAGACTCATACTCATAAATATTTTCTAGAAGTCCATTGGGTCTTATTCCACTGGTGCGCTCCCCCAGGATGTAAGTTCCCGGCAGCGGCGCATTGATGTTGTTCGTGAGCAATTCGTGAACGCCGTGCGAGTTCACATACGAAACAGTCATTGTGACCGCCTTCGATACCTGGTGCTCGACGCTGAGAGCTGCTTGCATCGTGTATGGGGCGTGTAGATTGGGCTGGATCCGGTAAATTGTCGGCACGCCCGTTTGCTCCAATTGCAAAGCGCTGATCGTTGGAATATTCGGATAGAAAGTTGGATCTGTGGCGATGTACTCCTGCTGCGTGACTCCATTCTGTCGTTCCGCTTGCAGCACCAAGTCATTCGTGAACCGGTCGTAGAAAAGTCCCCAGCCCGCTCGCAACACGGTTTTAGGTGCTTGCGATTTTCCCTGGCCAATACCCCAGGCGAGCCCCAGCCGTGGCGCAAAGTCCGCATGATCGGATATTTGGTTTTGCGTTTCAAACCGCAAGCCTCCGCTGAGCGTCACGTTCGGACGCCAGCGCCAATCGTCTTGCACATATAACCCCGCATCGAAAAGGTTCGAAGTTGCTGTTGGAATTCCGGTCGTGAGCGTAAATTGAATCGGTTCATTCGCCTCATACGCGGCGGGCGAAGGAAAAGTGAATGTGCCGTTGTAATTGCTGGTGGCGTTGTTGGTCTCTTGAAGATCGCGCAGGCGCGCGCCAAATTTCAGGAAGTGCTTCCCGAATGCGACGGATGTGTAGTTTTGGAATTCGTAGTGATTCTGATGATCGAGGATATTCCCCAGGTTACTGCCGCCTCCCTGAAATGAATACGGAGCGATCAGGGCCGGCGCCGTACTCACGGGCGTCTGATCGCTCCTGTCCCGGAGGTATTGAAAGCGGGTCTCATTGACGATTTTGGAGCCGAACACTTGCGTGTCGCTCACCTGGAGGGTTTGCTCGGTTGTGAGAAGGTTGTATCCCGCGGATCGCAGTGTATATTGGCCCACCGCATCGTTCGTGATGTGGTCTCGGTAATACTGATAACGCACCGTCAAGGTATTGTTCGTGCTCACCTGATAATCGAGGCGTGGAGCGAAGTTTATGCGCATCCGCGGATTCGAAACCGCTTCTGTGAATGGCAGCGCAGGCGAGGGTTGAAGCTGCGCATTTACCACCGCCACGTTATTGATATCGCGGTACTGTCCGTCGACAAAAAACGATGCTTTCTTGCTCAGTGGTCCGCCAATACTTCCGTTGAATTGAAGGGAATCGTAACCGGGCAGGAGAGCTGTCCCCAGAAAAGGGCTGCGCGTGTTGAATGCCGAGTCATTGCCAATCACCATGAACTGCCCATGAAGCCGGTCCGTTCCCGGTTTCGTGAAGATTTCGATTCGACCGTACCCCAGCTTGTCGTACTCCGCTGAGAAGGGATTCTGATTGATCCGAATCTCGCGAATCGAGGATTTTGGCGGGAGCTGGCCAGCCGTAAATCCGTCGATGTACATCTGCCCGCCATTGGGTCCAACCGATGGGCCGGCCAGTGCTTCCAAGTCCGATTGCAACTGATCTGGGTCGTCCGAGAGTTGGTCGAGGTCTTTTCCCGATAGCACAATCGCCCCGGCATTGTTTGCCGGGTCGACGCTGAGCTGCGTGTTCCCTTCCGCAGTCACTTCAACTTTTTGCTGTTCCACATGAATGGACAGCGGCAGATCGAGTTTCTGGTTCTGCCCGGAAGCGATCTGAATTTCGGCGCTTTGATATTCGTCAAAACCATTCGCATCGGCCTTTAGCGTGTACTTGCCGGGCGCCAGGCCTTTTACTTCATAAGTACCGTCTCGGCCCGTTTTTGCGGTTGCGTTCTGCGTAGGGCCAATCACCTGTACCATGGCATCCGGTACGGTCGCGCCGGACGGATCTGTTACCTGCCCGTGGACCGTACCCGTGCCAGACTGTGCGGCGGCATAATTCGCGAAGAAGAGAGCGAGGATTACCATACCGACGAAACGAAACCAGCTACACAAATGCCCAAATTGCATCTCGCCTCCCTGGCAAGAATCAGCGGCTCACGAAGAATTCCTCGTTACTGGGCCGCATCTCCGCCCGAAGCATCAAGGCTCCAGGGGGGAAGTATCATCGATTGGCCGCCACCGTTTGGCGACGCCTGCAAAATCGGCTCGACACCGGCCACC
>Ga0182024_10005897_pt1 | contig 27170 bp, 25 predicted proteins | sample P32metaG_FD_120480 | JGI IMG/M metagenome (GOLD analysis project Ga0182024, IMG submission 120480) | Permafrost microbial communities from Stordalen Mire, Sweden - P3-2 metaG (Illumina Assembly) | ecosystem: Environmental > Terrestrial > Soil > Wetlands > Permafrost | place: Sweden: Stordalen...
AGTCGCCGAGTTCGTCTGCGGTGTGCGGCCGAAGATCGGCCGCCTCCTTTGCTTTCTTCGCCATGGGGTTCAGACCTCGAGCCGCGCGATGAATCGGGTGTCGATGGAGAGCTTGGCTGCACCCAACCGAAGCGCTTCCTTGGCGGTCTCGGTATCCACGCCGTCGATCTCGAACAGGACGCGGCCCGGCTTGATCTTGGCCACCCAGAATTCCGGTGCGCCCTTGCCGGAGCCCATGCGAACTTCGGCGGGTTTCTTCGAAACGGGAACATCCGGAAAAACGCGGATCCAGACGCGGCCCGCGCGCTTCATGTGCCGCGTAATGGCGCGCCGCGCGGCTTCGATCTCACGCGCCGTTATGCGTTCGGGCTCCGTGGCCTTCAGACCATAGGCACCGAAATTGAGCGAAGTTCCCGCCTTGGCTGCGCCGTGGATGCGGCCTTTGTGCTGCTTGCGGAATTTTGTGCGTGAGGGTTGGAGCATGGAATCTGTCCGTCAATGAGCGGGCGTGTGCTGCGCGCGTCCCGGTCGATTGGGATCGGACGCTTCCACCTGGCGTTTTTCGGTGGCCATCGGATCGTGTTCCATGATCTCGCCTTTGAAGATCCAGACCTTCACGCCGCAGGTGCCATAGGTCGTCTTGGCAGTCGCCACTCCGTAATCTACGTCGGCGCGCAGTGTATGCAGTGGAACTCTTCCTTCGCGATACCACTCCATCCGGGCAATTTCCGCGCCTCCGAGCCGGCCGCCGCAATTGATGCGGATGCCCTGCGCACCGAGGCGCATGGCGGACTGCACGGCCCGCTTCATTACCCGGCGGAAGGCCACGCGACGCTCCAGCTGCTGGGCGATGTTTTCTGCGACGAGCTTGGCGTCGATTTCCGGTTTGCGGATTTCAACAATATTTAGATGCACCTCGTCCGCGGTAAACCGTTGCACGTCATTCTTGAGCTTTTCGATATCCGCGCCCTTCTTGCCGATCACAACACCAGGCCTCGCGGAATGAATGGTGATGCGGCACTTTTTGTGCGGCCGCTCGATCACGATGCGCGAGACGCCGGCCTGCCGCAGCCGTTCGTTCAAATGAGAGCGGATTTTGATGTCCTCCTGCAGCAGCCTGCCGTAATCCTTCTTGCCCGCGTACCAGCGCGAGTCCCAGGTACGGTTGATGCCCAGCCGCAAGCCTGTCGGATTGACCTTCTGACCCATCAGGCCGTCTCCCTTGCTGCTGTTGATTTTCCGTGGGCCGCGCGCTTCTTCGGCGGTTCCTCGTCTCGCGCCTGCTCGACGATGATCGTCACCTGCGAAAACGGCTTCTCAATCCGCGCGCCGCGCCCCCTGGCGCGCGCGTGGAAGCGCTTGAGCACGAGATTCTTTCCGACGCTTGCCTCGCTGACGATGAGATCGTCGACGTCCAGATCGTGATTGTTCTCCGCGTTGGCGATGGCGGACTGCAGAACCTTCTTTACGTCCTTGGCCACACGCTTGGGCGAGAAGGTGAGTTCGTTGAGCGCCTGCTCCGCGGTCTTGCCGCGAATGGATTGCGCTACGAGATTGAGCTTGCGCGGGCTCGTTCGGATCGATCGTCCGACGGCCAGGGCTTTGTTCTCCGGAAGGACGCGCGCGCGCGCTTTCTTGGCCATCTATGCCGTCCTCTTTGCCTTTTTGTCGGCCGAGTGGCCGTAAAAGGTCCGTGTAGGGGCGAATTCGCCAAGCTTGTGACCGACCATGTCCTCGGTGACCAGCACCGGAATGTGCTTGTGGCCGTTGTGTACGCCGAACGTCAGTCCGACGAATTGCGGCAGGATCGTCGAACGCCGCGACCACGTCTTGATCACATCCTTTCGGCCGGAGCCGCGCGCGGTTTCCGCCTTCTTGAGCAGATAGCCGTCGACGAACGGGCCTTTCCAAACAGAGCGAGCCATGTCGATTACCCTTGCGTCTTCTTCGCGTGGCGCGAACGCATGATGAATTTCGTGGTGCGCTTGTTCTTGCGCGTTCTGGCGCCCTTGGTGGGCTTGCCCCAAGGCGTCACAGGATGGCGCCCACCCTTGGTACGCCCCTCGCCGCCGCCGTGAGGGTGGTCGATGGGATTCATCGCGGTGCCGCGCACGCTTGGCCGTTTGCCCTTCCAGACATTACGGCCCGCCTTGCCGATGACCTCGTTCATGTGGTCAGGATTGGAGACCGCTCCAACCGTCGCCATGCACTCGAGCTGGACGCGGCGCACTTCGCCGGAATTGAGGCGCAGCATGGCATAGCCCGCGTCGCGACCGAGATACTGCGCGTAAGTCCCCGCCGAACGCGCGATCTGGCCGCCCTTGGCCGGCTTCATTTCCACGTTGTGCACGATCGTCCCGACTGGCATTGCCGCGAGCCGCATCGCATTTCCGGGCTTCACATCGACTCTCTCGCCGGAGATCACCATATCGCCGACACCAAGCCGCTGCGGGGCGAGGATGTAGGCGAGTTCCCCATCCTTGTATTTCACGAGCGCAATGAACGAGGTGCGATTGGGGTCGTATTCGAGACGCTCCACCCGGCCCGGAACATCGAATTTCGAGCGTTTGAAATCGACGATTCGGTAGCGTTGCTTGTGGCCGCCGCCCTGCCACCGCACGGTAACGCGCCCCGAATTGTTGCGCCCGCCGTGTCGCGACTGGCCCTCCGTAAGGCCCTTGATGGGACCACCCTTGTGCAATTGCGAGCGGTCGACCAGCACCAATTGGCGTTGGCCAGGAGTCGTCGGCTTGTACTGCTTCAGCGCCATCTCAAAGCCCTGTGGTAATGTCGATCTGATGACCGTCCATGAGCGTGACGATCGCTTTCTTGAAGTCGCTCCGCACGAACGGGCGGCCACGGAACATTTTGGACTTCCCCTTCTGTCGGATCGTGTTGACGGCTTTCACTTTGACCTTGAAAAGATTTTCGACGGCCTTTGCGATGGCAGGCTTGGTTGCGTCGCGCGCAACGCGGAAGACCACCTGGTTGCTTTCGCTGAGTTTCGTCGCCTTTTCGGTGATGACCGGCGAAAGGATCACATCATAGTGGCTCATGACAGCCGCTCCTCGATCGCCTTGAGCGCCGCGGTCGTGAGTATGAGCTTTTCCCGGCGCAGGATGTCGTAGACGTTGAGGCCCGCTATCGGCAGAAGCCCGATGCCCGTAAGGTTGCGGGCGCTCAGCGCGAAATTGCCGTCGAACTCTCCGTCCACAATGAGGGCGTTCTCCGCGCCGATTCTGCCAAGCCGCCTCACGAGGTCCTTCGTTCCGATGCCTTCGGCTTTCGCGCTCGCGATGATGAGCAGCGCTCCGCTCTTCGCCTTCGCCGACAGCGCGTGCCGCAGTCCGAGAGCGCGGACTTTCTTCGGGAGATCGAAGGCGTGGCTGTGTTGCACGGGTCCCATCGCCTTGGCGCCGCCCACGAACAATGGCGCGGAGCGCGCGCCGTGCCGCGCCTGGCCGGTTCCCTTCTGCTTGTAAACTTTCTTCTTGGTGCGGTTGATTTCGCCGCGCGTCAATACTTTGTGCGTTCCCGCGCGCCGCTTCGCCAGCTGCCAGACAACCACACGCTGAAGAAGATCGGCGCGTGGCTCGAGGCCGAAGATCGAATCTTTGAGCTCGATCTCGGTCGTGTCGTCATCGTCCAGATTCTGAACCTTGGTTTTCACGGTCAGGCCTCCGCCTGCGGCGCGGCCGCGGCATTGCGATCGGGCCTTTTGACCGACGCCGGCATGGGGGCAGATTCCGGTCGCTGTCGTTTGGCAGCGTCGCGCACCATCACCCAGCCGCCCTTGTGACCCGGCACGGCGCCCCTGATCATGATCAAGCCGCGGTCTACATCGACCTTGGCGATCTCCAGATTCTGGGTCGTCACGCGCTCGTCACCGTAGTGGCCGTGCATTTTCTTGTTCTTGAAAGTCCTGCCCGGATCCTGCCGGCCGCCGGTGCCGCCCAGCGAGCGGTGCGAGATTGAAACGCCGTGGCTCGCTTCGAGACCTCTGAAATTCCATCGCTTCATCGCGCCCGTGAAGCCGCGGCCGATTGTGATGCCGGTCACGTCAACCATCTGCCCGGGCACAAAGTGGTCCGCCAGAATGACATCGCCCACCTCCAGAAGATTGGCGCTGTCGACCCGGAATTCTGCGAGCTTTTTCTTCGGTTCGACCTCCGCCTTCGCAAAGCGACCGCGGTCGGCCTGTGTGAGCCGCTTGGCCCGCGCAAAGCCGGAGCCCAGCTGAACAGCGCAATAGCCGTTCCTTTCCTCGGTCATTGTCGACACGACCTGGCAGCCGTCGAGCTTCAAGACCGTAACCGGCACGTGCCGGCCGTCCTCCAGGAAGAGTCGGGTCATACCAACTTTTTGTGTGATTACGCCGGTGCGCATCTTCATTCCTTAAAGCTTGATCTCGACGTCGACGCCTGCCGCCAGATCGAGCTTCATCAGCGCGTCGACCGTCTGAGGCGTAGGATCGATGATGTCGAGGAGTCGCTTGTGCGTTCGAATCTCGAATTGCTCGCGGCTCTTCTTGTCCACATGCGGAGAACGGTTCACCGTGAAACGCTCGAAATCTGTAGGTAGGGGGATGGGTCCCCGGACATGCGCGCCCGTCCGCTTCGCCGTATTCACGATTTCCCGCGTCGAATTGTCGAGAATTCGGTGGTCGAAGGCTTTGAGCCGTATGCGGATGTTCTGACCTGCCATGTAACTCTCTCCAATACGGTTCGCGGCCGCCGCGGTTGCGGCTATTTCACGATCTTTGCGACGACGCCCGCGCCCACCGTGCGTCCACCCTCGCGGATGGCGAAGCGCAGCTTCTCTTCCATCGCGATGGGCACGATCAGCTCGATCTCGATCGACACGTTGTCGCCAGGCATGACCATCTCTGTGCCTTCGGGAAGCTTCACGATTCCCGTCACGTCGGTGGTGCGGAAGTAGAATTGCGGCCGGTAGTTGGCGAAAAACGGCGTGTGTCGCCCGCCCTCCTCCTTGGTCAGGATGTAAGCCTCCGCCTGAAACACTGTGTGAGGCGTAACCGAACCAGGCTTGGCCAGCACCTGGCCCCGCTCCACGCCTTCGCGTTCCACGCCGCGCAGCAGGCAGCCTACATTGTCGCCGGCCTCGCCCTGGTCCAGGAGCTTGCGGAACATTTCCACACCGGTGACCGTCGTCTTCGACGTAGGCCGGATGCCGATAATCTCGACTTCTTCGCCGACCTTCACGACGCCCCGTTCGATGCGGCCCGTTACCACGGTCCCGCGGCCGGAAATCGAGAACACATCCTCGATCGGCATCAGGAAGGGCTGGTCCTTTGGACGCTCCGGTTGCGGTATGAAGGAATCGACAGCCTTCATCAGCTCCAGAACGGAGTCATGCCCGATCTGGGGCTCGCGATCCTCGAGCGCGCACAGCGCGGATCCGCGAATGATCGGAATCTTGTCGCCGGGGAACTTGTACAGAGTCAGAAGCTCGCGCACCTCGAGCTCGACGAGGTCCAGCAATTCCGGATCGTCGACCATGTCCACCTTGTTCATGTACACGACCATCGCGGGCACGCCGACTTGATAGGCGAGCAGGATGTGCTCGCGCGTCTGCGGCATCGGCCCGTCCGCGGCCGAAACCACGAGGATCGCGCCGTCCATCTGTGCGGCGCCCGTGATCATGTTTTTCACGTAGTCCGCGTGGCCCGGACAATCCACATGGGCGTAATGCCGATTGGGCGTCTCGTATTCCACGTGGGCCGTCGAGATCGTGATACCACGCGCCTTCTCTTCCGGCGCCTTGTCGATCTGGTCGTAGGCCGTGTATTTCGCTCCGCCCGTCTCCGCCAGTACCTTTGTGATCGCCGCCGTCAGCGACGTCTTGCCATGGTCCACATGACCGATCGTTCCGATGTTGCAATGCGGCTTGTTCCGCTCGAATTTGCTTTTCGCCATGGTAGGTCTCCAGTCTGACGATTGATCAGGCGTATTTTGCTTTGACTTCATCCGCGATTGATTGCGGAACCTGCGCGTAGTGATCGAACTGCATCGTGTATTGCGCGCGCCCCTGTGACATCGAGCGCAACGTGTTGATATAGCCAAACATGTTGGCAAGCGGCACCATCGCGCTGATGACCTGCGCGTTTCCGCGCACGTCCTGCCCCAGCACCTGGCCTCGCCGTCCCAGAAGATCGCCGATCACGCCGCCGGTAAAATCGTCAGGTACCACGACCTCGACCTTCATGATCGGTTCGAGAAGCTTGACCACATTCTTCGACGCAAGCTCGCGGAACGCGGCCCGTCCCGCGATTTCGAAGGTCAGCGCATTGGAATCGACCTCGTGGTAGGCGCCATCAATGAGGCGCGCACCGAAATCGATCACGGGAAAGCCGGCGAGAAGTCCGCTTTCCTTCTGGGACTTTATGCCTTTGTCGACGGAGGGGATGAACTCCTTTGGAATTGATCCGCCCACGACGTCATTCTCGAATACATAGCCGGAGCCCGGGGGCAACGGTTCGAATTCGAGCTTGACGCGCGCAAACTGTCCCGCGCCGCCTGTTTGCTTCTTGTGCGTGTAGTCGATCGTCACCGGCCGCGAAAGCGTCTCGCGGTAGGCGACCTGTGGCGCGCCGACATTTGCGTCGACCTTGTAGGTTCTCCGAAGGATATCAACCTTGATGTCGAGGTGGAGCTCACCCATCCCCTTCAGGATGGTCTGTCCGGATTCCTGATCAGTCGAAACCCGGAACGAGGGGTCTTCCTGGGCGAGACGCTGAAGCGCCATTCCCATTTTCTCCTGATCGGCCTTCGACTTCGGCTCGATCGCAAGTTCGATCACGGGGTCGGGAAACTCCATCTTCTCCAAAATCACTGGCTGTTGGGAATCGCAGAGCGTGTCACCCGTGGTGGTGGTCTTCAGGCTCGCGAAGGCCACAATATCGCCCGCAAAAGCCTCCTTGATGTCTTCGCGCGAATTCGCATGCATCAGCAGCATGCGGCCCACGCGCTCGCGCTGATCCTTGGTCGAGTTGAGAACGCCCGAGCCCGAGGTCACCGTGCCCGAATACACGCGGACGAAAGTGATGGAGCCTACGAAGGGATCATCCATGATCTTGAATGCAAGGGCCGCGAACGGCGCCTTGTCGTCGGGTGGCCGCGGGACCATTTCGTTTGAACCAAGCTTGAGCCCCTCCAGGGGAGGAATGTCGAGCGGCGACGGAAGATAGCTCACCACCGCGTCGAGCAGGGGCTGCACGCCCTTGTTCTTGAAAGCGGAACCACAAAGCACCGGTACGAAGCGGAACGAACACGTGCCTTTGCGGATGCAGGCGCGCAACTGCTCCACGGTCGGCATCTTGCCGTCGAGATAGGCTTCGAGCAGCTTTTCGTCTTCCTCGACGGCATTTTCCACGAGCTTCAGGTGCAGGTCCTGCGCCTTTGCCAGCATGTCCGCCGGAATTTCCGCGATATCGAAATTGGCCCCCAGCTGCTCCTCGTGCCAGACGATGGCGCGCATCTCCACCAGATCGACAACACCCTTGAAATCCGCCTCCGCGCCGATGGGCAGCTGGACAACGAGCGGCCTGGTGCCGAGCCGATCGATCATCATCTGCACGCAACGCGGAAAATCCGCGCCCATGCGGTCCATCTTGTTGACGAAACAGATGCGAGGAACGCGATATTTGTCGGCCTGGCGCCATACCGTTTCGGATTGCGGCTCGACACCCGCCACTGCGTCGAACACGGCGATCGCTCCATCGAGGACGCGCATCGAGCGCTCGACCTCGATCGTGAAATCCACATGGCCCGGCGTATCGATGATGTTGACGCGGTGATCGTCCCAGTAGCAGGTCGTCGCCGCGGAGGTGATGGTGATGCCGCGTTCCTGTTCCTGCTCCATGAAATCCATCGTCGCGGCGCCGTCATGCACCTCGCCGATCTTATGGCTCTTGCCAGTGTAGTAGAGAATGCGCTCGGTCGTCGTCGTCTTGCCCGCATCGATATGCGCGCAAATTCCGATGTTCCGATACCGCTCGAGCGGAGTTATGCGGGGCATGGCCGGTTCCTTGAGCTACTCACGCATCACCAGCGATAGTGCGAAAATGCGCGGTTCGCTTCGGCCATCTTGTGCGTGTCTTCGCGCTTCTTCACGGCCGAGCCCCGATTGTTGGCGGCATCCATCAGCTCGCCCGAAAGCCGACCCGTCATGGTGGGTTCGTTGCGCGAGCGCGCCGCGTTGATGATCCATCGGATGGCCAGCGCGCGGCTTCTGTCCTGTCTTACTTCGACCGGAACCTGGTAGGTCGCTCCGCCCACGCGCCGCGAACGCACTTCCAGCGCCGGACTGACATTGCGCAGGGCCTCGTGAAAAAGCTGCAGCGGATCCTGTTTGGACTTGGACTGCATCGTGTCGAACGCACCGTAGACGATCCGCTCTGCAGCGGCTTTCTTCCCGGCATACATGAGGCTGTTCATGAATTTCGCGAGCACCAGATCGCTGAATTTGGCATCTGGAACGATTTCGCGACGTTCGGCGCGGCGGCGGCGGGCCATGGGTGCGGATCCTGTCTCTCTTCTTTCGCTTTGTTTCTATTATTTCGGCCGCTTGGCCCCGTAGAGCGAACGCCGCTGTCTGCGATCCTTCACGCCCTGCGTGTCGAGCACGCCGCGGATGATGTGGTAGCGCACGCCGGGAAGGTCTTTCACGCGGCCCCCGCGCAAGAGCACCACGGAATGTTCCTGGAGATTGTGACCTTCGCCCGGGATATAACTCACGACTTCATAGCCGTTCGTCAATCGCACCTTGGCGACTTTGCGCAGCGCGGAATTCGGCTTCTTTGGCGTCGTCGTGTAGACGCGGGTGCACACGCCGCGCTTCTGGGGGCACCCGGTCAAGGCCGGTACCTTGTTGCGCTTCGGCTTTTCGCCCCGCGGTTTGCGGATCAGTTGATTGATCGTCGGCATTCGATGTTCCGTATCCTGACGCGCCAACCGGCGCTGAAAAACGCGCAACTTGCACGGCCGACCGATCGGGCCAGCCGCCTCTGCGGAGGACTGAGGGATTTCCGCCTCAGTCGCGCAATCGAAACTCTTCCTAAACTGACTTTCGAGCCAGCGTCTCGGCGCACGCGCGCCGACAGCCTGTCCGTGAAGGTGGCGCTATATAAAGTCGGGCGTTTTCCCGGTCAAGGCCGACGCAGGCACATTTCAAGCGGCCAGCCGACTTGCGGCCATTGCAGGTGACGATGACGGGGAAAACGGATTGCCGGCGCAAGACGAGAAAGAGCCGCTCCGTCGAGGCGGCCCTTCCTGTCTGACCCGCTCGCCGGCCGCCTACTCTGCGGCCTGGGCCGGCCCTTCGAGAGCCGGAGGCTGGGCTTTGGCCTGCTCTGCCTGAATGGCGCGGTCCCGCTCGCCAGCGATATTGCGCAGGCGCGCGATGGCGCCGCCAGTGCCTGCCGGAATGAGGCGCCCCACGATCACGTTCTCCTTCAGCCCTTCGAGCATGTCGACCTTGCCGTTGACGGCGGCGTCGGTCAGTACGCGCGTGGTCTCCTGGAACGACGCGGCGGAAAAAACCGAGCGCGTCTGCAACGAGGCCTTCGTGATACCGAGAAGGACCGGGCGCCCTTCGGCGGCGTTGCCGCCGAGTTCCGTCGCCTTCGTGTTGGCTTCGTTCATTTCGAGAAGATCGACCTGCTCTCCGGCGAGGAGCGTGGTGTCGCCGCCGTTGGTAATCTCCATCTTCTGCATCATCTGCCGCACGATCACCTCGATGTGCTTGTCGTTGATTTTCACGCCCTGCAGCCGATAGACGTCCTGGATTTCCTTGACGAGGTACGTCGCCAGCTCCTCGACACCCTTGATTCGAAGGATGTCGTGAGGCGAAGGATTGCCTTCGACGATGTAGTCGCCCTTCTCCACGAAGTCCCCTTCGCGCACGCTGATGTGTTTGCCTTTGGGAATCAGATACTCGACCGGCTCGCCCTTGTCGTTCTTTGGCCTGACGATGACGCGCCGCTTGTTTTTGTAGTCCTTTCCGAACTCGACAAATCCGTCGGCCTCGGCCAGCACGGCGCATTCCTTTGGCTTTCTGGCTTCGAAGAGTTCAGCCACCCGTGGCAGCCCCCCGGTGATGTCGCGCGTCTTGGCGCCTTCCGTAGGAACGCGAGCCAGCACGTCACCCGCCTTTACCGCGGCGCCATCCTCGACCGAGATGATCGCGTCGACGGAAAGCTGGTAGCGCACATCTCCGACGTTCGGCAACGTGAGCGCTTTGCCCTTCTTGTCCACGATCGCCAATGCAGGACGCAGATCCTGGACCTTCGTGCCGGTGCCGCGCGAGTCGATGACGACCTTGTTCGAAACACCTGTCTTTTCGTCGGCTACGTCTTTCAGGGAGACGCCGGACACCAAATCGTCGAAACGCACTATCCCGTCGATTTCGGTGAGGATCGGCAGGCTGTTCGGATTCCATTCCGCAAGGCGGTCGCCCCGCTTCACCATCTGGCCTTCGTCGACCTTGATCCTTGCGCCGTAGACGATGCGGTAGGCGGCGCGCTCCTGGCCTTTGGCATCCACGATGGCCACCTGCATGTTGCGCGCCATCGCGATCATCTCGCCGTCGGAATTCCTGACGAGGTTTCGGTTGACGATCTTGATCCTGCCGTCGTAACTCGCCTCGATCTTTGATTGTCCGGCGACCTGGGCTGCGCCGCCGATGTGGAACGTCCGCATCGTGAGCTGGGTGCCAGGCTCTCCGATCGACTGGGCGGCGATGACGCCCACAGCCTCTCCGATATTGACGGAAGTACCCCGCGCAAGATCGCGGCCGTAGCATTTGCCGCACACGCCATCCGCCAGTTCGCAGGACAACACCGAGCGTACCCGCACCTTCTGGATGTGAGCCGCCTCGATCTTTTCGGCGAGATCTTCGCCGATTTCGCGGCTCCGGCGAATAAGGGTTTCGCCCGAATCGGGATGCTTGATGTCCTCGGTCGTGGTGCGGCCCAGTATGCGTTCCGCGAGCGAGGAAACAACCTGTCCGCCATCGATCTCGGCCTGGACCGTAATGCCGTTCTTGGTGCCGCAATCCTCCGCGGTGATGATGCAGTCGTTCGCCACATCCACGAGGCGCCGGGTGAGATAGCCGGAATTGGCGGTCTTGAGCGCGGTATCGGCGAGCCCCTTTCGCGCACCGTGGGTGGAGTTGAAGTACTCCATCACGCTCAGCCCTTCCTTGAAATTGGAAAGGATCGGCGTCTCGATGATTTCGCCGGAGGGACGCGCCATCAGGCCGCGCATGCCGGCAAGCTGCTTCATCTGCTGCGGCGAACCCCGCGCTCCCGAATGCGACATCATGTAGATGGAGTTCATCTCCTCAATCCGTCCATTGGCATCCACGCGGGGCTCGGAAATCTCCTTCATCATTTCCGCGGCGACGCGATCGGTGCATTTCGACCACGCATCGATGACGAGATTGTACTTCTCCTTGTCCGTCGTGAGGCCCTCCTGATACTGCTGTTCGTATTCGCGTACCTGGTGGCGGGTCTTTTCGATCTCCTTCTCCTTTGCCTCGGGCACGACCATGTCGTCTTTGCCGAAGGAGATCCCGGCCTTGCAAGCTTCGCGGAAGCCGAGCCCCATGATGGCGTCGCAGAAGAGAACCGTCTCCTTCTGGCCGCAATGACGGTAGACTTCGTCGATCAGCTGGCTGATCTCCTGTTTGCGCAGAAGCCGGTTGGCCAGCTCGAGGGGAATTTTCGGCGAGCGCGGCAGCAGTTCGGCGATCATCAAGCGGCCGGGCGTGGATTTTACGCGGCGGGTGATCGGATTTCCGTCCTGATCTACCGTCTTGTAGCGCGCCTCGATCCGGGCGTGCAGTGTGACGGCGCCCGAGAACAACGCGTGCTCTATTTCGCCGATGTCGTTGAACACCATGCCCTGACCGGGCTCATTGTCCCGTTCCTGCGACAGGTAATAAAGACCGAGAACGATATCCTGGGTGGGCACAATGATCGGCTTGCCGTTCGCCGGGCTCAGGATGTTGTTGGTCGACATCATGAGCACGCGCGCCTCAAGCTGCGCTTCGAGCGACAGAGGAATGTGCACGGCCATCTGATCGCCGTCGAAGTCCGCGTTGAAAGCCGTACAGACGAGCGGATGGAGCTGAATTGCCTTGCCTTCGATCAGCACCGGCTCGAAAGCCTGAATGCCCAGACGGTGCAGCGTGGGGGCGCGGTTGAGCAGCACCGGATGCTCGCGGATGACTTCCTCGAGAATGTCCCAGACCTCCGGCTTCTCTTTTTCCACAAGCTTCTTCGACTGCTTCACTGTTTGCGAGAAGCCTTTCGCCTCCAGCCGCGAGTAGATAAACGGCTTGAAGAGCTCAAGCGCCATCTTCTTGGGCAACCCGCATTGGTGCAGCTTCAGTTCCGGACCAACCACGATGACCGAGCGGCCGGAATAGTCGACGCGCTTGCCGAGCAGATTCTGGCGGAAACGGCCCTGTTTGCCCTTCAGCATGTCGGCCAGCGATTTCAGCGGGCGTTTGTTCGCGCCGGTTATCACGCGGCCGCGGCGCCCGTTGTCGAACAGCGCGTCCACCGATTCCTGCAGCATGCGCTTTTCGTTGCGCACGATGATGTCGGGCGCCTTCAGTTCGATCAGGCGCTTCAGGCGATTGTTGCGGTTGATGACGCGGCGATAGAGATCGTTGAGGTCCGAGGTCGCGAAACGGCCCCCGTCCAACGGCACCAGTGGACGCAGTTCCGGCGGGATCACGGGAACGACGGTCAGGATCATCCATTCCGGCCGGTTGCCGGAATCGATGAAAGCCTCGACCACCTTGAGCCGCTTCACCAGTTTTTTCGGCTTTTCGCCCCCGCTGCAGGCCGCGATTTCGGAGCGCAGAAAGTCGCGCAGCCGTTCGAGATCGATCGCCTGGAGGAGATTGCGGATCGCCTCGGCGCCAATCATGGCGGTGAAGCTGTCCCCGCCGTACTCGTCCTGTGAACGATAGTACTCGTCTTCGGACAGGAGCTGACGCTCCTTCAGCGGCGTGAGACCGGGCTCGATCACGACGTAGCTCTCGAAATAGAGCACGCGCTCCAGATCCTTGAGCGTCATGTCGAGCATCAGGCCGATGCGCGAGGGCAGCGACTTCAGGAACCAGATATGCGCCACAGGCGAAGCAAGATCGATGTGACCCATGCGGTCGCGGCGAACCTTCTGCACGGTGACTTCGACGCCGCACTTCTCGCAGACGATGCCTTTGTATTTCATGCGCTTGTACTTGCCGCACAGGCATTCGTAGTCCTTTACGGGCCCGAAAATGCGCGCGCAGAACAAGCCGTCGCGCTCCGGCTTGAAGGTGCGATAGTTGATGGTCTCCGGTTTTTTGATCTCGCCGTGCGACCAGCGCAAAATCTGATCCGGACTGGCAAGCGAAATTCGGATGCGGTCGAAGGTCGGGACGTCCTTGCCGGCCTGGAACACGTTCATCAGTTCTTGATTCATTCCCGTCTCCTGAAGAGCGGTTAGCGGTTGTCGTTCAGCCGTTCACAAGCTCGACATTGAGGCCGAGCGAGCGCATCTCCTTGACGAGCACGTTGAAGCTCTCCGGGATGCCGGCTTCGAAATTGTCCTCCCCGCGAACGATGGCCTCGTAGACCTTCGTGCGCCCGGCCACGTCGTCGGACTTGACGGTGAGGATTTCCTGCAGCGTGTAGGCGGCGCCATAGGCTTCGAGAGCCCAGACTTCCATCTCTCCGAAGCGCTGGCCGCCGAACTGTGCCTTTCCTCCCAGCGGTTGCTGGGTCACCAGGCTGTACGGACCGATCGAGCGTGCGTGGATCTTGTCGTCCACGAGATGGTGCAGCTTCAGCATGTAGATGTAGCCGACCGTCACCGGACGGCGGAAGCCTTCGCCCGTTCGCCCGTCATACAGCGTGACCTGGCCGGTCTTGCTGAGGCCGGCCTGCTGCAGCATGTCGACAATGTCTTTTTCCTTGGCGCCGTCGAACACGGGCGTGGCGACCGGAATGCCGGCACGCAGGTTTTCTCCAAGTTCGACGAGTCCCTGCTCGTCCAGCTCCGCCAGTCTTTCATCGTTGCCGTACATCTGCTTCAGCGACCGGCGCAGCGGTTCCATCTTGCCGTCGCGTTTGAGCTTATCGAGCACTTCGCCGATCTGCCGCCCCAGACCTGCGCAGGCCCAGCCCAGATGCGTCTCGAGGATCTGGCCGACATTCATGCGGCTCGGAACGCCCAGCGGATTGAGCACCACGTCGACTGGGGTGCCGTCGTCGAGATGCGGCATGTCCTCCATCGGCAGAATGCGGCTGATGACGCCCTTGTTGCCGTGCCTGCCGGCCATCTTGTCGCCAGGCTGCAATTTGCGTTTCACCGCGACGAAGACTTTCACCATCTTCATCACGCCGGGTGCCAGCTCGTCGCCCCGGCGCAACTTGTCGACCTTGTCTGCGAAGCGCTTGTCGAGACGCTGCTTGGACTCGTCGTACTGCTTGCGCAGGGCTTCGATCTCCGCCATCGCCTTCTCGTTGCGCAGCCCGATCTGCCACCATTGGTGGCGGGGAACTGCGTCGAGAACGCTTTGCGTGATCTTGGTGTCGGCCGCGAGCCCTTTGGGACCCGATGCCGCCGTCTTGTGCAGAAGGATCTCCGACAGCCGCGAGAAGATGTTGCGCTCAAGGATCGCGAGTTCGTCGTCGCGGTCTTCGGCGAGACGTTCCTCCTCCGCCTTCTCGATCGCGAGAGCGCGCTGATCCTTGTCTACGCCGTGGCGGTTGAAGACGCGCACTTCCACGATGGTGCCGGTAACGCCGGGCGGCACGCGCAGCGATGTATCGCGGACATCTGCAGCTTTCTCGCCGAAGATCGCCCGCAACAGCTTCTCTTCGGGCGTCATCGGAGTCTCGCCCTTGGGCGTGACCTTGCCGACCAAAATGTCGCCCGGGTTTACTTCCGCGCCGATGTAAACGATTCCCGCCTCGTCGAGATTCTTGAGGCTTTCCTCGCCGACGTTTGGAATATCGCGTGTGATCTCCTCCGGTCCCAGCTTGGTATCGCGCGCCATCGTCTCGAACTCCTCGATGTGGATCGAGGTGAAGACGTCGTCGCGCACGATGCGCTCGGAAATGAGGATCGAGTCCTCGAAATTGTAGCCGTTCCACGGCATGAACGCGACGAGCGCATTCTTGCCGAGCGCCAGCTCGCCTAGCTGCGTCGAGGGACCGTCGGCGATGATGTCGCCTTTTTGCACGGCGTCGCCCTCCTTCACCAGAGGCCGCTGATTGATGCAGGTCGACTGGTTGGAGCGCTGAAACTTCTTCAGCCGATAGATGTCGATTCCCGGCCGTGTCGGATCCGTCTCCTGGGTCGCGCGAACCACGATGCGGGTTGCGTCCACCTGATCTACGACGCCCGAACGCCGCGCCGCGATCGCGGAGCCGGAATCGCGGGCCACCACTTCTTCGAGGCCGGTTCCGACGAGTGGCGCTTCGGGACGCAGGAGCGGTACCGCCTGGCGCTGCATGTTGGAGCCCATGAGAGCGCGATTGGCGTCGTCGTTCTCCAGGAACGGTACCAGGGCGGCCGCGACCGAAACGAGTTGCTTCGGCGAAACGTCGATGTACTCGACCTGGTCGGGCGTCGTCATGACGAAGTTGCCGCCCTTGCGGCAGGAGACGAGTTCGTCCGTCAGGCGGTTGCGCGCGTCGATCGTCGCGTTGGCCTGGGCAATCGTAAACTTCGCCTCTTCCATCGCGGAGAGATAGATCACGTCGTTGGTCACATGCTTGTTGGTGACCCGGCGGTACGGACTTTCGATGAAGCCGTACTTGTTGACCCGCGCGTAAGTGGCAAGTGAGTTGATGAGGCCGATGTTCGGTCCTTCCGGAGTCTCGATCGGGCAGATGCGGCCGTAATGCGTGGGATGCACGTCCCGCACCTCGAAGCCCGCCCGCTCGCGCGTGAGCCCGCCGGGCCCCAACGCCGACATTCGTCGCTTGTGCGTAACTTCCGACAGGGGGTTGGTCTGGTCCATGAACTGGGAAAGCTGCGAAGAGCCGAAAAATTCGCGGACTGCCGCGGCCACCGGTTTGGCGTTTATCAGGTCGTGTGGCATCACGGTGTCGATATCGACAGCGCTCATCCTCTCCTTGATGGCTCTTTCCATGCGCAAAAGACCGACGCGGAACTGATTTTCCATCAACTCCCCGACGGAACGCACGCGCCGGTTGCCCAGATTGTCAATATCGTCGATCTCGCCACGGCCGTCGCGCAGGTCTGCGAGCGCCTTGACGATGGCAAGAATGTCCTCCTTGCGCAGAATGCGGATCGTATCCGGAGCGTCGAGCCCCAGACGCATGTTCATCTTCACGCGACCCACCGAAGAGAGGTCGTAACGCTCGGAATCGAAGAACAGTTGGCCAAACAGGGTTTCCGCGGTATCCAGCGTCGGCGGCTCTCCCGGCCGCATGACCCGGTAGATCTCGATCAATGCCTGTTCGCGGCTGTGGCTCTTGTCGACGGCCATCGTGTTGCGCACATAGGATCCGATCGAAATTCCGTCCACGTTGATAACATCGACCTCATTGAACCCCGACTCCTTCAGCTGGGCGAGGTTGGCTGCTGTCAGTTCGTCGCCCGCCTCGACATAGATTTCGCCGGTCTCCACATTCACCATGTCAAGCGCGGAATATCGGCCAATAACATCGTCCTCGGTGAGCAGGATCGATTTGAGTCCTTCTTCCTGCCATTTGCGGAACATCCTTTGGGCAATTTTCTGACCGGCTTCGACGAGTACCTCTCCGGTCTTGGCATTTTTCCAATCGGAATTTGCTTTCGCATTTCGCATCCACACGGGATCGACGGCAGTGATCCAGCCGCCTTCCTTGGTGCGCCGAAAGGCAATTTTGGAATAGAAGTAGTTGAGGATGGATTCCTGATCGAAACCCAGCGCATAGAGCAGCGTCGTTACGGGAAGCTTGCGCCGGCGATCGATACGCACATGGATGATGTCCTTCGCGTCGAATTCGAAGTCGAGCCACGATCCCCGGTAGGGAATCACGCGCGCGGCGAACAACAGTTTCCCGCTTGAATGGGTCTTGCCCTTGTCGTGGTCGAAGAATACGCCTGGGCTGCGGTGCATCTGTGAAACGATGACGCGTTCGGTTCCGTTGATGACAAACGTTCCGTGGTCGGTCATGAACGGGAGGTCGCCCATATAGACGTCCTGCTCCTTGATGTCCTTGACCGATTTGGCGCCGGTTTCCTGGTCCACATCGAAGACGATCAGGCGAAGCGTAACCTTGAGCGGCGCCGCATAGGTCATCGAGCGCTGCTGGCATTCCTCCACGTCGTATTTCGGGTCCTCGAAATAGTAGTCAACATATTCGAGCAGGGAATTCTCGGAAAAATCCTTGATCGGAAACACCGAGGAAAACACGGCCTCGAGCCCTTCGTCGCGGCGGCCGCCTTCGGGCTTCTTCACCTGCAGAAACTGGTCATAGGACGTTTTCTGAACTTCGATGAGATTGGGCATTTCGGCGATCTCGGCGATCTTTCCGAAGCGCTTGCGAAGCCGTTTGCGTCCCGTGAAGGAGAGAGTCATTCTTGGGTTCCCTGGCCGTAAGCCGTTCTGCGGCGCGGGCGGCAGCGCCCGCTTGCATTGCCAATGGCGAAGCCCACCGCCCCCCGGCGCGTCGTCCGCCGGAGGGGGTGGGATGAACGAAATATGTACGCGTTCGCCGATTTCAACCGGCGAACCCCTTATTTCAACTCGACTTTCGCGCCTGCGTCTTCGAGCTGCTTTTTGAGTTTCGCGGCCTCGTCCTTGCTCACGTCGGCCTTGACCTCCTTCGGCGCGGCCTCGACGAGGTCCTTGGCTTCCTTGAGGCCGAGGCCAGTGATGGCACGGATTTCCTTGATCACATTGATCTTCTTGTCTCCCGCCTCGGTCAGAACGACGGTGAACTCGGTCTTTTCCACCGCCGGAGCGGCGGCCGCCGCAGGCGCGGCAGCAGCGGCAGCGGGTGCAGCCGCCGACACGCCCCATTTGTCCTCGAGGAGTTTTGCAAGTTCGGCCGCCTCGATGACAGTCAGGCCGGACAGGTCGTCCACAAGTTTTTCGATTTTCGACATGATTTCAGTCCTTGCGTTTTTTACGGGTTTGAATAGTCGAGTTGGTCGCGTCCACTTATGCCGCGTCCTTCCGGGAATACGCGCCTATCACACGGGCAAGTTGACCTGCCGGCGCGGCCAACAGGCCGGCCAGCTTCGTCGCCGGCGCGTTCAGCAGCCCGGCGATCCTGCCCCTCAGCTCGTCGAGAGTTGGAAGCTCCGCGAGCGCCTTCACGCCGCCCGCATCGACAACCGTCCCTCCGACCACTCCGCCCAGGATCACGAGTTTGGCGTTCCCCTTGGCATAGGCCACGACCACCCTCGAAGCGGCGACGGGATCCTCTGAAACAGCGATCCCCGTCGGTCCCTTGAAGAGATGGGCGATGTCCTTCGCGGCCGTTCCCTGGAGCGCGCGCACGGTCAGACGGTTTTTTGCCACTTTGAACGAGGCCCCCGCGGCGCGCAGGCGCATGCGGAGATCGCCCATCTGGGCAACCGTCATGCCGGAATAGTGGGCGACGACCACGGAGCCGGCTCCGTCGATCAGCCGCTTGAGGCTGCCGACGACTTCCGCCTTTTTGGTACGATCCATACGCGCCACTTGGCTCTCCTCTGCAACGGGCGGCTTCGGCGATGAAGCCGCCACCCTGTGACGGACCGCGATCTTCTTGCGGTCCATTTCTGTCCCAGGGTTCAAACCCGCGTCGTCGCTCCTGACGGAACGGCACGAAACGGCTCACCCTGTCTATTGCAGGCAATTAAGCCCTTTTGAGGCCCCTGCAGTCTCGGACAGCCCGGCAATCGCCCGCCGGATTCTTCCTGTTTATGCGCCGGCCTGAACGCCCACGCTGGCGAGCGCGATCTTCACGCCGGGTCCCATCGTGGAGCTGACGGATATCCGCTTCATGTAGGTGCCCTTGGCGCCTTGCGGTCTCGCCTTGAGTACGCTGTCCACGAAACTGCGAACATTCGCAACCAACGCGTTCTCCTCGAAGCTGGCCTTGCCGACGCCAGCCTGTACGATGCCGGCCTTCTCGACGCGATACTCGACGGCTCCTCCCTTGGCGTCCTTGATGGCGCTCGTTACGTCCATCGTTACGGTCCCGACCTTCGGATTGGGCATCAGACCTCTCGGGCCCAGCACTTTCCCCAATCGGCCGACAATACCCATCATGTCAGGCGTGGCGATGCATCTGTCGAAATCGATCTCGCCCTTTTGCACCCTCTCCGCGAGGTCTTCGGCCCCGACAATGTCCGCGCCGGCCGCCTTCGCCTCGTCGGCCTTGGCACCTTTGGCGAACACGGCAACGCGCAGCTTGCGGCCCGTACCGCTGGGAAGGGAAACCACGCCACGCACCATCTGGTCCGCATGCCGCGGGTCCACACCGAGATTAATGGACACTTCGATCGTCTCGTCGAATTTGGCAGTCGCCCGCGCCTTGACGAGCTTGACCGCCTCCTCGATGGGATAGGCCTTGGTATGATCGAGACCTTCGGCCGCCCTAGCAAGCCGCTTGGTTTTTTTCGCCATCGCTCCTACTCCCTCACCTCGATGCCCATGGACCGCGCAGATCCCTCGATCATCAGCATCGCGGCTTCCACATCGTGCGCGTTCAGGTTCTTCATCTTGGCCTCGGCAATCTGCCTCACCTGCGCCTTGGTCACGCTGCCCCGCACGTCGCGCCCGGGAGCCTTCGAGCCCCCGTCCACCTTTGCCGCCTTCTTCAGGAAATAAGACGCTGGCGGCGTCTTCATCTCGTAGGAGAACGATTTGTCGGAAAACACGGTGATGACCACGGGGATGGGCATCCCCTTTTCCTGGTCCTGGGTTTTGGCGTTGAAGGACTTGCAGAACTCCATGATGTTGAGGCCGCGCTGCCCCAGCGCCGGCCCGATCGGCGGCGACGGGTTGGCGGAGGCCGCAGGCACCTGCAGCTTTATGTAGCCTGTGATTTTCTTCGCCATCTTCGACCTTTCATAGAGGCTTGCGGTCAACGGCCCGGCGAGGGGCCTCCCGCATCTCGGAAATCAGACTTTTTCCACCTGCACGAATTCAAGTTCCACCGGCGTAGCGCGGCCGAAAATGGAAACCGCAACCTTGAGCCGCGAGCGATCTTCGTCGACTTCCTCCACGACACCGTTGAAGGAGGTGAATGGTCCGTCCGCCACCCGGACCTGCTCTCCGATCTCGAATGTGATCGACGGCTTCGGCCGCTCCGCGCCCTCGTGCACCTGGCTGAGGATGCGGTCGACCTCACCCTGGCGCAGCGGCATCGGCTTGTTGTTCTGGCCGAGGAAGCCCGTCACCTTGGCCACGTTCTTGATCAGATGATAGGCTTCGTCGGTAAGCTTTGCGCGCACGAGCACGTAGCCGGGCAGGAACTTCCGCTCGGCATTGTGTTTTTGCCCTCGCCGTATCTCGATGACATCCTCCGTCGGCACCAGGACGTCTTCGACGAGATCGGAAAGGCCCTGAATCTGGGCCTGCCTCTTGATCTCCTCAGATACCTTCTTCTCGAAATTCGAGTAGGTATGGACGATATACCACTTGGCATCCGAGTGTGGACTGGCGATCGCTTCTGCCATGGTTCTCAGCTCTCCTTCACGTTTCGAATCTCAGTGAAGGGCGCCGATCAGCCAACGCTCGCCGAATGCGAGGAGCCAATCGACGATGAAGAAAAACACCATCATCAGTCCGACCATGATGAAGACCATCACGGTGGTAAGCCAGGTTTCCTTCCAGGTCGGCCATGTGACTTTCGATGTCTCGCGCTGCACTTCGCGAAAAAACTGGACTATCCCGCCACGGCGTACGGAAGCGGGCAAATCCTTGCCGGTACTGTCGACAGATTTTTTCGTCGCCTCGGCCACGATGAATTCCCGTTATCTTGCATCACCTGGCAGGAGTGGAGGGATTCGAACCCCCGGCCTACGGTTTTGGAGACCGCCGCTCTACCAACTGAGCTACACTCCTTCAGCCAAAAGCCAACGCGCCGGAGAGCCACTCGCTCGCCAGCGCGATCACGGCTTTCGCCGGGGAAGGGCGTGTCTACCAGCCGAAAAGGGCACGCGCAAGGACAAACCGCCAATGGCCGACACGCGCCCCTGATGCCAGCCAGTCTGCAAGGTTGCGTCGCCGTCCGGGTCGCCGGGCAAAGCGACGTGACGACGCCGGAGCTTTATCCCACGAGATCGCCATGAACGCGCTGGCCATAGCCCTCGCAAAGTCCCCCGAGCTGTTTCCGCATGCGTTGGACCTGCGCAGCGATATGGTGTCGATCCTGCGATTGACTCGCGCCGACTACGAGAGCGCAAGTTTTTTGGATGGCCGGATCGCCATCCCCGCGAGGCCCACCCGCCTGCTGCCCTGGTCCCTGTTGGCGCAGGCCGTCGGGGAATCGAACCTTCACGAAAGCTGCCACTTTCTGTTCCATATCGGCCATGTCGGCTCGACCCTGCTTTCGCGACTGCTGGGGAAGCACCCGGCTTTATTTTCGCTGCGGGAGCCCGAGATACTGCGGACGCTCGCGCGAGCGACGCGCGAACCCGACAATGAGCCCCAACTCGCAGTATTCCTGAAATTGTGGTCGCGGACCTTTGATCCCCACGCGCGCGTCCTGCTGAAGGCCAGCAGTTTCGTTTCCGGCCATGCGGGGAAACTTCTCGCCCGTCCCTACGCACCGAAGGCCATTGCGATGGGTGTCGCGCCCGAATCCTATCTGGCAACGATTTTCGGAGGCGCAAACTCTCCGGGCGAAGCAGCGGCGCTGGCGCCCTTCCGCTTGGCGCGTCTCAATCGATGCCTCGGCTGCGACTGGAAACCCGACGATCTCAGCACCGGCGAAGTCGTGGCAGCCGGCTGGGCCTGCGAGACCCTGGCGCTTGCCGAGGCCGCACGCCAGGCCGGCGCGCAGGTGCAGACGCTCAATTTCGACCGGTTTCTTGCGCAACCGGATGCCTGTCTTGCACTTGCGTTCGAACATCTGGGCGTCCGCGCCGGCTCAGACGAGATTTCCGCCATTCTGGCCGGCCCGGAAATGAAGTCTTACTCGAAGGCGCCGGAGTTCTCCTATGATTTGGCGACGCGGCGTGCCGAGCTGGACGAAGGACGGTCGCGACATGCATCTGAAATCCGGCACGGACTCCGCTGGCTCGATCGCGTCGCGCGCGAATTTCCGCAGTTGGAGAGTGCGCTGGCGCTGTTTGGATGAATGGAGCGGGTGAAGGGAATCGAACCCTCGTCATCAGCTTGGAAGGCTGTTGCTCTACCATTGAGCTACACCCGCGTTCGCGCGTTACGCGATGAAATCAGAAACCGGGATGTCTATAGAGGGTGGAAAATCGCTCTGCCAGCCCTCTTCCGACTTCAGACTTGCAGTTTCTGACATCCGCCTCGTGCTTCGCGCGAGGCTGGTGGGGGAAGTAGGACTCGAACCTACGAAGGCTTAGCCAGCGGATTTACAGTCCGCCCCCTTTGCCACTCGGGACATTCCCCCATTTGCCGGATATTCGCGGCCTGGCCACCGCGGCGGGCGGATATCATCCAATCCCGGTAATGTGTCAATAGAACGGGCCGGTTCTTGCTTTCTGTGCAGGATAGCCGCTCAAGCCTCTGCTTCCTCTTTTGCTGAATGCGCCGGGGACCACGATGAGGAGACGATCATCCCGAAGCCGCGGTGCGCCGGCGACAGAGGGCCTGTGGCTCTACGGTGTGCACGCGGTCAAGGCGGCGCTCGCCAATCCCCTGCGCAGAAACCGACGTTGCGTCCTGACGGAACGGGCGGCGGAAGCTCTGGGAGCGCTGCCGAGGGGCGTGCAGCTGGACATTGTCGACGTGAACGGCGTTTCGCGCCTGCTGCCTGACGGCGCCGTGCACCAGGGTGCCGCCCTCTCATGCGAGCCCCTCCCCCGCCGCAGCCTGGAGGATATGCTCAAGCCGGAGGGGCGAAAACTCGTTCTCGTACTCGACCAGATTTCTGACCCGCAAAATGTGGGCGCCATTCTGCGGTCCGCGGCCGCCTTCGATGCGACGGCCGTGATCGTACAGGATCGCCACGCTCCGCCGGAATCCGGTGCCCTGGCCAAAGCTGCGTCGGGCGCGCTGGATCTCGTACCATATCTGCAGGTGGTCAACATCGCGCGCACGTTGGAACGGTTGGGCGAAGCGGGATTCTGGCGCGTTGCACTGGCGAGCGACGCCGGCCGGCCGCTCGCCGTCGCGCTGCATGGAAGCGACATGGCTCTGGTATTGGGTTCCGAAGGCGCCGGAATACGCCCTCTCGTGCGCGCGCGCTGCGACACCGCGGGCGCAATCCCGATCGGTCACCTCGTGGAGAGTCTAAACGTGTCCAGCGCTGCCGCGATCGCGCTCTATGAAAGCCGGCGCAGCGACATAGCAGGGTCGAAGTAAACGGCGCACTCAGTACAGCGTCGCCATTTCGGTTTGGCCGCCGTAATTTTCGATGAGCACGAGCACCCTGTAGCCCTCGCCGAACCGCACTCTGCCGTGGGAATTGTGCAGGAGAACGCCGTCATTGTTCATCGTGCCCGTGCGGCGATCGACGACAAAACGTGGCGCGAGGCCGCGATATTGCGTGCGGATCAGTGTAAACAACGTGCGGGCTGCGCCTGGCGCAAGACGTATGCAGCCCGCGCTCGCGCGGGTGCCCAGTTGGGCAATTTCGGGTCCGTTCGCGCCATGGATCGCAAGGCCGGTGGGGCTGCCCTGTTTCACCCAGTTGAAGAACATGGCGTAGGGCATGGGCTCGCTCCACTGGAACGAGAAATGCCGGCGATAGAAACGCCTGGGATCGAGTTCGAAAAAGCCGGACGGAGTGTAGCTGGGCAATCTTGCGCCAGCGGCGTTGTATTCCACAATTTCGCGGCCCGTTGAGACGGGCCAGTCGTACACCCGATCGAGGTCGCCGCTCCGCGTCTTCCGGAACACGTACATGTGCTGCGCCCAGGGTCCGCTGGCCGCTTTGCTGACATAGAGAAACAGATCGAAGTTTTCATAGAGGCTGTCGGTCAGATTGTAGGCGAGCCGCGTCTTCACGCGCTCTCGTTCGCCGGACCGGTTCCCCCGCGCGTTCGCAACTTCCGCCACACCTGGTGTCGAACGACCGGGCGCTGCCGGCAAGCGAGGCCGCGGGCCGGACTTGGGATCGGCCGCGATGATGATATCTATCGTCGCCGAAACGGCGTTGCTCGACTGCGCCTGCGCCATTCGCGACACCGAAAATGCGCGCCGAGGCGGCGCTTCGAGCGGTGCGAGATCAAGGTCCACGATGACCGCGTTGCGCCAGCCGAAAGACCGGATGGCCGGTCCGGAGTGGCGATGGAGTTCCGGCGGAGAAACGAGCATCGCGGCGGCCACATAGCCGCATGCCGCCGCAAGACAAATTCCACTCAACCTTCTGAATGCAGACATCAATTCGCATGAAACGCCGGCAGCACAGGCGCCGGATCGGTTTCCCCATTGTTAACAAGTCGTTAACAGGATCGCCGTTTTGCCGTCTTCAAAGCAACACCTTATTTGCCTTGCCGCGAACCCTGCGCGGCAACGGCAGGTCGCCCGACACTCGCGAAATGAGCCCGGCCCCGCTACCAATCGGGTCGGCGCCTGCCGAAGCAGGAGATATGCATGAGTTCTCTCAGGCCCCGCGCACATCTGGACACGCACGACGTCACGAACCAGCCGCCGCCGTTCGAGGGGGTGAACCTCTTTGAGTACGACGCGGCGCTTGTGGATGCGGTGGCGCGGGCGGAGGGCAGCTTCCATTGCGACAGACTGGCGTCATTCGGTGCCCGAGCCGGCTCGGCCGAGACGGCGCAATGGGCAATGCAGGCCAATCGATTTCCGCCGCGGCTGAACGCCTTCGACCGCTTTGGTCACCGAATCGATGAAGTCGATTTCCATCCCGCCTATCACAACCTGATGACACTGGGCCTGGAAGCGGGCGTGGCCAGTGCCGCGTGGAGCGAGGCGGACGCCGGGCACGTGCTCCATGCGGCACTGGAGTTCCTCATGGCGCAGGCCGAGCCCGGCGTCTGCTGCCCCATGACAATGACCTATGCGTCGGTCGCCGCGTTACGGCACCAGCCGGAAATCGCAGCACAATGGCTGCCCCGAATCCTGGCCTCGAAATACGATCCCTCGTCGCAGCCCGTCGCGGCCAAGCAGGGCGTTACGCTCGGCATGGCCATGACCGAGAAACAGGGCGGTTCCGATGTTCGCGCGAACACGACGCGTGCCGCGCCGATGGGCAAGACCGGCCCCGGAGAGGCCTATCTGCTGACGGGTCACAAATGGTTTTGCTCGGCGCCGATGTCCGACGCATTCCTGACGCTTGCCCGCACCGAAAAGGGCCTCACCTGCTTTCTCGTGCCGCGCTGGACTCCGGACGGCGAGCGCAACGGGATCGAGCTCATGCGGCTCAAGGACAAGCTGGGCGATCGTGCGAATGCGTCGGCGGAGATCGAATATCGCGGCGCCTTCGCCACCATGATCGGGGAAGAGGGCCGCGGCGTGCGCACCATCATCGAAATGGTGCAGCACACGCGGCTCGACTGCGCCATCGCGCCCGCGGCCTATATGCGCCAGGCCCTCGCCCATGCGCTCTGGCACGCAGCGCACCGCGCAGCCTTCCAGAAGAAGCTGATCGATCAGCCCCTGATGCGAACCCTCCTCGCCGACCTGGCGATTGAATCCGAAGCGGCGACCGCGCTTGCCTTCCGCGTCGCGCGCGGCTTTGACGAAGCGGGAAAGGGCCGCCTAGCCGCGGCCTTCTCGCACCTGGCGACACCGGTCGCCAAATACTGGCTCAACAAGCGGGTCGTGAACTTCGTTTACGAGGCAATGGAGGTGCATGGCGGCGCGGGCTATGTGGAGGAAAGCATCATGCCGCGTCTCTTCCGTCAGTCGCCGCTCAATTCGATCTGGGAAGGATCCGGAAACGTCATCTGCCTCGATGTGCTGCGCGGGATGTCGCGCGAGCCGGAGACGGTAGCGGCGTTCGTCATCGAGATCGAAGCGGCGCATGGCGGCAATGCCCTGCTCGACTCCGCGATCGGGCGCGTCAAGAATCTCCTCGTCCAGCCCCCGCACGAAGCCGATGCGCGGCGTCTTGTCGAAGAGATGGCGCTCGCGCTGCAGGCTTCGATTCTGGTCCGCCATGGCCCGTCGGCGATCGCCGACGGATTCTGCGCGAACCGGCTGGCGGAGCGGCCGGGAAATGCCTTCGGCGCACTGGCCGCGAAGATCGACCAGGACGCTATCCTTTCCCGCGCCCTGCCGCTGCTTTGAGTTGCTACCCGAACTTGCCCGATCTCGCGAAGCCACGCGGCACCAGACGGCCGGCCTGCGCGCGGGCGCCGCGCCAATCCGCCAGTTCGGCCTTCGTCCATGTGCGGCCATTGGCATCGCGCAAACCCTCTTTCGAGGAAAAGATGCACGCATCCAGAAGGTGCCCGTCCTTGTAACGCTGCAGAATGACGCCGCGGCCGCGGCCCAGTTCGGGGACTTCGGCGAGAGGAAAAACCAGCAACTTCCGGTTTTCGCCGATCACGCCAACACTGTCGCCTTCGACAAAGGCGCAGACCGTGGCCTCGGTGCCCGCCGGCACGTTCATCACCTGTTTGCCCGAGCGCTTCAGCGCCACAGCATCGTCTTCCGGCGTGACGAAGCCATGGCCGGACGCAGCTGCGAGCAAAAGGTTTCGCCCCTCGCGATGGACGAACATGGAAACGATGTCGGCTTCCGGGGGAAGGTCGATGAAACTGCGAATGGCCTCGCCATTGCCGCGTCCGCCGGGCAGCTTGGCGCAGTCGAGCGTGAAGAACCTGCCGTCGGTTGCAAATAGCATCAGCCTGTCGGTCGTCTCGGCATGCAGCCAGAAGCGCGCGCGGTCGGCTTCGCGATACTTGATCGCCTCGCTCGTCTCCTGGTGGCCCTTGAAGGTGCGCAGCCAGCCTTTTTCGGAACAGACGACCGTGACCGGCTCGCGCTCGACCATCGCTTCGATCGCATCGGCTTCGGCCGCGATA
>Ga0182024_10005898_pt1 | contig 27169 bp, 19 predicted proteins | sample P32metaG_FD_120480 | JGI IMG/M metagenome (GOLD analysis project Ga0182024, IMG submission 120480) | Permafrost microbial communities from Stordalen Mire, Sweden - P3-2 metaG (Illumina Assembly) | ecosystem: Environmental > Terrestrial > Soil > Wetlands > Permafrost | place: Sweden: Stordalen...
GACGACGCCGACGACTTGCTGAAAAAGACCGACGCCGCATGGCTGCAACTGACCGCCGAGCGGATCAAAACCCTCTGCCATTGCCCATGGATCGTGCGCGCGAATCAAGCCTGAGGCGTATTACTCCATGAATTTCCGGAGTTGTCGGTCGAGGACATCCGCGCGTGCCTGACTTTTGCCGCCAACCGTGAACGAAGACTCGTCACCGTGTCCGTGTGAAATTGCTCTTTGATCAGAACCTCTCGTTATACGCTCATAAATCGGCTTGCCGACGTCTTTGCGCAAGCCGCACACATTCGCGACTTCAATCTTGAGCGCGCGGACGATGAAGCCGTTTGGAATTTCGCCAGCCAGCACGACTTTGTGATTGTTTCGAAGGACTCTGATTTTCGGCAGCGGAGCTTCCTCCGCGGCGCGCCGCCCAAGATTATCTGGCTCAATGTTGGCAACTGCCCGACAAGTCGCATCGAGGAAGTGATTCGCCAATTTTCGGCCCAGATCGATGCGTTCGTGAAAGATGACAGCACTTCTTTCCTCGAACTTCGATAGCCGCAACCCTGCGCGGTGCCATTGCTGATCGAGCGATGAATTGATCGAACGGGATTGCCCACGTCTGTATCCAAATCACGCACGCGCAACGAGCTTGGTGGAAAGACGCCGGGTAGCCGCGACCGCGCGAGCGGAGCGCGTGTTGCAACCGGTAAAATCCCGCGCTCCGCTTTCGCGATCGCGGCTACCCGGAATCTCGACTCGACGTTCGCACCCCAAATCAAACGGGCACGTCGCTCCCGACTGCTTGTTCTTCGCTCAACGGTCACTGAAGACTTTCGGGATTACGTGGTTTGGCGTTCAGCGATTCGGTGAGACCCACATCATCCCCATCCGACGGCGTGTTCGCAGTGTCCATCGCGGACCTCCTGAAATGAATAGCCGGCAGCCGTGCGTTCCCCAAGGAATCTTCACGACGCCGTTTGATCCATCCCATCCATACAGAACCCTTACAAAGACGGTTTGCGAACAATACCCTAACATATTCCTGCCGGTCAAGCAGAATCTTGTCAGACGGAAGGGATTTTGGGGATCGAGTTCGTGATGAGCCGACGCGGATGCAACGCCGTGCAACCAAATGCACTGTTTTCGCCGGCTTGCATTCCTTTAAATTACCCAAATTAACGTTATTCGGCTTTTCCGCGCATCGTTTTGTGATAAGAAAGGGTCGGGATAACGGATGAGTGCCATCGTCGAGTTGCGGCCCCGCAGCGATTTCACCGGCTGGAGGTCATCGGCAGTGGCGTCCTATCCACGGAACTGCGTTTCGCATATCATTCAATTCCGAGCGACCGATCCAGAATACGCAGCGAGGCCTTATGCACGAGAGCGCCATCCGCCTGCACGTTGAACCCTTGGACGAGGGCGGTTTCCTGGCTACAAGTCCCGATGTTCAGGGATTGGTCGCCGAAGGCCGAACCATCACCGAAGCGGTCGAGATCGCGCAAGATCTCGCCCGAAAGATTCTCGAATCGTGCCTCGAACACGGCGACCCCGTGCCGCCCGCGCTCGCGTCGCTCGCTGGCGATAAGCCCATCGATCTGCTGGTCCCCGTCGGCGTGAGATGAGATGGGCCGCCTCGCTGGACACACCTATCGCGATGTCGTGCGGAAGCTCCGCCATTTCGGATTCGTGTTTGGTCGCCAAGGCCCGGGTAGCTCGGAAAATTCAGGCTCACCGCCCGCTGCGCTAGAGGTCGCGGAGGATCGCGGAGAAAACGGCAAAGCGCTCTGGAATTCTCGCCGCACTTTGCGCCGAGATTATTCGCTGGAAACCGAACGTAAGTCTACATCTGATTTGCCTCTGCGATCCTCCAAGTCCTCAGCGGTGAATAATGCGGGTTAGCCATGAAATTTGGCGCAACGTCCAGAGCGGCCGGAAAGTCACTCTTCCACATCACCCCGGCGACATGAAAGAAGGAACCCTTCGCGCAATTCTTCGCGAAACCGGCATCGATCTGGACGCGTTCTTGGCCGCTTGAACGCGGCGCTATCCGGCGCGCAGTTTTTTTGGCCCAGCCAGTTCACCAATGAACTGCGTCCCAACTGCGTCACCGTATCGTTCCCATCCCGTATCGTTCCTCAATTCAGGATGCTATTGACCTGGGGTTAGATCATGGGTCGCAGGACGTTTACAAGTGGTGTATCGACTACCAGTGGGGCGGGCATCTGATCGACGCGTTCCGCTCCATGTTGGGTCTGAACTGAGGTCGTGATAGCACTAATTGAGATCGGTCCGTCTGCCTGTTAGATTACCCTTCATGGGCCTTTATATGTTGGGGCATATCAATTGGGATACCGTCGAAACAGGCGTCGCTACTTCTGTCGCCGTGGCAATTTCAATATGGGTTGCGAGGGGCGTTAAAGGGCTTGCTACCCCGGATCGCTTGAAGCGTCTCAGGTCGTATCCGTGGCTGCGATGGATACTGAACGTCGCGAACGAGGCGTATATGTTGTTCGTCACAGTCAGCGATGGCCTAACCTTCCGTAATAGCTTAGGTTCGGCGAAAGTGATGCCGTGGGTTGGCATAACGCTCATGACCGTGATTCGGTGTTATATTATATATCTCAGTTTTGGCGGGGCCGTCTTGGCTGAAGTGCAATTACAATTAGAAAAGGCGCAAGAGAACGAGAACATATCTTTAGATCGGATTCGGCGTGCTATGTTTTTAAATAGAATTGCGGTGTATTACGTCATATCAACCGCTGCGGCGACCAGCACAGCATTATACTTTATTCTTCGCTAAATTTAGAACAGCGAGGTCCAGGTAGCACACCTGGACCTCGCTTTCACTTAATTAGCGCCCGCACGTTGGACCCTACGGACAAAGGGGCCATCAATTATTCTGTTGGCATCGTGAAGAAAAGGGGTCGAGCGGTCGGGAGTCGATTTGTAAAACGACTCCCGACCTCCCGACCCCTTATCCCGACCTCCTATCGCTCTTTGGACTTGCGTCGCACTGCTCTGAACTTCTCGACCTGAAATGTGGTTCTCGTAACCTGTTTGCCCGTCGCAACAACGCGCGTTAGCGTCGCGGCATACCTGACGGCCTTTTGCAGTTGCTCTTGATCAGCCTTGAGGCGCCATTCATTGCCATCCTCGGTTTCGAGCTTGATAATCGGATTTTCCTCATCTTTGATATTCATGAAAAACACGCGCCCGATTAATTGGCCCAATCCATCGGCCGGAACAAACTTTTGAGCCTTTGACTCAGGTCTCACGGCACGTTTCATCTCAAATCGCGTCTCGACACCGTCCCTCAGAGTCGTGAATCCGACGAGCCGGACTCGCTCGCCGTCAGGCGCGAGTTCAGCCGCTAGCTCGACAAAATTCTCGAAGTAATCAATTGCCGGAATTGCGTTATGCAACGACTCGAAATCCTCACGGTCATACATTTGGAGACGATCGACAAGGTGATCAATGACGCGAACGGACTCAGCGAATGGAAACTCACCCTGTTGACTCTCGCTCGCCACCTTTAGCGATACCGCAAAACTCGCCGCTCTCGGCACGGATACGAACAACTGAAGCGGCCTTTCTACTACCTGTTTCGGATCACCGCGTTCCCTGTACGGACGGCCTTGATCACTCTCGGACGTGCGATAAAGCATCTTTTGAAAAGTCCCAACGCGGCTAATGAACTCGTCAGATGCCGCCATCCCGGGTGCCACGGCGTGTCCGACCAGCACCATCTGTACGTCATTTGGGTGGAGCTTGATTCCTTGCAGATGAAGATGTCGACCGAACCCTATTTCTTCAAACAGTGACCGAAGCTCCTGCGCGATCTCTTCGGGCGGATCTCCAGAGAGGGCGATCGAAACTAGCTTTTCCGCGGCACGGTAATCACCACTGTCGACTGCGAGATGAGCTGCGCTTCTGAGAAGGATCGATCGTGTAGGCTCTGGTGCTCTTTGCTCGACAGCTAAGTTCGCGGCAGCCACCTCCTTCGCGAGCGCTCTCTTTAGAAAGCGTCGATATGCGGCCTCCTCGCCCCGCGCACGGGCAATCTCCGCTTTTTCCGCGAGATCCATTGCATCAGAGTGTGCGGAACGAATATCCATCATCGCTTCTTAAATACGCTCTTCGGCTGACTGAACTCGACGACCACGACGTATGCGGGAAGTGCGCCTGCCGAACGATCCGTCTGTATTAGCTTGCGGTTTACGCGCGAAGGAAGGCGTGCGGGGTCGTTCACGATCCCGGAGACCTCCATCCGTGCTGCGTGCTGGAATGGGTATACGTCGCCGCTACCTAAATAATAGTCGAAGCCTGTTTTCTTTCGACTGCGTTCGATGATCTTAAATTCGGTGAACTGCTCAGCCAAAAGAAATGCGATTCCATACGCGCCTTGCTCCGCCGCCGCCGGAAGATCGGCGTGGGCCCGCTGAGCATCGGTGTGGAGTGTCGGCCACGTTACCGCATAGCTCGACGTGCGTCTCTCAGAAACTTCCATTCCGACGCCTGTGATATGGCCATTGTGCTCAAATAAAACTGACGCCGCCTCGGCAGCAAATCGGCCCATGGCGGGAGTCACGCCCGGGGGCATGCCTGCTGCCAGCCGTCCAAGATCGAGTGAACGATTCTTCTGCCGTGCCACCACCCGGAGGATAGCATCGCGCCGACCCAACCGCGAGAGACGACCGATCTCTACGGGCCGCCGGCCCTCTGACTGCAATAATTTCCCCACCCTCTCGACCATCCCTCCATACGACGGCGGTTGCCGTTGCGGGACATTGGGCTTTTTTTCGAGAGGCGACCATGATTTTCAAGCTGATCAAGTTGGGCACGCTCGCCACCGGCGGGGCGCTGCTGGCGTCGGGACTGGTGTTTGGCACGGAGCTCGGCAGTTACGTGCGTAGCTCGTATCATGATATGCGGGCGTCGGTTAAGGATAATATTCCGGTGGATTTCCAGCTGCGCCGGGCGCGCGATCTGCTGGCTGGCGTCGATCCGGAACTGCACAATAACATTCGGCTTGTCGCCGAGCAGGAAGTGGAGATTGCCAACCTGAAGACGGAACTGGAGCAGGGGCAGAACAACCTCGTCGCGGAAAAAAGCCGCATCGAGAAGGTTCGCAACTGCCTGAATACCCAGCAGACCAGTTTCGAATTCAGCGGGTTGAGCTACACGCGGGGTCAGCTCACGCAGGATTTGGGCCGGCAGTTCACCCATTATAAGGAAGCCGAGACGGCTCTGGCCGCCAAGACTGAACTGCTGAGCACCCGTGAGCGCTCGCTGGCGGCGGCGATGGACGCGATGGAGACCGCCAAAGCGCAGAAAGCCACGCTGGAAGCGCAGATCGACGGGCTGGAGGCGCAATATCACCTCGTGCAGGCCGCGACACCGGCCGGCTGCGAGACGAAGCTGGATAACAGCAAGCTGTCGCAGGCCCAGCAGGTGGTTGGCGACATCCGCAAGCAGCTTGCGGTCGCCGAGCATGTGCTGGCTCACGAAGCGACCTTTACGCCGGAGATTCCGGTGGATCAGGTCAATGAGAAGGATCTGCTGACCCAGGTTGACGAGCATTTTGGCGATAAGTCGGCGAGTGCTAGAGCCGGCAACTAAAGGTTCTAATCGCGACGGTGCGCTTCGCGGTTAGAATCGGGCGTCCGTGACATGGGCTTCCAGCCCATGCAAGCGGGCTGAGGTTGGAGGCGACGTACCAAGCGTAGTGCCCAAGCTCGCCGCTCGCGGTGCCAGAAGACTTACGATTCATAGTCGTAGTGAAACGCAAAAGAGCGCTACGCTTCGAAATGGGTCCTTTAAGTTGGTGCGTGAGCCGAAGGTCAAGATCGCTCGGCATGGGCTGGAAGCCCATGTCACAGGGGCGGTTGCTCGGAGCCGAAGGTTTTGATCGCTTTGCATGGGCTGCCCTTTGACAAGCTCAGGGCGGAAAAGCCCATGTCACAGGGGCGATCGTTCGGAGACTTCCCGTGTTGCTCGTCCGCTTGAAACAATGCGAAACGGCCCTGGCGGGCGGACGGTTGGAAGAGGCGGCGTCGATCGCGGCCGCTTCCGACGTCCGGAGCCATCGCCAGGGCCAGGAGCTCATCGGGAAGATCAGCAAAGCGCTGCTCGATCGCTCCAAGAAGCATCTGGAAGCCGGCTCGCTCACCACCGCGGCTTCCGATTGCGATCTGGCCGGGCAACTGGGCGGGAACATGGCGGATGTCATCGCGCTGCGGCGGACCATCAGCACCGCGATGGCCACCCAGCGCAAAGCCAGCCAGATGCGCGACCAAGCCGTGGCGACCGCGCGGCACTATGCCGACCAGGGGCAGCTCAGCATCGGCCAGAAGCTTGCCAGCGAGACTTCGCAGTTGGGTGAGCGGGGCGAGATGCTTCGCTACGAGCTGGCGGCTCGCCGTGCCGCGATGGAATCCGAACTGGCCAAAGCCAAGACCTCACTGGCATCCGATGATTGGGAAGGCGCGCTGCTGCGACTCGCCCGGCTCGACGCCGGCACGCGGGATGAGCCGACCGTTCGCGAGATGATTCGCACGATCGATGCCCGCGTGCATCCGAAAGCCGCGACGAGTTTTGAGGCCGGGGATGTCACGCTCGCTTCGACGCTGCTCGATCGGCTGGGGCGATTTCCGTACATCTCGCCCGAGGCCCAGCGCGTCTCGCTGGCTCTTTCTCAATGCAACAAAGCACGCATCGCTATTGAAAGCAATGATTTGCCCGGGGCCGAGTTGGCGCTGAAGTCGGTGCAAAGCAATTGGCCAAAGGCCAAATGGATCGGCGAGGCGATCGCGCATCTGTCGGATATGCGGCAGGCCAGCGACGCGCTGCGCAGCGGGCCGCTTGGATCGATTCAAGGCGGCAGCGGCCAGACGACCGCTCCCGCGTATTCAACCACCCCGCGACAACCCCCCGTGCTTCCACCCGCGCCGAAAATGAACGGTTCGGATCTGAATCTCGCGTTGCACGTCGACGGCGTCGGCGGGTTCCGCGTGATCGATCGCGCCGCCGTCAGCATCGGGCCGGCCCGTTCGTCCGGCACGGTTGATCTGCCCCTGCTGACCGACGCATCCACGCCGACGATTACGATTCTTCGCAGCGAGGATGATTACTTTCTGCAATCTCCGATGCCGGTGACGGTGAACGACCAGCCGGTCACGAGCAAGCTGCTGAGCAGCGGCGACAAGATCGCGCTGAACCCGCGCTGCCGGTTCGTCTTCCGCCGGCCCAGCGTCGCCAGCGGGACGGCGATTCTCGATCTTTCATCAGCGCGCATGGCGCACGACAATCTTCGCCAGGTGATTCTGCTGGATCGCGAGTTGATCGTTGGGCCGGGCGCGGCGGCGCATGTGCGCTGCGATGATCTGAAAGTGCCGGCGGTAATTCAGAAACGGGATGGAACCCTGGTTTGCCGCTACGAGGGCCAGACCGATCGACTGTCGCCGGGCGTGAGCGTGCGCATTGGCTCCGTGGGGTTGGTCATAGGGAAAGAGGCGTAGGCCATGAATGCAAACAACGAAGTTGAAGATTCACCGAGGCCTCCCGTTCGTGCGTTCGTCTACAAGCACGGCGATCGTCCGCTCGACGGCTACGTCATCCAGCGCGGCGCGGGCCGGGGCGGTTTTGGAGAAGTCTATTACGCGCTGAGCGACAGCGGCCGCGAGGTCGCGCTGAAGCTGGTGCAGACGTACGAGCAGATTGAGCTGCGCGGCATCAGCCAGTGCATGAACCTGAAGAGCCCGCACCTGGTGTCGATCTTCGACGTGCGCTACGGCAACGACAGCCGCCCCTGGGTCATCATGGAATTCGTGAACGGCCCATCGCTGCGCCAACTGCTCGATGAAGCGCCGTCCGGACTCGGCACGCAGAAAGCCGCGTTTTTCCTTCGCGAAATCGCCAAGGGGCTGACTTATCTGCACGAGTGCGGCATCGTTCACCGCGATCTCAAGCCGGCAAATATTTTCTACGAGAACGGCTACGTCAAGATCGGCGATTACGGGCTGAGCAAAGTCATCAGCACCAGCCAGCACAGCGGCCAAACCGTCACCGTCGGCACCGTGCACTACATGGCTCCGGAAATCGGCGCCGGCAACTACGATCGCGGCATCGATATCTACGCCCTGGGCGCGCTGCTTTTTGAAATGCTGACCGGCCAGGTTCCTTTCTTCGGCTCATCGACGGCTGAAGTGCTGATGAAGCATCTCGGCACCAACGTCGACACGACGGGCATTGAGGAACCGTTTGCGACCGTTATCCGTCGCGCGCTGGAGAAGGATCCAACCAAGCGCTATCAGAGCGTGCAGGAGATGGTTGAAGCGATTTTCGGCGCCGAACACGTTCGCAACAGCGTGTCGTGTTTCTCGCCGGATAGTCTGACGATGGTCGCGGGTTACGCGGCGCAGAACGTCAGCCCGAGCGGATCGTTTACGCCATCCGATACATCGGAAGACAAGCCGAAGGATCCGTGGGATTGCGATCGATGGCAGGGGCGCTTTCAAGGGAAGATGGATCGCGCCGAGGCTAAGTTTAATCGCGCAATGGATCGGGCCGGCCGACGGATTCAGAATCGCCTGGAGTTTCGATTCGGCGGTAATCGGCGCCAGCAAGACCGCGGGCCGCGGATGGTAGCCGATCCGCTGCGGCCTTTGCCGAGATTGGTGCTCATCGCGATGGTCGTCTGCATGACCGGAGTCGCCGGCGGCATCTCCAGCGATCACGACGCGCCTGCCGTGGCGATCTACGCGATGCTGTCGGCCGCGTGGGGCATCGGCTTCGTGCTGTTCGGCGTTCGCTGGCTCGCGCCGCATCTGATTCATGAATCCAAGTGGGTGAAGAAGATCACCATCGGCGGATTGGCGGGGCTAGGTTCACTGCTGTTTTCAATGCCCGCCTGGAATTACCATGAATTCCGCGCCGCTGGCCTGGGAGGCTTTGGCGGATTCATCATCCTCGACTGGCTCTATCGCACCGATCCCAATCGCCGGCAGCGCGTCACTATTGGCAGTCTTGTTATCGCGGCACTCGCCGGCCTCGTGCTATCAGGCATGGCGGGGGGAGGCGATATGGGCTTTCCGATCGAGGCGATCGTCCTTGCCGGCGCGGCGCTGGGCATCGCATTGGCCTCGCCCTGGCGGCCGCGCGCAGGCCAGGCTGGCGCGGGAGCGCCGGTGCATTTTCCCGTCGCGCCGATCGCGAACGTTCCACCTGTTCCGCAGCCAGCGGATGTGAAACCGGCTGCTGCCGCCGTTCCCCGATCTCTGTTTCAAGTTGCGTTTTCGCCGCGAGCGCCGGCGGATGTGAAACCGGCTGCTGCCGTCGTTCCACCCGCGGCGATGCCGGTACCCAATGTGCATCCGGTTCGACGGCATGGCGTTCCAAAAGCGATTCGCGCGATCTGGCTCGTCTTGTTCGTTGTCGCCGCGACCACGGGATTGTCGATGTGGATGGTGCTTGCCGCGGATGGCCGCCACGGCGGTCGCGATGAAGCGGCGATGATGTTCGGCTTCGGCGCCGGCTTCATGGTCTTCGCGGCGTTATGCCTTCGGCGGGCGCGACGCTTACACTTCGGCGGCATCTGGGATTACCTGTTCCGGCCGATGTTGCAGGTGCTCTGCCTGCTCACCGTTTCCGTTAGCGGAGCAATGCTGACCAATCACGCGCTGGGTCGAGGCGACCGAGCCCCCGCCATCGTCTTCATTATCCTCGCGTCGATCGTGATGCTCGTCGTCACATTCTTGACCCGGCGAACCGTCGATACCGCACTCAACGACGGCCATCCCGCCGAGGCGATGTCCGTGTCGCGGCCCCGGCTTCAGGACTCGTTTACCATGACAAAGCTTTTCGTTGGATTTACTCGATTTACGTTGACTGTTGCAGGCAGCATCGTGCTGCTTGTGGCACTGCTGGTTGCATTGGCGGCGCTGACGAATCTACCGGGATTGTTCGCGTCTGGAGCGCTTGATCCGGAGATGCCCGCCCGCATTGAGCAGTCGTTCGGCACGCCGAACTGGCCCAATATTCTCTTGTGCGTCGGCGCGGCGCTCAGCTTTGTGCTGACGTCGGTTGCCGCGATTCTGCTGCTCATTCCACGCCGTCATCTGGGCGCGCTGCACATGTTCCGCGCGGTCGTCGCGATCGGCATCCTTTACTTCTCGGTCGTTGCGATCTCCAAGGGACTTCCGGATTGGGCCAACGTCATCCGCGGATCGAATCCAGGTTCGGCAATCGACATGTACCTGCAGATGATTCACCGCCCGCCGCTGCTATGGGGTTGCGGGCTGATGCTGTTCGGCGTATTCGTGATGCTCTGGCCGGCGAATCGCGGGAATCGCGCCAAGATCACGTATGTGAACACGAAAGTTGAGCAGCCGGTGATCGCGCCAGCTACCGCCGCTCAGTCTCCGCTTGCGTGAGGAAAACATGTGCCGACGAATTCCATGCCTGCTGATTGCCGCGATTGTCGTGGCGGTGGTTGTCACCCTCCACCATGCCCGGCAAGCGCGCACGATGCGAGCAGCTGTGGTCGATATGCAGCGTGATCCGGCGGTCGCGCTTCGTCAGATGTCGCACGCTTCGACACCTGATAAGCAGTGGATCACCGACGGGGATCAATCGGATTTCGGTACGCGGCTGATTGTGGGCCATTCCCGTAAACCCGCGACGAGCGAGCAAGAGGCGCTCCGTGATGCCCGCGGCGATGTTGAACCGCGCGTGCTGGCGATTGTTGACGATCAAATCGGCGCTCGTCGCGAAGATCGAGGATTTCTTGCTGAACGTGTGGCATCTGACGTTCGCGCGGGGCGATTTGAAGTCGATCGCATCGCCGAAAAGTTCGATCGGCCGTATGGGCGCGTCTGGACGGAATCGGTCCTGGTTGACCTGTCATCCGACAAATTGCAGCCAGTGATAGCGGGTTACCAGCAGGAGCTCCGTTCGCACCGCAACAAAGTTGATGCGCGCTGGGCAGGCTTCGCCGCACTGGCGACGCTGATCTTATGCGGCTACGGCTTGTCGAATATGCTCACGCGCGGATACTTCACGGGCCGGCTTCGCATCATGACGCTCGTAGTGCTGGTGCTTGGCGCGGTTGCCCTGATCTGACGCGAATCTCATGGCCGAATGGACCGAGGCAGAACGATACCTGCTTGAGCAAATTCGCTCGGGCGATCAGGCCGCTTGGGCGCAGCTCGTTGAGCGCTACCAGGGCCGATTGCTGGCGTTCGCGCGCCGGCGTGCGCCGCGGCATGCCGATCCGGAAGATCTGGTTCAAGATACCTTCCTGCAATTCCTTCGCGGCCTCGCGAGCTTTCGTGGGCAAGCCAGCGTCGAAACTTTTCTCTTCCTGATCCTGCGGCGTCGAATCATCGAGATGCTTCGCGGGAAGAAGCTCGCGGCGTGCAATCTTCCGGATTCATCGACCGATGATTCGTCTGCCCTCGAGCTGCCCGCGCCCGATGCCTCCGCGAGCTGGTACGTTGGCCGTGATGAGCAGCGCGATGCCGCCAAAGCCGCATTGGCCGATGCGCTCAAGCCGCTCGTGCATTCACTGCACGCGGAGTTGAACTTCCGCGATCTGCAAATTCTGGAGATGCTGTTCTACGCCCAGCGACCGAATCGCGAAATCGCCGCGACGCTTGGCGTCGGCGCCGAGCATATCGCGATGGTGAAACATCGCTGGCTGAAAGCCGTCCGATCGCGCGTCGAATCGATGGATCAAAGTTGGTCATCGCTCGATCCAGCGGCGCTCGATTCGCTGCTGAGTGAAGTCTGGGAAGACCAGCGCCCCAGTTGCCCGAAGCGCAGCACCGTCGGCGGGTATTTGCTCAAGACACTCGACGAACCCTGGCAAAACTACGTGAAGTTCCACGTCGAAGATCTCGGCTGCGCCTATTGCCGCGCAAGCCTCGACGACCTCGACAAGCAAACGCGCGTTGAGCCCGCGAAGTTGCGCGACCGCATCATGCAATCCACGATCGGCTTCTTCCGTCACACCACGCGATAGGCTCCTGTGACATGGGCGTCCCCTTCGGTCTGCGCGCTCGAAAAGGGGCTAAGCCCCTTTTCGGGGGGGGGGCCTCCATCGGGAAAAGGGGCTAAGCCCCTTTTCGTCGGATTCATCGAATCCCAATCAGCAATCCGCTGCCACGGCTTTACCAACCGGCCCTCGCGCTCCTACTCTTACATCCGCAGTTTTGGTCTGAAGCGGATGAGGAAACATGAGCGTTGAACTGGAAGTTCACGAGACAACTGAGACGGCAAGGAAAACCGACCGCCGCTATGTGACGGCGGCGCTGATGCTGGTCATGGTGCTGGCGTCGATGGAGCAGACCATCACCTCCACGGCCATGCCCACCATCATCGGTGACCTGCAAGGCTTTGAGCATTACTCGTGGGTTTTCTCGATCTACCTGCTGGCGCTGGCCGTCAGCATGCCGCTCTATGGGCGGCTGGCCGACGTATGGGGCCGCAAGCGCGTGATTCTCGGCGCGGTGCTGGTCTTCTCCATCGGGTCAACTTTCGCCTCGCTCGCGCATTCCATGACGCAGCTGATCGTTTTTCGCGGCATGCAGGGTTTGGGCGCGGGCGGAATCATGCCAGTGGTGCTCACGATCCTGGGCGATATCTTTACCCTGGAAGAGCGCGCGTCGGTGCAGGGATTATTCAGCGCGATCTGGGGCGGCGCTGCGCTCGCGGGCCCGGCGACGGGGGCATTCCTGGTTCACACGCTCGGGTGGCGCTCGATCTTCTTCGTCAATCTGCCGGCGGGAATTCTGGGGCTGCTCGTGCTGGTTTGGAAATACCACGATCGCCAGAAGCCGCATTCGACGGATCTGGATCTTCCCGGCGCGACGGCGCTGGCGATCTGCTGCACCGCAACGCTGCTGCTCGTTTCCGGCGTTGTGCCGGCCGAGCATGGGTTGCGGATCGCATCGATCCTCGCGGCGGTGGCCGTCGTCAGCGGATGGGTCTTCGTTCGAATCGAACGCACCGCGGGGAACCCGATCATGCCGCCGGCCCTCATGATGAAACGCGCGATCGGGCCGCTGATGGCGGGCAGCTTTCTGCTCGGCGGGGCGTTTCTGTGTCTCGACACCTTCGTCCCGCTTTACGTGCAGGGCGGTCGCGGCGGGGGTGTCGCGGCGGCGGCGGGGGTGGTCACTCCGGTCATGCTCACCTGGGCGACCAGCGGCATCATCGCGGCGCCGCTGGTCGTGCGCTGGGGGTTTCGCAATACCGCGATTCTCGGCTCGACGCTCTCCACGATCAGCTTGCTCGGGCTGCTTATCTGCGCGATCACGGACGCGTCGCACTGGACGATCACGCTGGTTCTGGCCCTCAGCGGTTGCGGGTTCGGCCCGGCTTCGATGTCGTATCTGCTCGCGGCGCAGCACGCCGTCGAATGGCAGCAGCGCGGCATCATCACCAGCGGGATTCAATTCTTCCGCACCACCGGCGGCGCGATCGCCATTGGGCTGATGGGCATGCTCTTCAATTTCCTGATTCGGGATCAGGTCATCGCCCTGCGAAGCGCCGGTGTCAATCCCGCAACATTGCTCGACCCGTTCGGCCGTAGCGGATTAACCGACGACCAGATGCATGTCGTGCAAAACATGATCTCCGGCGGCCTGCTGAAAGTTTTCGTCGCGATGATTGTCTTCGCGATCCTGCAATTGCTCGCGACACTCCTGATGGCCAGTGGCAAATCCGAACCGCTGACGCGCGGCGAAACGCTGGAAGCCTTGGCGGCGTGAATGGAGCGTTTGTGACATGGGCTTCCAGCCCATGCGGAGCGATCATGACCTTCAATTCACGCACCAACTTAAACGATCCAGTTCGAAGCGTAGCGCTCCTTTGCGCGTCACTGCGACTTTAAATCGCAAGTCTTCGGGCACCGCGAGCGGCGAGCTTGGACGTTTTAGTTGGAGCAGTTATCGATATTGGATGCCGCTCGGCATCGGCTGGAAGCCGATGTCACAGACGCGTTCTCACCCAAGCAACTGCGTGACAACGTTGCCGTAGACGTCTGTCAATCGGAAATCGCGTCCCTGAAACCGGTATGTTAGCTTCGTGTGCTCCAGACCGAGGGCCGCGAGGATCGTCGCCTGCAGATCGTGAACGTGCACGGGATTATCGACCGCCTGGTAACCCAACTCGTCGGTGCCCCCGAATGTCTGCCCGGCTTTGATTCCGCCGCCGGCCATCCAGATCGTGAACGCGTGTGGATGATGATCGCGACCCAGAAATTTGCTCCCGTTGCGCGCTTCGTTCATCGGCGTGCGACCAAACTCGCCGCCCCAGACGATCAGCGTTTCATCGAGCAAGCCGCGTTGCTTGAGATCGGTGATCAGCGCCGCGCACGCGCGATCGACCGTTTTGCACTTGGCCGGCAGGGCGTGAATCAAATCATCGCCCATGCTGGCGCCGTGATGATCCCAGCCCCAGTCATAAAGCTGCACGAAGCGCACACCGCGCTCGACAAGACGACGGGCCAGCAGGCAGTTGTTGGCGAAGCTCACGCGCCCCGGCTGCGTTCCGTACATCTCGTGAATCGCCGCTGGCTCTTCGGCAATGTCCGACAGTTCCGGAACCGTGCTCTGCATGCGATACGCCAGCTCATATTGTTCAATTCGCGTCGCGATTTCCGGATCGCCGGCGACGCCTAGGTGTTCGTTGTTCAAGTCGTGCAACGCATCCAGCGAATCACGACGAACCTTCGAATCCATCCCCGGCGGATTCGACACGAAGAGCACTGGGTCACCCTGCGATCGGAATTGCGTGCCCTGATAGACGCTCGGCAGAAAGCCGCTGCTCCAGAGTGCGGTGCCGCCGTCGGGGTTGTTGGGACCGGAGACGAGGACGACGAATCCCGGCAGATCGCTGTTTTCGGTGCCGAGTCCATACGTCGCCCACGATCCCATGCTCGGTCGGCCGGCGATCTGCGAACCGGTGTGCACGAAGAGCTGAGCCGGCGCGTGGTTGAAGTGATCGGTGTGAAGCGAGCGAACGATCGCCAGGTCATCGGCGACGGTCGCCAGATGCGGCAGCAATTCGGAGATCACCGCGCCGGATTTGCCGTGCGGCGCAAATTTATAGGGTGACGCAAGTATCTTCGGCGTGCCCTTGATGAACGCGAAGCGCTCGCCATGGGTGAAGGAATCCGGAATCGGCTGGCGATCGAACTCCTTCAGCTTTGGCTTCGGGTCGAATAGATCAAGCTGCGACGGCGCTCCCGCCATGTGGAGGTAGATCACGTTCCTGGCCCGCGCGGGGAAGTGCGACGCGCGCGGCGCAAGCGGTTCGCGGCGCTTCTCATTTGAATCCGCGAACAGCTTGTCGTTCATCAGTGACGTCAGCGCGATCGCGCCAAGCCCCGACGAGCAATTGCGAAAGAGCTGCCGCCGAGTCACAGCCTTCAGCGCGCGCTGGGCAAGCTGCTGATTGATCGAAATCGATTTCATTACATCATTCCTTGGTCAACGTCTCATCAAGATTCAGCAGCACATTGGCGACAACCGTCCACGCCGCGAGCTTCGGCGCGTCGGCCTTATCGATCTTTCCGGAGAACCCGTCCGATGCGAGCTTCATTGCCGCGCCTGGATCGGCTTCGTATTTCGCGAGCATCGCATCTCGCAAGGAAGCGAGCCGGCCCCGTTCGGAGTCGGATGGCTCGCGCATCAGGACCGTGCGAAACGCGAATCGCAGTTGCTCGTTGACATCAGCGCCGCTGGCGTTGATGCGTCGAGCGAGCGCCGCCGCGGGTTGCACGAACGCCGGGTCATTCAGCGTCGTTAGCGCCTGCAGGGCGGTGTTGGTCCGCGATCGTCGCGTGCAGATCGTCTCGCGCGTGGTGGCGTCGAAGACGGTGAACTCGGGATACGCCGCCGAACGCCGCATGAACGTGTAGACGCCGCGACGATAGCGATCTTCACCGGCGCTGGTGACCCATTGATCACCGCTGTACGGCGAATGCCAGATGCCCTCTGGCTGCATCGGAAAGACGCTCGGTCCGCCCATCTTGTCGCTGAGCAATCCACTGACGGCCAGCGCCTGGTCGCGAATGATCTCTGCCGGCAATCGGAAGCGCGAGCCGCGGGCCAGCAGCTTGTTGTACGGATCTTTCTCAATCAGTTCCGGCGTCATGTGCGATGACTGCCGATATGTCGCGGACATGACGATGCGCCTGGCGACGGCTTTCATGCTCCAGCGCGGCTGGCCGTCGGTTGGGTTGGCAAACTCGCACGCCATCCAGTCGAGCAACGGCTGGTTTGTCGGGACCGCGCCCTGCGTGCCAAAATCTTCGCTGGTCTCCACAATTCCCACGCCGAAAAACTGCTCCCACATGCGATTGACGGTGACGCGAGCCGCCAGCGGATTGCCGTCGCTGACGAGCCAGCGGGCAAGATCGAGCCGATTCTTCTGCGGCTCGTCGTTGCGAAAGATCGCCGGCGTCGCTGGGTAAACGCGATCACCCTCTGTGAGAAATGCTCCTCGAAGATGTACATGCGATTCACGGGGCTTTTCCAGCTCGTGCATCACCAGCGTCGTCTGCGGGTAGGCGTCGATCTGGCTCTTCAGCTCACGAAGCTCCCTGCGAACCGGCGAAAGCAATGGCGCGATCGACCGGAAATAACTCGCCAGCTCTACTTGTTGCGATTCATCACGCGAATCATCCGGCGTGTTCAAGACCGCCGCGATTGATTCCGGCATCCCGTCGATTCGCAACGGGGGCTTGGCATCCGTCACCCACAGCTTGAAATGTCCGAGCGTATGCCCTGGCATCCGCGCGAAAAGCTGCGCGAGCGTGAACGTGAGGCGGGCAGTGCCATCCGTCTTCAGCTCGGGCTTCACCTCGAAGACGGCGGCGTGCCGCGCGCCTTCCTTCGGATGCACGGCCCAGCCGCTATCGACATTCACATCGTCAGCAATCGACTGACTGACGGGATATTGATCCTGTGCGAAATCCGTCGCCGCGTTGCGAAGCTTCAGCTGCACCGGCGGTCCGTTCTCGGCGTCGGTTGCTTCGGCAGTAAAGTGCGTCAGCACGAAGTTGCCGGATTCCGATCGGCCAGGGCCTTTGGCAGGGAGCGATTTATCGGGCAACACTTCGAGGCGGATTCCGCGGATGACCGGCAGGGAGCTGTCTGCGATGACGGTGTAGGTATCAGTCGGCGCGACGGCCCCGGTGGCCAGAAGCGATCCGTCTTTCTGTTGGGGCTCCAGCTTCACGCCGGACGTGGTTTCGGCACTCACTAACTCCAAGGGCGCCCATGCAATCGCGTGTTGAGTCGACTCCCATTTCTTCTGTGCATCGGCCAGCTCGGGGGTCATTGTGTCGAGTTTGGATTGCAACGCCGTCGCGTGCTCGCGCATCGCGCGAAGCTCGGCGGTTTCGATGTCAATGTGCTCGCTGATGTCGGATGGATCAGTCCCGCCGTGTTTGCTGGTCTCGGCGGCGGTGCTGTTGAAGTACGCCAGCAGGTCGTAAAAGTCCTTCTGGCTGAATGGGTCATATTTATGATTGTGGCACTGGGCGCACTGCAGCGTGGCCGCCATCCAAACCGTCGCGGTGACACCGACGCGATCGACGTTGGCGTAGTAACGGTATTCTTCGGGATCGACGCCGCCTTCCTCGTTGATCATCGTATTGCGATGGAAGCCGGTGGCGATGAGCTGGCTTTGCGTCGGATGCGGAAGCAAGTCACCCGCCAATTGTTCGATCGTAAACTGATCGAACGGCATGTCGCTATTTAGCGCGTTAATGACCCAATCGCGATAGGGCCACATGCTGCGTCGGCGGTCTTTCTCATAGCCGTTGGAATCCGCGTAGCGCGCCAAATCGAGCCAGCGAATCGCGGCCCGCTCGCCGTAGTGCGGGCTGGCCAGCAAGCGATCGACCAGCTTCTCATACGCATCGGATGATTTGTCGGAGACGAACTCATCCACTTCCTTTGGCGTCGGCGGGATTCCGATCAGATCCAGGCTCAGCCGCCGAATCAGCGTAGCGCGATCCGCTTCCGGCGACGGCTTCAGGCCAGCTTTCTGCAGGTTCGCCAGCACGTAATTGTCAATCGGATTCCGACACCAGCCTGAATCATTCAGGTTTGCCGCAGTTTGAATGGTCGGCGACACATAAGCCCAATGCTGCTTCGCATTGGCCTCGGCCAATCGATCAGCAAAAGCGGAGTCCGCGGCGAGTGCTGCCGCGAGGGCGCCAACCAAAAGAATAGATCGCATTACAGGATTTTACCTCTGAAGACGCGGCGGCGTTATTGGATGTTTAGAGAATATCGCGATGCGTGTGCGACTTTTTGATCTGCCGACGGGCTGTTCACTGTCCGGGCTTGGGAACGTATGATTGACCTTAAATCATGCTCGATACGCTCAGTGAAAAGCTCAGTGGTGTTTTCCGCAACCTGTCCGGCAAAGGTCGCATCAGCGAAGAGAACGTGCGCGAGGCTCTGCGCGACGTGCGCTCGGCGCTGCTCGAAGCCGATGTCAATCTGAACGTCGTCAAGGACTTCGTGCAGAAAGTCCAGGAGAAGGCGATCGGCCAAGAGGTCATTCGCAGCCTGCAGCCGGGGCAGTTGATGGTCAAGATCGTCTATGACGAGCTTGTGAACCTGATGGGCCCGGTGGACACGCGCATCTACACGGTGCAGCCCGGCCCGACGGTCATCATGATGTGCGGCTTGCAGGGCTCGGGTAAGACGACGACCTGCGGCAAGCTCGCGTTGTATTTGCTCGCGAAGGGCCATCACCCGCTGCTTGCCGCCGCCGACCTTCAACGTCCCGCTGCCGTCGAACAGCTTCGCGTGCTCGGCGAGCAAACCGGCGTTCCGGTTTATCTCGATAACTCGCGCATTGCGCCTCACGGCGAAGTTGCGAAAGGCGCGGCCGTCGCGGTGTGTCGCGCGGCGATCGCCCAGGCCAAGCAAACGGGCCGTGACGTGGTAATTCTCGATACCGCCGGTCGCTTGCACATCGATAGCGCGCTGATGGGCGAGCTGCGCGACATTAACACGCAGCTTAAGCCGCATCAGATTTATCTCGTGCTTGACTCAATGAGCGGTCAGGATGCCGTCAACAGCGCCAAGGCATTCAACGAGCAGCTTGAGATCGACGGCCTGATTCTCACCAAGTTCGATTCCGATACCCGTGGCGGGGCGCTGCTGTCAGCAAAAGTCATCACCGGCAAGCCGGTCAAATTCCTCGGCGTCGGCGAGAAACTGGATCGCCTCGAAGAATTCCGCCCCGAAGGGATGGCCCAGCGCATCCTTGGCATGGGCGACATCATCGGCCTCGTCAACACGGCGATGGACAAGTTCGACCAGGAGGAGCAAGCCCGCCTGGCGGCCAAGCTCGAGAAGGGCAAGTTCACCCTTGAAGACTTCATGTCCCAGATGGGCCAGATCACCAAGCTCGGCCCAATGAGCAAAGTCATCGGCATGATCCCCGGCATGAGCGAGATGACCAAGCAACTCGGCGGCGACAGTGTTGTCGAGGGGCAGATCGTCAAGATGCGCGCGATCTACGACTCCATGAGCAAGCAGGAGCGCGTCAAGCCGGAGATTCTCGACGGCCCGCGGCGGCGACGCGTGGCCCGCGGCGCGGGTGTCGAGGCGAACGAAGTCAGCCAGTTCATGAAGCAGTTTGAAACGACGCGCGACATGATGCGCGCCGTCGGCGGCATGGGCGTGATGGGCCGGTTGAAGATGATGAAGTCCCTCATGGGCGGCGGCGGGGCGGGCGCGATGGGCCTGCCCGGAGCCGGCCTCGGGCTGCGCACCAAGAAGACGGGTTTTATGGAGAAGAAAGATCGCAACAAGAAAAAGAAGCGTCGTTAGTTTAGCCGCGTTGCCGCGGCGCATCTTGAACAGATAATGCCGCTTGCCCAGAGCTTTTCAGGAGTCGTCACAATTCAATACGAACCATTTAAGATCTCACGCAGAGACGCAGAGGCGCAGAGAAGATGTAATTGCTTGTATATTCCCTCTGCGTCTCCGCGCCTCTGCGTGAGCTTTTTCTTTTTTGATCGACACGGTCGGAATGCGGGAGTGAGCCATGAGTGACAGCAGTCCGCAAGCCGATCCGAACAGCGAAACCTTCATCCCGCAATCCACCGTTCTGATCGTCGACGACAACCCGCAAAATGTGGAGCTGCTGGCGGCGTTTCTTGAGTCGCTGCCGGTGAAGATCGTCACCGCGGCCGATGGAATTGAAGCGCTCCGGATGGTCGCCGAGCACAATCCGGATCTGATTCTGCTTGATGTGATGATGCCGCACATGAGCGGCTTTCAAGTGTGCGAGCGCGTGAAAGCCGATCCCAAAACCCGCGACATTCAGGTGCTGATGGTGACGGCTCTCAACGAACTCGGCGATATCGAGCGCGCCACCGAGTGCGGCACCGACGATTTCGTCAGCAAGCCCGTCAATAAATTTGAGCTTCACACCCGCGTTAAGAGTCTGCTAAAGGTGCGTCATTTGAAGAGCGAACTCGAACGCGCTTTGACATACTTGAATGACATGGAACAGCAGACCCCCGAAGACTGAAAGTCCTGGGGAAATCGTTTCTCTTTTATGAAGGAGCCTGTCATGGCCAGCACCTACGAAGTCGGGAAGAAGCTCGTCGATTTGTGCAACGCCGGCAAATCAATGGAAGCCATCAAGACGCTTTACAGCGACAAGATCGTCAGCATCGAAGCGATGGCGATGCCGAACATGCCGCAGCGTCAGGAAGGCATCAAAGCGATTACCACGAAAGCCGAGTGGTGGGAAGCGAACCATACGGTTCACAGCGGCAATGCCGAAGGCCCGTGGCCGCATGGCGATAAGTTCATCGTTCACTTCAATTATGATGTGACCGCCAAGTCGGGACCGATGGCCGGCAAAAGAATGACCCTCGACGAAGCCGGACTGTACACCGTAAAAGACGGCAAGGTCGTTCAGGAAGAATTTTTCTATCACATGGGCTGATGGTGGTTGGCGGTGAAATCAACGACACCTGGCCCAAGGCTGCGAAGGAGTGCTCGTGAATTACCGCGCATGGGTTATCGGGGTGGGTATGGTTCTGGGTGCAGCCGGGTGTCAGCCCCCGGCTGCACCGACTCAACCGCGCCCCGCGGTTCCGGTTCCACAGTCCGATCGGCGCCAATCGGTTTCGCTTCTGTCGGATCAGCCAAAGCCCGCCGGCTCCGATTACAACGCCGAGTCGTACCGCCTCGTCAGCCAGAAGGATGAGATTGTCGCCGTTCTGAAGAATGGGTTGACCGTCATCACCAAGCGTGTGTCATCACCGGTTGTCGCGGTTCGCGGTTACGCATTTACGGGTGGCGTCTACGAAGGCAAATGGCTCGGCGGGGGTCTGAGCCATCTGCTCGAGCACTTGGTCGTCGAGGGAAGCAATGGCCGTCGAACCGAAAAGCAGAACACAGAGCTTCTGCAAGCGATCGGCAACAATTCCAACGCCTACACCACGGAAGATCACACCTCGTTCTTCGTCAATACCACCATCGAGCACGCGCAGCAGGCGATTGATCTGGTTACCGGCTGGATGTTCACCGCGTCGATCACGCCCGACGAATACCACCGCGAATACCAGGTCGTGCAGCGCGAGCTGGAAATGGGCAAGGGTGAGCCGGATCGGCAGCTCGAATACATGATGGCGTTCAACCGCTATCGCGTGAGCCCCGCGCGCGTTCCCGTTATTGGATATCAGGCCGTCATTCAGGGCTTGTCGCGCGACGATGTCTACAGCTATTACAGGCTGGCGTATGTGCCGAACAACATGATGTTCGTTGTCGCCGGCGATGAGGATCCGGAAAAGCTGTTGAAGATGGTGGAGCAGTATTCGGACGTCCCGCCAGGGCGCGCTTTTAGCCATGACATCGGGACCGAGCCACTCGTTCAATCTCCCCGGGCGGTCGTCGCGACGTTTCCCAAACTCGGCGAAGCTCGCGTCAATCTTGCCTTCCCGTCCGTTGCTCTTTCAAACCCCGACATGTACGCCATGGATTTGCTCGCGGCAGTTCTGGGCCAGAGCGAGAGCTCGACACTTGTTCAAGAGCTTCGCGACAAGCGGCATCTGGTGAGCGGCGTATCAGCAACCGATGATCCGCCGTCGTACGTACAAGGCAGTTTCGATGTGACGATGCAGCTTGATCCCGACAAGGTTCAGGAAGCCGTCGCGGCAGTGCTTGATCTGCTGGATCAGGCCAAAAAGGAGCCGATCAGTGAAGGACGCTTGAACGCGGCCAAGGCGCTGCTGAGATCATCCCGAATTCAGCAGCTTCAGAAGGCAGAGGACATCGCCGCCTCGCTGGGCGATGATTACATGTCCACCGGCGATCCGCATTTCAGCGATTTATATGTGGATCGAATCGATGCGCTGAAAGCCAAAGACTTGCAGGCGGTCGCGAGAAAGTATTTCGATCGCGGCAAGTTGATTACGACTGCGCTGTTTCGCAGCGAATACGCCGGCGCAGCGGGGATGCCGAAGGTTGAGGATATCCTGCGCCCCGCGGCCACAACGCAAGCCGCCGCTCAACAGACCGCCAGCAGCACCGCGATCACGCGCAGTGTCCTGCCGGATGGCACGATTCTTCTTACGCGTCGAATTCCCACCACGCCGCTCGTCGTCATCCAGATGTATGCCCTTGGCGGCCTGACCGCCGAGGATGCAAGTACGAACGGCCTGGGCAATCTTTCGATGGAGCTTCTGACCCGCGGCACCAAGACGCGCGACGCGGCGCAGATCGCGGAGTTCTTCGACTCCATCGGCGGCGAGATTGGCACTTCCTGCGGGAACAATACCTGGTCGTGGAGCGCCAATTGCCTGACGAAAGATTTCGAGAAGGCCTTCGAGGCCTATGCCGACGTCGTCAGCAGTCCGTCATTCAAAGCCGATGAGACGGCCGATATGAAGCGGCGGATCGAAGCGGCGATCGCGGCGCAGGACGCCGACTGGACCTCGCAGGCCGGCCGATTTTTCAAGAAGGAATTCTACGGACCGCAGAATTCGCCGTACCAATTCACGGTCGCCGGAACGAAGGAGAACGTCGAGAAGTTTACTGCCGATCAGGCTCGTGATTGGTATCAGAAGAAGGTGCTGACCGCGCCGCGCGTGCTGGCGGTATTTGGTGATGTCGATCCCGCGCACGTGCAGGAGCTGGCGGTGAAGTACCTCGCGCAGAGCGGACATCGCGATGCGCCGCCGAAGTCCGACGCGGCATCGATACACAGATCAATCGAAGCCGGCGCGCCCGCGATTCAGGTTGCCGACGTCAAAGTTCAGAAGACCGACCAGGCTCTGGCCGGGGTCTTTATCGGGTTCAAGTCCAACAGCGTCATCGGCGACAACGACAACTACACGTTCGATGTGATCGACACGCTCACCAGCGGCTTCACGTATCCCACCGGCTACATCTTCGAAACGCTTCGCGGGCTGGGTCTGGTATATGTTGCCGGCGCGCAGAATATCACAGGCCGCAACGCGAAGCTGCCGGGCACGTTCGAGACCTATGCCGGTTGCGATCCGGCCAACGTTGACAAAGTCGTCGACCTGACGCTCCAGAACATCGCTCGGGTCGAAGGCAGCGAAAAAGACGTGGACATGGATTGGTTCAAGCGATCCAAAGAGCTGATGGTCGTCGCAGATGCGATGGAGAACGAAACACCGGCCGCGCAGGCGACGATGGCAGCCTTGGATGAGGTGGTGGGGCTTGGATACGCATATCACGAAAAGTTCGCCGACGGTGTGCGACAGATCACGCTCCAACAGGTTCAGAATCTGGCTCGACAGCGGTTGGCCGAGTGCATTGTGACGATCAGTACGCCGCGGCCGGACCTGGTGAAGATCGCGCCGGGCCAGCGGATTTATAAATCTTTCCCGCCCGTCGATCTGGCGCCCAAGGGCGTGCAGCATGACGTCGGTGGCAGCGGCGGCAAATAAAATTGCAGCAGACGGTGCGGCAGCGATATGGCTTACGATGCAAAACTGACGGTCGAATCTTTCCTTGACGCCACCGCTGCAAGGCAGCCCACGCCCGGCGGGGGAAGCGTGGCGGCGCTGGTCGGAGCCCTTGCCGCCGCGATCGGTGAGATGGTTCTCAATTACAGCGTCGGCAAGAAAGATCTCGAAGCGCATCAGGAAGCGCTCAAGCAGGCGCTGGCCGACCTGCACGGCTCGCGGCAGATCATTCTCGAGCTTCTCGTCGAAGACCAGCGCGCTTACGAGGCGATGACTGAATCCAAGAGAGTCGCAAAGTCATCGCTCGGCCACTCGATTCAACCGGCGCTATCGGCGGCGATCAACGCGCCCGCCGCCATCGCGGCCACCGGGCTGACGATCCTCGAAATATGCAAACGAATCGCGCCGATCGTCAATAAGTTTCTCCTTTCCGACCTGGCGGTTTGCGCCGAACTGGCGATGGCCACCGTGCGCTGCGGCATCTACAACGTTCAGGTGAATCTGCCGGAAGTGACCGACCTCGCATACCGCCAGTCGGTGGAGGGCGCGATCGTTCGAATTTACGGGCGGGCGGTCACACTCATTCAGGAGGTCATTCCCGCGATATCCACCCGCAGCGAGAGCGGCGTATGAGCGAGCAACACGTTATGAGTGAGCAGCATGTATGAATGATCCGCGCGACTACAAGCTCGATATCTCCTCGCTTGGCAACTCCGAGGCCGCGCCCAAACCGGCCCCGACATCCAAGCCCTTCCTGAGCGTCCTCTTCGAATGCTGCAGCGTCTACCAGCGCATCTACAAAAACCCCGACGGAAAAGCCTATCGCGGCGCCTGCCCGCGCTGCGGCCTGCCGGTGAAGTTCGCCGTCGGCGAATCCGGAACCACCGCCCGCGTCTTCCGCGTCAGCAACCGCCCGTTACCACCAGCGGGAAATCCCTGAAACATCGACCCCAACAAATGCAGCGCCGCGCATCAATTTCGGGGTTCGCGCGACGCAGCACGACGTGGCGCAACATTTTTTGGGGGTCGCGCAACATAACGGGGGAGATCTTCAACGGAAAACGCCCATGACCCGCTTCGTTCCGTCGATCGTTCTTACCTGCCTTTTCGCGCTCCCCTGCACTTGGACGTTGGCAGAGGCACAAGAGAAGCCGGCGGCTGCCGGCCAGGACATCCCCGAGGAGGTGCGCGAGAAGCTGGCGCACAACATCGGCTGCTCCTTCATGGTGTTCCGCGACAAGGTCCAGGAGCAACTGAAGGTGACCAGGGAGCAGAAAGAAAAGCTGTATCAATACCTTCAGACACGATTGCCGCAGGCCATGCAGGCTTTAGAGAAGAGCAGCGGCGAGCGCGAGAAATACAACCAGAGGACGCATGAGGAAATGGCGGCGGTGCTGCAGGAAACCCTGGACAAAGGCCAGTACACGCGCCTGCATCAGCTGGAGCTGCAAAGAGATGGGCTGTTCGGGCCGGCTTGGAATTTGAAGGAACTGCAAATCACCGACGAGCAGCGGAAGCAATTCATGGCGCCGATCATGGAGACGGATCAAAAGATGCAGGGGCTGATGGGAGAGATTCACAATGGCGCAAACCCCGACGAGATCCGGCCCAAGGCGTTGCAGCTCCGCCTGGACCTCGAGGGCAAGTTGGAGGTCCTCCTTACGGATGCCCAGAAAAAGCAGTGGAACCAAATGCTGGGCGAGCCGGTGGACGCCAGTGTCCTATACGGTGGTGTGTCGTCCCCGCGGGACAACCCCACGGAAGCTGCGCAGCAGCGGGTCGCCGCGAAGATCGAGCGCGTGCAGGAGGGCGCGCACAAATGGGAAGCCGACGGGCGCGACACTTCGGCCATTGCCAAGAGGATGGAAGAGAAGGTCAAACCTCTGCTCGAAGCCGGCAAGTTCAGCGAAGCGGAGGCGGAACTGGATCGTGTGCTCGAAGTGCTTAACGACGATGCGAAAAGGACCGAGGCGCCGACCCACCCCGCTCAAGCTCCAAGAGCCATTTCGTCAGCGCCTGATTCCCGTCCATCGCGGGAGATCATCGTCAGCTACGCCGACGAGACGAAGAAACTGCAACTTTATCGGGTTAATGAGGATGGCTCTGTCAGGCGGAGAATCACGGACGGCACACATGACTGCTCGATGCCCGCGTGGTCGCCCGATGGAAAGCAAATCGTGTATCTGCGGGGGAGCGAAAACGGAGGGGCGCTTTGGCTCTCCGACCCTGACGGCAAGAATCCCAAAATGCTTTTGGCGTCCGGGTTAAACATGGAACCTTCCTGGTTGCCAGACTCCAGGCACATCGTCTGGTTCGCTTTGAGGCCAGGGACGGCGATAGGCAGTCAATTGAATATCTTGAACACGGAGACCCTGGAAATCCGGCCGCTGTTCCGTGATCCGGAGCAGGTCAAGTTCAGTAATTTGATGCCGGCGGTTTCTCCAGATGGGACCAAGGTGGCCTTTGTTTCGAATCGAAGCGGCAATTTCCGGATTTGGCTCAGCAATCTTGATGGCAGTGACGCCCGCCAGGTTTCACCGCTGTCCGCTGACTTGGACGAGAGGCTCCAGTTGCCCATCGAGCAGAAGGTTCCCAGTTGGTCGCCAGACGGCAGGTGGATCGCACACTGGGAGGGAGTGGAGATGGATCATATGAGCAAGTTCACTGGGAAACCTGATCGCGAAAGAGACGCGCTCATTGAAAGAAGCTGGAATGTCTGGATTGTCGGCAGTGACGGAAAAAACAAACGCAAGGCTGGGCATGGCGATGATCCCAACTGGTCACCCGATGGATTTGTGACTCGAGCGTTTCCGGACCCGACCAACGGCGGCCCGAATGTCATGATCGAAACCAAAGACGGGTGGAAAGAATTGCCGATCGTGCCCCCCAAGACGCCCCGATATGGCCGTTTTACATGGAAGCCGTGAGAGCGCTCGCCACGTACGGGCCACGGAGCGCGGGCTTTTGCCGGTGCCCCAGTTTCGATACGCCACCGACCCGTGTGGGTCCATCTGATAGACCTCGCCGAATGTAGCCAAGGGGGGACCACTTGGCCATCACCTCATGCGGTTTCCACTTAAAAACCGCGCGAAACTTCTGCCGTTTTAGCCGCAATACCGTTCAACGAGCGTTACTAAAAATCGCGCCTCCTGCCATGATGGTTTTGTCCTAAATCACCAGTGGCAAGGAGGC
>Ga0182024_10005899_pt1 | contig 27160 bp, 24 predicted proteins | sample P32metaG_FD_120480 | JGI IMG/M metagenome (GOLD analysis project Ga0182024, IMG submission 120480) | Permafrost microbial communities from Stordalen Mire, Sweden - P3-2 metaG (Illumina Assembly) | ecosystem: Environmental > Terrestrial > Soil > Wetlands > Permafrost | place: Sweden: Stordalen...
CGCCGCCGCCGTCCACCCCATCGTCGACCTGCAGATCGAGTACGCCCTCATCAGCCGCGGCCCTGAAGCAAAAATCTTCCCGGTCCTCGATGAACTAGGCATAGCCGCCACCACTTATGGCACGCTCTCGCGTGGCCTGCTCTCCGGCTCGCAGCTCGCCGCGGCGGGAGACGCGCGTTCGCATTTTCCGCGATTCAAGCCAGAAAATCTCGCCAGGAATCAGCAGCTCGTCGCGCGACTCAAAGAAGTCGCAAGCAACAGAGGAATTACCCAGGCCCAGTTGGCCATTGCCTGGGCGCTGGCCAAGCAGAGCTTTGTCGTCCCGGTCGTCGGCGCACGCACCCGCGCACAACTGGCCGAGAGCCTGGGCGCACTCAAAGTAAAACTTACCGCAGAAGAGATGGCCGCCATCGAAGCCGCAATCCCCGCCGACGCCGTGGCCGGAACACGCTACGAAGCCATGCAGATGAGGAATCTCGACAGCGAAAAGTGAACGCAGATGCTGGACAGAATCGCAATTGTTAAAGCCGATATCACTACGCTGCCCGTCGACGCCATCGTCAACGCCGCCAATAGTTCGTTGCTGGGCGGCGGAGGTGTTGACGGAGCCATTCATCGCGCCGCCGGACCGGAGCTTGTGGCCGAATGCCGCCTGCTCGGCGGCTGTCCAACTGGCCAGGCCAAGCTGACCAAAGGCTGTCGCCTTCCCGCTCGCTTCATCATCCACACCGTTGGCCCGGTCTGGAATGGCGGAGGCCAAGACGAGCCTGAACTGCTGGCCAGTTGCTATCGCTCCTGCTTCGCCCTGGCTCACGAACACAACCTGCGCACGCTTGCGTTCCCCGCCATCAGTTGCGGCATCTATCGCTTCCCTGTCGATCTTGCCGTCGGAATTGCCCTGCGCGAAACACGCGCCGAGTTGAGTGCAAGCAACGTCATTGAGAAGATCACATTCGCGTGCTTCGACGAAGTGGTCTATCAGTCCTATCAGCGGTCGTCACAGAGTCTCTCATAGGCCAGGACCCGCGTTCGAGATTTCCTGGAACGGAAAAACGGGACGAGCCGGTCGGGCCCGCCCCATGTCTAACTGCATGTTAGAAATTCAAAGTAATCTTCGCCGTCAGCGCCCGCGGAGTTACATAGTGCGTTCCACTGAACGTCGAAAGGAAGTTATACAGCGCATACTTGCCCGTCACGTTAATGGCCGTCAGATCCAGGTTCACCTTGTAGCGGTCGGCATGAAAAATGTTGTCCTTGCCCAGCGATGCGTCAAACAGATTGCGCGGTTGAATGCGTTGTGGGTTGTGGTCGTTGTCACCGGTCCCGGGAGCCGGAATCTTCAAAAGCGTCGATCCATATTCAGATGCCAGGCAGACCGCAGGCAGAGGATTTCCTGGGGTCGCTTTCATTCCGCCGCACATAAGTCCAGCCTGAAACTCTTCGTCCGCCGTCAGGCTGCTCAGGTTAACCGCCGGTTGCCCGTTGAGCAAAGTTGAAGTTGGGCCGCAGGCGCTGTTGGGATCGTTCGAAAGCGGATTATAGCAAGGCGCTGACCCTGCCACCTGGCCTGAATCATAGCGCCAGTTGAATCCTCCCCAAAGCCCGCTCAGAACCTTTCCACGCGAAAACGTGTACTGCAGGTGCGAGGTCTGGTTGAATTTCTCATCATGATCGATGCGGAAGGGCAAGCCGGTCCCGCCAACCGTAGCTCCGGCTCCGGCGACCTGCGGCGGGAAGAAGCGCGCCGCAACCGAGGACATCACCACGTACGCGCTTACGTTGTGGTATTGCGGCGCCTCCACGTGCACTGCATATCCTGGAATCTTCGAGTTATGCCAATCGATGGGAAAAGTAATCGGAGTGTTTCCCAATACGCTGAAGTCGAAAGCATTGTGCGTGTATTTCCAGATGTACTCGCCGCTCACTACGACGCGCTTGCCAAAGGCCTGCTGCAAACCGGCATGGAACTCGTTGCGGAAACCCGGCTGAAGCGTTCCCGATACTCCTGCCGTGCAAGCTAGCAGCGGCGCCAGCACAGCATTCGAGCATCCCTCGCTCGATAGCACCAGGTTCTCGTTGAACGGCGTCTCCAGCGTGCGCGCATATGAGATGCGCAGCACACTCGCCGTCGGCTTGATGTTATACGCAATCCCTACGCGAGGCTCTGCCTGGGTAGCAGAGGTGAGACCGTTGTAAACATCTCCACGCAACCCCAGATTGAACAGCCAATCACCAGCCTTGATCTGGTCTTCAATAAATAGTCCAAGCTCCTTTACGTCAGTGCGCCCTGCGTAGTTGTAGTAACTTCCGCCGCGCGTAATGTCATAGGGCGCGAGCACTGAGCGATAGTCAGGATTCTGGCCTGCCGCGCCGCCGGGGCATTGAGCCGGATCGGAGTAGCCAGGCAAAGGATTGCCGCTGGAGTCCACGCACGGTGCGCTGAAGCTATAGGTCGGATCCACGACGCCCACGTTGTCATTCTCACGCAGGAATGTCTGCCCGTATTGCACGCCGGCCTTGATCGTATGAATGCCTTTGGAATACGAGTAATCGGAGTGGACCGCGGAGTTAGTCAGCGTGCGGTATTGCGAGATGGACGAAGTCTGCAGATTCGCCGGTCCACGGTCAGCCAGCGGGTTACCGCTTGGATAGTAGTTATACTCGTCTCTGCGCACAAACGCACCCAGGTTCAAAACCGAGTTATCGTTGACGATGCGCGTGTAAGTAGGCGAGACATTGATGGTCCCAATCTTTGAGCGTTGATCGGCATCCCCCACGCTGGCAAACACGGGGTCTGCGCTTGTGCCGCCGCTCACTACGTTTTGAACGTTCAGGCTGTCAAAGGAGTTCGGCGTCTGAAACCACGACCGGCTATAGTTCAGGTCCAGGTGAACCGAATCGGCTGCCGAGAACATGTAGTCCACGCGATCGAAGAAATTCTGTTCGTTGCCTTTGTCGTGGAAGACTTGAAACTCCGGAGGATCGAGGAACCGCCCCGAATTCAGGCCGTCGGTCTCAATGAAATTTCCCCACTTCTTGCGGCCGTAAGCCAGATCGAAGCCGGCCGTCGCCGACCCGAACGCCCCATACGAACTGCTGAAGCTGCCCGTCGGTTTGGTCACTCCCTGCCCGGAACGCGTGGTGGCCACAATCACCAGGCTGGTCTTGCCGCCATACTCAGCCGGCGGTGCGCCGCTGATGACCTCAATCGATTGAATCGAGTTCGCTGGAATCTGGTTGGAAAAAACCTTGCTCTGCTGGTCAGTGATCGACTGCCCATCTACTGAGAACGAATTTGACGCATGATCGCCCAGCCCATGGAAAAGACCGTTCGAGTCGGCCGATACACCAGGCGTGGTCGCCGTAACCAGGGAGCTGAGCGACGAAGACTCGCTCTCCATCGGCACCTTGATAAACATGTCGCGATCCACATCGGTGTGGAAGGTCGGGTCGGTCTCCACCAGGTCACCGCTGGCTTCAACGGTAACAGTCGAGTCGGCGGCGGCAACCTGCAGAACCAGCTTCAAGGTCGTCCCCACCACGGAGTGAATGTCGACAGCCTGGCGGAATGGAGCAAATCCGTTGGCCGTGGCGGCGATCTGATACGCGTCGAAGGTGATGTTTGAAAACTCGAACTGTCCCAGCGCGTCGGATGAGACGGTACGGTCCAGCCCGCTGCGTGGGTTCGTCAGATGAACCGCGGCATTGGGAATTACGGCCCCGGATGGATCTGTGACTGTGCCGCGAATCACGCCGGCGCTGCCGCCCTGGGCAAGCACATGCACTGCCGCCAGTGCCAAAGCCAGAACGGGAAGAATGCGAAATATGGTGCCGCGAGTAAACGGCATAGGGTGCCTCCAATTGATGGCTCTAAGATGCGGAAACAAGGCCACGGAGAATCCGCGGAGTTTCTTGCGCGATGGTGGGCGTCTGCTCGCTCTTCGCTCAGCCGGTAAGAATGTGTCGCGTCTTCGCCCTCAAAGAAGAACGAAGCGCAACCTGAAAGCAAGCTGAAATGAAGATCGGAAACTAGCCCTTGAGGCCGTTCGGAGGGGGGCGCGTGAAAAGCTTGGGATGCCGGTGCCGGGTAACCGTGCGCGCCTCAAATACCGGCGCAGCACTCTCTATCTGCACCAGCACCACCACGGCTGCCGTTACCGCCGCCGGCGCCGCCGAATGCATCACAATGCAAAGCGGGCAATGATCGGCATCGGTTTCCAACTGGTGCACGTGCGCCACTTGCGCCACGGCCAGCAGCGTGAGCAGAACAAGACAAACGAAGGTCGCCGCCGGCAAAGCTCCAAGCCCTGCGCGGCGTTTCCCACTCAAGAATGCCCTCAATCCTGCCAACACACCATCCCTTACATTAAGAATACACAGTATTGGATGAATTAGAACCGAAAATGGTTACGCTGAATGCCCCCATTTGCTCACATCAAGCAGCGCAACCCTCCCTCGCCTCATCCGTCTAATCAAAATTGGGACAGCACCTCTCGTCTACACTTGGTACGGATCACCCGCTCTTCAGGCCGATGAACCCAGTCCTCCATCTGCGCCGCTTGCTCACAGGTTCTCTGGCAGTCCTGCTGCTGGCCGCCTCCGCCGCGTTGACGCCCGCCCAAAAGACCCTCCCCCTCAAGCCCGACGTTCCCGGCACAGCCGCCAACCATCGCCTTATCCTCAAAGACGGAACCTACCAACTTGTTCGCAAATATGAAGTTGTCGGCGATCGCGTGCGCTACATCTCCATCGAACGTAGCGGCGAGTGGGAAGAGCTGCCCGAAAGCCTGGTGGATTGGGACGCCACGCGCAAGTGGGAGCGTGACCACGCCACGGTGGAGGATGCCTCGCCGGCCATGAAGGAGGCCGAGGACATCGACAAGGAAGAAGCCGCCGCGCGCGAAGAAGCGAAAGCCCGGCGGCCCGAGGTTGCCAAGGGCCTCGAGCTGCCCGACGAGGACGGCGTTTTTGCCCTGGACACCTTTCAGGGCTCGCCCGAGCTGGTTGAAATGTTGCCCAATGAGCTGGGAGCCAACGCCAAAACCAAACACGGCCTCAGCACCCTCAACCCCATGGCCGGCGCCAATGCCAGTCTGGAGCTCGAAGGCGCGCACGCCAAGGTGCATCTGCACGTCAACGATCCGGTTCTCTATCTTTCGCTCAATGCCCGCGACGACGCCAAAGAAGTGCTCTCCCACTCCATGACCGTCAACACCAGCGGCGCCAAGGAGGTGGCCAGCCGCAAGCACGGCGCGCACTCGGCCACCTCTGGCTTCGCCATCGTCCGCGTAGACGAACGCAGGGCCGTCCGCGTTGTCGGCGCCATCCACATGAGCCCCAACGGCGCCGTCACCCAGGACGAAGACGTGGTCCCCGCCAAGGTCGAAGTCCTCCCCGGCAAGCATTGGCTCAAGATCACTCCCGCCCAGCAGCTCACCATCGGCGAATACGCGCTGGTCGAAATCCTCTCCGCATCTGACATCAACCAGTCCGTCTGGGACTTCCGCGTCGACCCGCAGCTTGGCGATAATCCTGCTTCGCTGGGGCCGATCTTCAAGTAAAGCGGCGGTGGGGATCGAAAAATTAACCACTAATTATTGTGCAGCGTGACGTTACGCTGTACAATAGTTCCAGAATGATTCGCAGCTTCCGGCATAAGGGAATCGAGAAGTTTTTCCTGACCGGCTCGAAGGCCGGGATTCAGCCTAGTCATGCTGCTAAGCTATTTGATCAACTTGCCGCGTTGAACGTCGCCACAGGGCCAGAACAGATGAAGTTTCCGGGCTGGCAATTGCACTCGTTAGGTGGTGATCTTGAGGGCCATTGGTCGGTCAGCGTCAATGGAAATTGGCGGCTTACTTTCACCTTCAAAGATGAAGATGCAGTACTTGTCGATTATCAGGATTACCACTGAGAAAAGGAGTTCGTGCCATGCAGATGTATAACCCGTCACATCCAGGAAGGCTCCTTGCCTATTACGTTCAGGATAAGTCCGTGACAGAAGTTGCCCGGCATCTTGGAGTTACGAGGCCCGCATTGTCGCGCATTTTGAACGGCAGGGCCGGAATCTCGGCAGACATGGCCCTGCGCATCTCAGAGGCCTTCAACACCGATCCCGAGTTCTGGCTTCGCCTCCAGGCCCAACGCGATCTCTGGGTCGCTTTAAAGAAGAAGCGCAAAAAAGTGAAGCCGTTTAAGCAGAGTGTCGCTGCCTAGATCATTCTCCCTACCGCGCCTCAGGCGATTTGGCGCGCGCGAATTTTAGTCGCCGCTTCTCCCACTCGTCGGAGTTGAAGAATTTTGGCCCCACTTCGATCAGCCGCGGAATCATGTTGAACACGGAGATCCGGCTCCATGGCCGCCCGTCCCGCATGCGAAATCCCTTCTCGTTCAGGTCGCTCACAATGGAGGAGTAGCTGAAGTCCTGCACCAGCAATTCCATCATCAGCATTAAGGCCTGGTGCTCCCTGAGGTGGACTTCCAGCCGCCGGCAGTCGTCCGAGACACGCAGCCCATAAGGTACGTCTTCGTCGAATCCGCCTTCTGGAGGAGCTTCGGAATCGGGCAGCTCGCGCCGCCATTCGATGGAGACCATCTGCCAGCCGCTAGCCGTCCGCTGCTGGATCACGTCAGGGCTGAATGGCCCGGAAACCACGTCACGAACCCGCTCAAAATACGCCATCGAATTCCTCCCTCGGTAGATCTTATGACCGAATTATAAGCAATTCGTTCGCCAGACTTTGGCCTTCCACAGAGCCCTTTAAGTCCACAATCGAAATGTGATCGCCACCCCTTCAAGCCCAGACTCACCCCGCCGGCTGTCCGATTTTGCAGTCCGCTGTCCACTTCCGGACAGGTGCGATTTGCTAAGGATGGCGCGTGATCGCAAGGATGGTGATGACTGCAATTCGCTTCTTTCCCCTGGTTTCATCGGGACCGTAATGCCAAAAGATTCGATACGCGCCAGGGGCGTTGTTCTGGGCGTAGGCCCCAAATATCTTTTCGCCGATCGCGCCAGACAGCAAAGTGAACTCATGCGTATGAAGGCTCTGATGGTGTGGGTCGATTTCCAGGTAGCCGATGGCCTTCCGAACCTGCTCGAAGAGCGCGGCTTTTGAAGCCGCCTCTTCCAGCGCCGTGTATTGCTGATCCGCTGTGAGTGTGAATTTGATCTTCCGTTGCATGCCTATTTCTTGGCGTGCCTGGCAAACGAGCCGCGGTAGACACTCTTCCCCTCGGCCGACTCCCTCAATCCCTGTTTCACGCTGGCGAGAGCTTCCGCGTTCTCGTAAAGCCACATTTCAGAGACTGGAACAGTCTTTACTGGATCGAGAATGAGTTGGCCAAGTGGATTCCGGTAGATGTTGTACGCCGTGGCTCCACGCAGAGCCTCTCCGAGCGACAGCCGCTTCTTCGCATCGGGCTGGGCGAACTCCGAGACCAGCTCAAAATCGGTATCCCTGATGATTGTGGAAGTCGACATAGGTGGAGATTAACACATGTGGGAGTGTGAATCAAGTGGGATATGCCCACCTGGAGAAAAAGGACGCTCAGAGCACGCGCACAAGGGTATGAATCCCAAGTCTTCCGCCGCGGCGGACGAGACCTTCTTCGGCAAGCTCAGGGCAGGCTCTGGGGCGCCCGGAAGGTGCGGATAACGTTTGAGATCGTTTGATCCCGAGACGCTGTGCTTTTTAGAAAGCCGCTGTTGTCACGATTACGCGGCCGAGGCCAGGGTCGAAAAACGAAGATGCCGATTGACACGCACCTTGATTCTGCCGATAATTGCATTCGCTTTGGGTATCGAAAAGTAGACCCCAGTTAAAATCCTTGCGAGTCAAGGCGCACGCACTTCCCCCCAGAACCCTAGCGCACAAGAACCTCTGTCCTTTGAGAAAGGGAATAAAGAATGAAACATTCAAGTGCATCCCTGCTTATGGCCGCTTCCCTGGTAACCTTCGGCGCGATTGCCGCGTCCGGCCAAACCGCAGCTCCAACCCAGGTAACCATCCCGCCCTCCAGCATTTCCAACCCCGCGGACACCGGTCTCCGGGCCCACACGAACTTGAAAATCATGGGCACTGGGCCAATGACCAGTGCGCCCCAAACGTCCGGACCGCCCTTTCCTGGGTATCTTTACGAGACTCCGGCTTCGCTCGCCTGCATTTACGAGCTTGTATGGCCTTCGCCAGGGTGCAATCCGAACGTGGTCACCTTGAATCCGAACAGGGGCGGCAAGGCCATTGCCATCGTCGATGCATACGACGACCCCAACGCGTATGCCGATCTCCAAGCATTTTCGACGCAGTTCGGGGTCCAGGCGATCACCCCAACAAGTTTTAAGGTTGTATACGCGCCCGCGGGAGGAGCCACACCGGGTTCATGCACCGGGGCCGCGACGGAGCCTCCGAACGCTGCGCCGTTTGGCTGGGACGTTGAAGAGTCGCTTGACGTTCAATATGCTCATGCCATGGCGCCAAAGGCTACTCTCTACCTGGTTGAGGCGCAGTCCAATTCCTTCTCTGATCTTTTTTGTGCGGTTAGCGTGGCCAGCACCCTCGTGGCGAGTGCGGGCGGCGGGGAGGTTTCCATGAGCTGGGGCGGCAGCGAGTTCTCTGAAGAAACGACCGTTGACCCCGTTCTTTCGACGCATGGAGTGGTCTATTTTGCTTCGTCTGGTGATAGTCCTGGAGTCATCTATCCGAGCGCTTCGCCCAACGTGGTTGCGGTAGGCGGAACATCCCTCAGCACCAATTTCAACACCGGAACCTTCGAGTTTGAGAATACCTGGCAGGATGGAGGGGGCGGCTCGAGCGAGTTTGAGTCAAGGCCGCACTACCAGGATCGAATCGCTCGCCTTGTGGGCAGTCAACGTGGCGTTCCCGACGTTGCGGCTGACGCCAATCCATACACGGGCGTTTGGGTTTTGGACACTTTGGTGTACGGTCCAGGGAGCTGGTATTTAGTCGGCGGAACCAGCGTAGCCTCGCCCACATTCGCCGGTATCGTCAACGCGGCGGGCAGCTTTGCTCCCTCCACCGCTGCCGAACTCGACACGATCTACAAATTCCCCTTTGGGTTTGAGGACATTACAGTGGGAAACTGTGGTCCGTATATGGGGAGTTGGGCAACCCGTGGCTGGGACTTCTGCACCGGGGTGGGCAGCCCCAGATCTTACTTTGGGAAATAAGATCCGGTTGGCGGGCGGCAGATCAAAGGAAGCAATGGTCTGCCGTTCCGCCGGGTGCCCCAGAGCCTGCCCTGAGCCTTTCGAGCGGTCTCGATCTTGACACCTGGGATTTCGCCCCGCTACTCCCGCACGCCAATGCCCAGCGCCTTCATCTTTCTATATAAATGACTCCGCTCCAGGCCCAGCAGCTCCGCAGCGTGGCTGATGTTGTTGCGGGCTTCTTCAATCTTTTTCAGAATGTATTCCCGCTCATACGCGTCACGGGCCTGTTGAAGCGATGAAAACTCCTCGGTCGACCGTGTGCCGGCCTTATGCGTCAGCGGCGGCAGATGCTTGCGATCAATGCGCAGCACGCGGGGATTTAGAATCATTACCCGCTCGATTACATTCTTCAGTTCGCGCACATTGCCCGGCCAGTGGTAGAGAGCCAGTGTGGACAGCGCCTCTTCGCCAATCTCCATGCGCGGCCGTCCATATTGGCGGCCGAACTCGGCTAGAAACTCCTTCGCCAGTGATGCTATGTCCTGCTTGCGCTCACGCAGCGGCGGAACAAAAAACGGAACCACGTTAAGCCGGTAAAAAAGATCTTCGCGAAAATTACCCTTGGCAATCTCTTCTTCCAAATCCTTGTTGGTCGACGCAATCAGCCGCACATCCACCCTCAGCGGCTGCGTCCCACCTACCGGAGTGAACAATTGATCGTCCAGCGCGGAAAGCACCTTGGCCTGCGTCTTCAGACTCATGTCGCCCACTTCGTCCAGAAACAGCGTTCCCCCGTCGGCGCGCTCCAGTGTTCCGCGCTGCTCCAACGGGCCGCCCGGCTGCGCCCCATGCCGGTAGCCGAACAACTCCGCCTCAATGTGCGCCTCGGGAATGGCCGCGCAGTTCAGCTCCACAAACACGCTGTCGCGGCGAAGGCTTTCTGCGTGAATGGCGTGAGCAATCAGCTCCTTGCCGGTGCCCGACTCGCCGTAAATCAGCACACGCCCATTGGTGGGCGCCATCAGCCGGATCTGCTGCCGCAGCGCCTTCATCGGCACGCTCTCGCCGGTAAGCACCGAGCCCGCGTTGAACTGCCGCTTAAACTCCAGGTTTTCAGTGCGCAGCCGCCGCGCCTCCACCGCATTCTTCAGCACGATCAGCGTGCGATCCAGCGAAAGCGGCTTTTCAAGAAAGTCGTACGCGCCCAGCTTGGTGGCCTTCACCGCCGCTTCAATCGTGCCGTGGCCGCTGATGATGACCGCCTCTGGCCGCATCTCCACTGCCAGCTTGTGAATATCGGCCAGCACGTCCAGCCCATCTCTGTCCGGCAGCCAGATGTCCAGCAGCACCACGTCAAAGGGCGCGTCCTGCAGCAGCACCATCGCTTCGGCCGCGGTGGCCGCCGTAGCCACGCCATAGCCTTCTTCGCGGAGAATCTCCTCAAGCGAGTTGCGAATCTCTGCCTCGTCGTCCACCACCAGAATGTGATTCATGAAGGCAAGCCTTTGACGGCGGTTGCGCTTGCTCCTTCCAACTCAGAGGCCGCCAACTCGGACGGAGGAAGTTCGGCCGCCGCCGGCAGGCCCGGCTCTGACATCGGCAATCGCAGCAGGAATCGCGCTCCCTTGGGAATATTGCCCTCCGCGCGCAGGCTGCCGCCGTGCTCCTGCACAATCTTGGCGGCAATTGACAAGCCCAGCCCCGTGCCCCGGCCCTTGGTGGAATAGAAAGGCAGAAACAGCCGTTCCCGTATCTCGTCGGTCAGCCCGTGCCCGGTATCGGAAACCGCAATCTCCACCGATCCGCCATCCTCGCTGACCGAACTGTGAATCCCCAGCACGCGCAGCAGGCTGCCCTGCATGGCTTCGGCTGCATTGTCGATCAGGTTGGCCAGCGCCCGCCGGATACTTTCAGGGTCCGCCAGCACCGTCGGCAGTTCCGGCTCCAGATCCCACTCCACCGTAATTCCCTGCAGCCGGCCGGCAAACAGCGCCATCGCTTCCTCAGCCACACGGTTCAAATCGCAAGCGCGCGGTTGCGGGGCGGGAAACTGTGCCAGCGCAGAGAACTGATCCACCAGCGTTCGCAGCGTCCCCACGCAGCCTAGAATCACCTCGCTGCATTTGCGAATCACCTGCATGGAGTCCGGCTGGCGGCGCTCCACATGCCTTCCGATCCGTTCCGCGGACAGCGCGATCGGCGTGAGAGGGTTTTTGATCTCGTGCGCCACGCGCTGCGCCACTTCCTTCCAAGCCAGTTGCCGCTGTGCCCTCAGCAGCTCCGTCGTGTCTTCCACCACCAACACTGTTCCCTGCTGGCGATGCGCAAGCTCCAGCCGCGCGCTGGTAACGGCAAGGTGAATGGTGCGCCCCCTGGCGTGCATTTCCATCTCTGTCGACGCCGCGCCCATTCGTTGCCCGCGACGAATCACGCCAGCCAGATCTTCCCAGCACTCCGCCGGTAGCAGCGTCTCGATTCTCTCTCCGGCAAGGCTCACGTCCTCGCGCCGGCCCATCAGTGCCGCGAAGGCGCGATTCGACTGCAGCACCGCGCCCGATCCATCCAGCGTGACCACCCCGCTGGGAATCGTCTCCACAATCGTTTCCAGCTCCCGCCGCCGCTCCTCGATGGCCTGGTTGGCCGCTGTCAGTTGCGCCGACGAGCTCTCTGCCAGAGAACGGCTGGCCTCCAGGTCCGCTGCCATGTGGTTAAATGCGCGAACCAGGTCTCCCATCTCCCCTGTGGCAATCGTCGCCACGCGATGGTCGTACTTGCCGTCCGCAATCTCATCCATCGCATCGGCAAGAGCCTCCACCGGCCGCGTAATCTGCTTGGAGAGAAAGAGCGCCAGCCACACGCTGGAGAAAAATACAAACACCGTAATCAGCAGCAGCAGCAGGATAAAGAATCTGCGGATGCTGTTGCGCGATCGGAACAGTTGCCAGTATTCGTCTGCCCCGGCGCGGATGCGGGTCACCGTCTGGCTCAGCCCGCTGGGCATCGGCAGCGCCACCACCACCACCCTGCCGGAACCAGCGGCCGCGATGCCCAGTGCATACTCCTGGCCCCCCACCTTGAACACTGCTTCATCGCCCCGCTGCGCCGCGGAGAGCAGATTGGCCCATAGCGGCCCATGCAGCGGAACGGCTGCGCCCAGATTGCCGGCTTCGCTCTTTTCCGGAAGCCAGGGAAGCAGGCTGGCCTGGCTCGACTCCGCCGGCGCCTGGAAATCGGCAATCGTGTGCAGGTCCTTGCCGTAAACCACCGCAAAGCCGCCGCCAAGCGTGATGCGGCGCGAATTCAACTCGTCTTTGAGCGCCGGAAGCTCCTTGTCCAACGCGCCCGATGCCGCAATCGACTCCGCTTCAACCCGCGCATTGTCGGTCACATATTGCGCCAGCTCCAACACCACGCGGGTCGAGTCCTCGCGCAGTTCTGAAGTATTGGGAGAAAACCACCGCTCAATGGCGCGGTTCATCACAAAGAAGCTGAACAGGAACATGCAGGCTGCCGGGGTCATTGCAATCAACGCCGCGCCCAGCACCATTCTCGTGCGCAGTCGCGCCCCCAGCGCGCTGCTGGTCTGCCCCACGTAGAGCTTCAGAATGTTCCTCAGCAGCAACATCAGCAGCAACAGCAGCAGCAGAAACACCAGAACCGTCAGGCCCGTAAACGCCAGCGTCTCTCCTGAAGTCTCCGGATTCAGGAACCGGACGCTCGAAGTGTTGAATGCATTGAGCGAGACCAGCAAGGCGAGAAACAGCAGCACCCCGCCCGCAAGCAGGGCAACCGACCGCCGCCGTGGATCGCCACCGAATGGCATGCGCCGATTATAGAGCGGCTCGCAAACAACAGACAGGATTTCCGCTAGAGATCCCTCGAGCAACTCGCCGACTCGCTGACTTGCTCCCCGACTTACCGCCAGACCACCGCCTGCAGCCAGCCTCCCCAAACGTCAGACCACGCATGCGCAACGATGTTCGCCCGCAGATTTTTACGCCACGCCGCCAGCGCTCCAAACAGAATCCCCAGCACGCTGATCACGATCGTATTCTTCCAGCCTTGATAGGCATGCGCGAGGCCAAAGACCAGTCCCTGGCCCAGGACAGCAACAACCACGCTACCGCCCAGCGCGTGAAGCTGTCTCTGCAGGTAGCCGCGAAAGGCCATCTCCTCGCAGATCCCGGCAGTGATCGAAACGCCAATCCACACCAGGATTTCAAGCAGGCTCTTTGGCAGCAGACTATCGACAGTCTTCGCGCTGCTCGGGCCCAGCAACCAATGAACGCCATAGGCCGCGCCCTCCCACAGCACCCAGAACGGCAGCGCAATGCCCACATCGACCGCAACGCTCTTCCACGTTGTCCCGCGCCCTCCCGACAGTGTTTCAAGAGTACCGCCCTGCCGATTCACGCCCACCCAGCAGTAATAAAGCAAAGCCCAGTCCATGAAGGCCGCAACCAGGTAAATCTTTATCGCGTTCCCATGCCCCGCAAGCTGCCCCGCAGCTCCTGCATCGCCGCCTCCGCTACCTGAGTGCTGCGCATAAAAGCCCATGGTCACCATGCCCGCCATGATCGCCAGAAACCCAGCCAGATGTCCCAATGATGCAATCTGGCTCGGGCTCTGGTGCGCTTTCGGATTTGATGTTGCGGTGCCCTCGCCTGCCTGCATGTTTTTCTCCCGGCGGGCTTCTGAATCGCTCCGCTTGTTCCTGGCTATTTTGTTCAGCGTGTCCAATGTTTCTCCCGCCCGGCACAGATGAGTCGCGTTCCAGCTTCACCGATCGTCCTTACAAATTCGGGCCGAATTTGATCCCTGGCCCAAGCACCCCGGCAAAGAAAATCAGAACCGCGGCCGCCGCCAAAATCCATCCCAGGCTCCGCTTGATGGCCCCCGCCGGAACAGCCGAACCGCTCACGCGGACAGCTGGAAAATGATCGATTTGCGTAAGTCCGAATGCAGCTGCGGCTCCGGGCAGCGCAGAGGTAAAAACGACGGTCCATCCAACAGGATTGAATGCCCCGCCAAGGCCTGCAACAGCGAGCGCGGCAATAAGGGGGATCAGCGTTATCCGTTGCAAACGGGTCAGCGCTTCCGGCGTGTTTGAGCCGCAAAACGGACGCAGTTCCACCGCCAGCAGCAGCAGCGAAATGTAGTAGGAGATCCCGCTGAAGATAACCAGCAGACCGCGCCAAACCCATGCCGGAGATAGGCCCGAAATCACGGCGGCCCAGTCCCCAAATAATGCAATGCCGGAGTAAGCCGGATAGGCCGCGGCAAACAGCAGGTTGAAGGCCATCAAAAGCACGAGAAAGCAGCGGACACTCGGCCCGGCCGTCCGCAGCAGGCGCAATGCCAGAAGCGATCCCAGGCCCACAACCACGTTCGCGATCCCGCCCGCAGCTGGAATCCACTTGCTCAGGCTCCCGCTCGACCTGAAGTAGCAAGTCGTCAGCATGACCGGCTTTGCGCCCATCGCTAGAATCGCCAGGCCATGCCCCAACGCCTCATGCGCCATGTCCGCCGCCACAAAGGCAACAATGCCAAGCGCAACCAGCGTCAGAGTGTCGTCCATCACTTCGCCTGTCTTGTCCAGGATTCCGCTATCTTCCTGCCTCACTGCGTCCCTTTCTCGCTATCTTGTTCAACTCGGCTATTGTCTCTTCCGCCCAGCGCAGGTGGGCTGCCAGTTCCATCTGCCCGAACCGCGCAGCCATTTTCCAGTACGGCGCGCCGGGATAGTGCTGGTTCTGCGCAATCTCCTCACGCTCCAGCCTTGTCAGCTCCCCGAGCACCGCACGCTCCCTTTCAGCCATATGCTCCACGAACCGAATGAGAAGGCCTGGAGAAACCTGCGCGCCAAAAAAGAGCTTCAGCAGCAGTTCATTGCGCGCAATCTCCGGCTGTGGCGGAACTGCCAGCCACTTCGCCAGACGCTCCTGTCCCCTTTTCGTGATGGAGTAAATTCGCCGGTCCGGCTTGCCTTTTTGCCGCTCCGTCTTCGAGGTCACAAACCCGCCGGCCGCAAGCTTCTTCAGGTTGGGATAGATCTGCCCATAGCTCTCGTTCCAGATGTGACCCACCGATGCGCGAATGGTCAGCCCCAGGTCGTAGCCCGACATGGGTTCGATCTCCAGCAGGCCGAGAAGCACCTCCATGCTCGAACTTGAACGCTTCGCCATATTACTAATAGGTATATGCCTATTAGATAATAATGTCAACGAGAATCTTTATGCCCTCTCGGATTAGCCAGGAAACTTGGGTGCCCCAGGTCTCGACTTTGAGACCTGGGAAACCTCAGACTCCGGAGCGCATCTCTCAAGCTAACCGTTCAGATCTGTGAACACCCCAGCGGATTCAGTGTGAGGTTGGTGATGTTCGTAACGATCTGATCGGAAGCGTAGCGCGGGCTGCTGGAGAGCTTCTTCCATTCCGGATCGTTGCGGAACAATTCCCACTTTGCGCCCAGTTCCACCTGGTCGGCAAAACTCACCATATACGTTAAATTCGGCATGCGCGAGCCGATCAGCGTGTCGCCAAAAAAGACGAGATGGAAGCCCGCGCGAAGAAATATCTCGAACTCGCCGGAGTGGAACATTTCCACCTTGCGCACATGATCGCCGTAGCTCGGGCTTTCATAGGTGCGCAGTTGAAACATGCGCTTGGCTTTTGTCGCAGTTGACGGAGGCGGGGTTAACTTGGGCCAGCCGGGGAACGCCGACAAAAGCGAACTCTCCACACGCAAGAAGGGCGGCGCGGCGGCGGTCGCATTCCAGAATGGATCCGCGGCTTTGAGGAAGGCTGCGTCATCGGCGAGGTGAAGGTCGAGTTCCGCAAGAGCTTGTACCGACGAGCCGGGAATCAGCAGGTAGAGGGCTGGCGTCTCCGGCCCAAACTCGAGGCTGAACGCACCAACCGGGCCCATGCCCATGCGAGCGAGAGCGGGAATCAATGCATCGGAAAAGTAGCTCTCTGTGAGTTTTGATTGCGGGCCCTGTTGCAGGCCATAGCGGCGTATCTGGTAAAACTCACCGCCCGAAGCCGCTGTAGCAGGGGCTGACTGCGCCTTCCCTGCCGCTGCAAGAGCCGAAGCCGCAATCGATGCCGAAAGAAACTGCCGACGTTTCATAGGTGCCTCCAATTGAAGCCCCATTCTAATACGACGGTTGGAAAGCGACGAATCCGGAGGAAACGACGGGGCAACCTGCCGGGAAAAAAAAGAGCATATTGGCGGGGCCTGCACCCGTTTGGCCTTGACACTCCCGTCCTTCAAGTCCGAGTATTCTCCTGACCATTACGCAACGCTCGACCGCCCCCGCTAATGCCAATGCACTTATTTACAGGAGGACTCTTGGCTAACCCAACTTTTTTCCGCATCGCCCTCGCCGTCTCGCTTTCCGTTCCGCTCGTTTACGCACAGGCCCAGGGTTCGGACCCCGAAAAAGCCCCTGAACATGCCCGTAAGCGCCTTGTCGCCGACTACGATTCCGGCAGCAAGTTTCTCCCTCCGCCGTACACGTACACGGCTGCGCAGATTCCCTATTCCAAGATCACGGATATCATCCATTCCGGCGTAGGCTTTGACGCCGACGGCAACCTGCAAGTGCCGGACCAGTTCATCGAACCCGAACTCGTTCCGCATGCCCATGCAGCCGGTACGAAAGTCGTCCTGCTCATCGGCGGTGATGTCACCGGTCTCGAAGCCAATCCCCACGCCGTTCCTGTCCTGGTCAAGAACCTGAAAGCCTTCGTCACGAAGCACGACTACGACGGGCTCGATCTCGACTGGGAGTATCCCGCATCCGCCGATGACACCGCCTTCCTGCTCACCCTCGAGAAGGCATTTCGAAGCGATTTCCCCACCCCACGTTACACGCTCTCGATTGACGCCGCTCCATGGAGCGCGTCCTTGTACGATGCGGCGCACCTCAAGAAGGTCATCGACTGGTTCAATATCATGACCTACGATTGCGCGGGCCCGTGGACGGCTCACGCCCAGCTCAATTCAGCCATCTTCTGGGACCCGGCCGACCCAGCCCCCTACGAATGCGAACCCGGCGGCGCCGATCAGCAGTCGGGGGCTATCTTCCTCGCCGAGGTGCCCGCGTCGCAGCTCAACCAGGGCACTCCGTTTTATGGCTATGAATACACCAACGTAAAAAAGCTCTTTGGCCTCTGCCCCAATTCCGCCACTACACCGGATGGTGAATGCGACAACACAGTCCTGACGCTGAACTATGGTCCAAACATCAAGGGGCTCGTCAACAAGCACGGCTGGGTCAGCCACCGCGACCCGGTCGCCCTGGTTCCTTACCTGCTCAGGAAAGACGGCTCTCCGGGGTTCATCACGTACGACGACCCGCTCTCCACTTACACGCGCGTTCTATATTCTGACTGGGTTCAGGAGTTGGGAGGAACTTTCATGTGGTCGCTCGATGCCGACTATGACGGGCATTCGCAAGATCTGCTCAATGCCATGTACCAAGCCACTCATCTTGAGATTCTGTCGGATGAGGATCAGCAAGATAGCCAGAAGTAACCGGCAAATCAACGCAGGCTTTAAGGCATTTTCGAATCAAGTGTGAACAAAAACTCTCCGTGCCCCATTCTTTCGCCTTTTTTCTGGCGAAAGAGTGGGATGCCACGACCCGTTCCCCGACTTTTGATACCACAACCGAAGTTGGCTTAGCGCCGGGAGAACGGCCACTAAGCGATCACATTCGCCGGCGCCGTCCAGGGCCGCTGCTGGCTTTCCGCCACGCCGCGATGCGTCAATGTCCCCATCCAGGTATTCAGCCCCTCCGCAAGCCCTGCGTCCAGCTTCAGCGCTTCGCGCGCGCCCAGGTTGGCAATGCGCAGCAAATAAGGAAACGTCGAGTTAGTCAGCGCCAGCGTCGAAGTATGCGGCACCGCCCCCGGCATGTTAGTCACGCAGTAGTGCACCACGCCATCCACCTTGTAACTCGGATTGGAATGCGATGTCGGCCGCGCCGTCTCCACGCACCCGCCCTGGTCGATGGCCACGTCCACAATCACCGCGCCCTTCTTCATCTGCGATACCATGGCACGGGTCACAATCTTGGGAGCCGTCGCGCCCGGAATCAGCACCCCGCCAATCACCAGATCCGCCTCTTTCGTTACCTGGGCAAGGTTGTAACTGTTTGAGGCCAGCGTATAGAGCCGCCCGCCAAAAATGTCGTCAAGCTCGCGCAGCCGGTTCATGCTCACATCCACGAGCGTCACCTTGGCCCCAAAGCCCAGAGCGATCTTGGCCGCATTGGTACCCACCACGCCGCCGCCAATAATGGTCACGTTGGCCGGCGCCACTCCCGGCACGCCGCCCAGCAGAATCCCCCGTCCGCCACGTTCTTTTTCAAGATACGTCGCACCCACCTGCACGCTCATTCGTCCCGCAACCTCGCTCATCGGCGTCAATAGCGGAAGCGTATTCTGGCGGTCGCGCACCGTCTCGTACGCGATCCCGATAACCTTTTTCTCCAGCAGCTTGTCGGTCAGCCCCGGCAGCGGCGCCAGGTGCAGATAGGTAAACAGCACCAACCCTTCGCGAAAGAAGACATACTCGCTCTCGATCGGCTCCTTCACCTTGACCACCAGGTCGGCGTTGCCCCAGGAGTACCCAGCCTCGCCCACAATCTCTGCCCCGGCGTTCTGGTATTCGGCGTCGTCAAACCCCGACTGCGCCCCCGCTTCAGTCTCTACCAGCACCGTGTGCCCGGCCTCGGTAAGGGCCTTTGCCCCTGCCGGGGTCACGGCCACGCGGGCCTCATTATCCTTTATCTCCCTCGGAACGCCAATAATCATCGTTGTGTCTCCCGTCTCAACAGGATACCCGTCCGGGTCCGGAACTGTCGGCATCTGCACGCAATCGGCGCCCGTTCCGCCCGCTTTTGAGGACCCCACCCGCGGCTCAAAAGGCATCGTCAGTTGCCACCCCATGGCCGGCCAATACGACTACATGCTCCAGGTTCGCGTCGCAGGGATTGACGACTACGGCCGCCTCCATCAAAATAAGTTGTCACGCCTGCCCGGCGTCACCCGGCTCGAAACCAGCTTTGCCCTAAGAGACGTCCTGGAAGGAAATGGCTGATTCAACTTGGGCTTGCCGGTTAGCGGCAAAGGTCAATGCGATTTGACTGCTCTCACTAAAGACGCCCATTAGTACCGCTTAAGGTGCATTGCTCCTGACACGGAAGAATGATTCAATCGCATTGAAAGCCTGGTGTGGTTATCATCAGACCAAGGAGTGCTGCCGGATGAAGGATGCTTCTCAACAACGGACCGACCCGAGAAGTTCCTGGGGGCTTTGCCCGCTCATCCCGACCCCTCTCACTAGAGGTGCGAGGAATGCAGCGTATGGCGCTGCGGTTGCTGGCCTTGGGCTGTTGGCTGGTGTAGCATTCGCGATAACCGGTTGCCGCTCGGCAGTGGCCCCCGCCCCACCAAAGCCCGTTGCGCAAAGCACTCAACCCTCCGGCCCTATTGCTCCCTCGGATAAATCTTCGGCTCCGGTCAGCTCGGTCGATTCTCAGAAGAAAGCCAGTGCCAGCAAAACATACACTCCCCGCAAACTAGTGGCCGTGAATAAAGGTGTCGCCGAACCCAAATCCGCGAAGCGGATGCCTTATGTTCCCCCGACTCCCCCGACTGTTACCTCTGCGGCGGCGGTCGGCCCCTTCATTCTGTCCATTGAAGGAGATGTCACCACAGCCAACTACGACTCTGACAGCCGGACCATCGAAACTTACGAGAGACAAACCTATGTCCTCAGTTCGGCAGCCAGTGCAGGCAGCACTATCCCCTGGCAGGATTTTCCCTTCAACGTCCATTACCGCTGCGATCATGCCGGCAACTGCACCCTCTTCCGCCGCGGAGAAATGGCAAGCGCCAAACTTCTCCGATAAGTCGGCGCTTGCATTGTTGAGATTGTAAGTGTCCCGGCAGACTCTGCTGGCAGCGATTCATCCATCACTCCGCATTGTCAACCTGCTTCCTCCGCAGCTTGTCTGAGTAATCGAATTGCACAGCCTTTCATCTGGGAAAGAGGTCGACAGCTCCCAACCTCTCGCGGTGCCAGATACAGCACGTAAATTGGAGAACTGCTCTAGCCTTCTGACCCATCTTTTTCCGGGTCTTCTTTGTTCCAGTCAAACCTGGTATCGATCGCGGACAGCGCCTGCATATGTCTGGAATGTGCCGCAAACGAGCGCGACTTAGCCCATGACCGCCAACCGGCGGCCCCATGCAGCTGACAGTAGCAAACAATATCCCCTTGCATGGATTGCTGTTTCAACGGGAGGGCGATGCGTGGTCCAATTGAGCTGACTCCAGAATTGGAGCCGCGGACAACCGGGAAAGGACACTTCCGGATGACAGACGAAACCCAACAGGCTCCCAGTGCGGAAATAACAGATGCCGCCACGCAGTCTCACCCTGGTGAGATAGCCGATATAAGTCAACAGCAGGCAAGCGGAGCTACATCTTACGTGGTCCAGCAATTTCCCTCCGCTGGATCACCAGAATCCCCGGCGAAACCAATAATCGTCTATGCCACGATTGCCATAGCACTCGGGGTAGTGGTTGGAATCGTATTCGCAACCGTGTTGAGTCGCCCGAAGGGCCAAGGTGGGCCTCACGATCTAGGACCGCTCATTTCCACGGCGGATGGGGTGACAGGCCGTCTCACCTTGAATTGGAACGGAAAGCTTGTATACCGCCTGGTGGTCGAACCCAGCGATCCCGGGCAGCAAGAGGAGTTTTCGCTTGCGGTAAGCGGTCCGCCGCGTCCGCTTTCTTTCAATATTCAACTTAAGGATTCCGCCGGCTCTGTGTTGTGCAACAAGGCCGTCTTGTTGAAGTTTGATCCCAACCAGGCTGCCGCTGTTGCGCCATCCGGTACAGGTCTCCGCCTGGTGAAGACGAGTACAGGCCCGAAATCAAAAGCGACCGATATTGCAGCAGCGGAAGCTCTGGAAGTTCAGCGGGAACAGGGTCAAGACATCTTCCAGAATGACCTCGGACGCGATGGGCAAAGCGAATCCATAAGCGTTCTGGGACAAATCCCATGCTCAATGCAAGCATATGAACGAACCACTTCATGGAGTCTTTCTCCGGATTTTCTGACCGTCGACGAGCAGGCTGCAATGCTGAAACATCACGCAGACTTGCTGGCAGCCTCGAACACCTCCCTGCCTGATGTATTGGCTGACAACAACGCCTCCAACGTCCGCAAGAAGGCAACAAAGAAAGAGCCGATGCAATTCAAAGCTTTCGCCATCGAAGGGGACGACGAATTGGTCGGGTATGACTCCTCCAAGGGAATCATCGAAACAAACGCAAAGACTTTCATCATCGTAAGGGCAAGTGGAGATGGCAATATCGCCAAGTGGGGCGACGTACCCGCGAATGTCCACTATAAGTGCGACATGAATGCCGCCTGCACACTTACTCGCAGCGGCGCAGACCTCTTGTACGCGCGGTTAAGTCGCTAGGTCAGCCCCGATTGGACGAGGAAACTCTCCATAAGTCGGCGCTTTGAAAGGGCACGACTTTAGTCGTGCCGAAAGTGCCGCAAAATAAGCGCAGGCTTTAGCCCCTGGGGGAATGCCGATGGCTCAATCAGAGCTTCCCTAGCGCATCCGCCCCTTTCGCGATGATTCTCCTGTCATCACTCCGCATTATCGATCTGCCGGACGCCCCAAGCTCGCCGCGTCCTTGTTCCAGGGGCCATGGTGGATTTGCCCGAAACCTGATTACGCGTGATTGGATTAGTTCGTCAGACCTAGAATCGAGACGGCCATTTTCGCGCCCCGTGATAGACGCGAAGAATCCTGACCTGTCCTGACATTATGCGATAAGCAAGAATGTAGGGGGTTCTGGCGACCACTCGCTCGCGTGTGCCAGAAACGCGTCCAATGCGTCCGCCGCGAGGGGTCCTGGCGAGCGATTTGGCCGTCTTCAAAATCCGGCCAGCCACCAGTTCCGCGCCCTGAATGCTGTCTTCGGCGATCGTCGAGACCAGTTCGGCAGGTCGCGCTTGGCGCGGTGACTCCAAACCACCTTCATGCACTGGCTTTCAGTCTTTGTACATCGCGCGCCTTACGAATTAAGTTGGCCATGTCCTTGACGACTTCTTCGTGCGGAACATCCTTTGAAGTATCGGCAAGCGGCTCCTCGACCCCTGCCCGAAACCATTCGTCGTAGCCCGGTTCTGGCTCGCCAGCTTCCTTCTGCCAGGCGGCAAACCGCTCCTCTTCCGGCCCTCCATCCCCTTCGCTCAAAAGGTTTTGGACAAGCCAATCAAAATCGCCAGGAGGCAATTGGCGAGCTTCTTCGAGGAGTTCGGCTGCGGTGCGGATCATGGAAAGATTGTAGCGTGGAATCCGACTAAACTACTATCGACGCAAATGGCAAATCGAAAGCCAGACCCGAAAGAGACGATCAAACTGATCGAACGTCTTAAAGAGCTGCGGCTCGATAACGACACATTTCGGCTGCTTCATCATTTGCATGCCTCTATGAACGGATTCGAAAGGTATGCGCGCAACGTCACGAGCTTCGAGGAAGATGGAAACAACCGCCGGGTGCACAAGCGACTGGAATTCGTGCTCGACTCTTGTGCAAACGGCATGCCTCCGGGAAAAACATTCGCGGCTCTCGCCGAAGAAGCTATGCGCAGGATACCGCCACTCTGAAACCGATCCGCCCTCACTCCGCATTATCAATCTGCGCCCTCTGCAGCTTATCGGAGTAATCCACATACACCGCCTTCCAAGTGGTAAAGAAGTCGATAGCTCCCAACCCCTCGCGGTGTCCGTTGCCCGTATGCTTCACCCCGCCGAAGGGTAAGTGAACCTCCGCGCCGATGGTCGGGGCGTTGATGTAAGTAATGCCGGCTTCCAGGTCCCGCATGGCCGTAAAGGCGCGGTTCATATCCTTCGTATAAAGAGCAGTCGAAAGGCCGTAGTCAATTGAGTTAGCAATCTCGATAGCTTCTTCGAAGGTCTCAAACTCGATCAGACTTACTACCGGCCCGAACACTTCTTCCCGCGCAATCCGCATATTGGGTGTAACTCCGCCCAGCACTGTCGGCTCAAAGAATGTTCCGTGAACATAACTGCCCGCAGTTAGAGCATGGCCGCCAGCCAGTAACTTTGCGCCCTCGGCTAGCGCTATCTCGACATACTTAGTCGAAGTCTCAATCTGGCTCTCATTCACCTGCGGGCCCACCTCCACAGACTCATCCAGCCCGTTCCCGACTTTGAGCTTCCTGGCCCGCATCACAAACTCCGAGGTAAACTTTCCCGCAATTCCCCTTTGCAACAGGATGCGGCTGGTGGCCGTGCATCGTTGCCCGGTGGTCCCGAACGAGCCCCACAGAGCCCCCTCCAGCGCCAGTTCAAGGTTGGCGTCGTCCATCACAATCTGCGCGTTCTTGCCGCCCATCTCGAGCGACACCGGCTTGAACGTAGCCGCCGCCCGCTGCGCCACATGCGAACCCACTTCGCTGGACCCGGTAAAGCTGATGGCGCGCACATCCGGATGTTCTACCAGCGCCGAACCCGCGCTCGAGCCGCCGCCGCTCACCAGGTTCAACACCCCCGGCGGAAGTCCCGCATCCACCAACGCCTGCACCAGGTTGTAGGTGGAAAGCGGTGTGTCCGTGGCCGGCTTGATGACGCACGTGTTGCCCGAAACCAGTGCCGGAAACAGCTTCCAGCTGGGAATAGCCATGGGAAAGTTCCAGGGCGTTATCAGTCCCACCACTCCCACCGGCATGCGCACGCTCATGGCAAATTTATTCTGCAACTCGCTCGGCGTGGTCTGCCCGAACAGCCGTCGTCCCTCGCCGGCTACGTAGAAAGCCTCGTCAATCGCTTCCTGCACGTCCCCGCGCGTCTCAGCCAGCACCTTTCCCATCTCCCGGGTCATGTCCCGGGCATACTGCTCCTTGCGTTGCTGCAGCAGCAAACCCGCCCGCATCAGCACCTCGGCTCGCTTGGGCGCCGGAACCAGCCGCCACGTAGCAAAGGCTTTCTTGGCCGCGGCCACGGCAAGTGCCACATCCTCAGCATGAGAAGACGGAAAAGCTCCCACCACGTCGGTATGGTCTGCCGGGTTCAGGTTCAGTATTGTCTTGCCGCTCAAAGCCGGCAGCCATTGGCCACCTATCAGATTGTGATACGTCGGATATGCCATTGAATACCTCGAAAAAGGGATCGAAATGCCGGAGCGGACCTGCAACGCCGTCCCACTGCTGGCAGCGCCGTCCCAAACCGGGAAACAACTGAGTTTACCGCATTGGCACACGACACCACCTCCTTCGCACACCTCAAATGCGACCTTCGAGTTATTGGCCTACAATACATTCTGAGGTAGATTTAAGTTCCCGATGTCATTGAACGGTTATCCATCCCGCTCCTCGCGGTCCCACGGCCTGCGCTCGCTCTTCAGCATGTTTTCGAGCGATCTGGCCATCGATCTGGGCACCGCCAACACACTGGTCTTCGCAGCCGGCAAGGGCATTGTTGTCAACGAGCCCTCCATTGTGGCCATCAACAAAAACACTGGTGAGGTAGAGGCGGTCGGCAAGGAAGCCAAGGAGATGCTGGGTCGCACGCCTGGCAACATCGTGGCCATCAAGCCCATGAAAGACGGCGTTATCGCCGACTTCAAAGTTACCGAGAAGATGCTGAACTACTTTATTCAGAAGGCCCACAACCGCAAGATGCTGGTCCATCCGCGCATTGTGATCGGCGTGCCTTCTGAGATCACCCAGGTTGAAAAGCGCGCCGTAGAAGATTCGGCCTACCGTGCCAAGGCCAGCGAAGTCTATCTGGTCGAGCAGGCCATGGTCGCCGCCATCGGCGCCGGCTTGCCCATCACCGAACCCTCCGGCAACATGGTGGTCGACATTGGCGGCGGCACCAGCGATATCGCGGTCATCTCGTTGTCCGGAATAGTGTATTCCCGCTCCGTGCGCATGGCCGGCAACCAGATGGACGAGGCCATCACCAACTATCTGAAGCGCAAGTACAACCTGCTCATCGGCGAGCGTACAGCCGAGCACATTAAGATCGAGATCGGCTCGGCCTATCCGTTGGACAAGCCGCTCACCATGGAAATCAAGGGCCGCAACCTGATCGAGGGCGTGCCCAAGACCATCAGCATCGACGACAGCGAAATTCGCGAGGCGCTGAGCGAGTCCATCGCGGTCATCGTGAACGCCATCCGCGTGGCCCTTGAGCGCACCCCTCCCGAGCTTTCCGCGGATATTTCGGATCGCGGCATCGTACTCACCGGCGGCGGCGCGCTCATCAAGAACCTCGACAAGCGCATCCGCGAAGAAACCGGCTTGCCCGTCTCGGTGGCCGACGACCCGCTGGCCTCGGTCGTACTCGGCACCGGCAAAATGCTCTCCGACTTCCGCCTGCTGCGCAAGATCAAGATCGACTGAAAAGGCAGGGATCAGGGGTTAGGGTCAGGGATCAGTTTCCGAGCGGGGGTGCTTTCATCTCAACCAGATTGGAAACGTTTCAGGGCTGGCACAGAATCATTGACCTCACAGCATCCTGAACCCTGACCCCTGATCCCTGACCCCTCGGCTGCCATGGAATCGTTTTTCGACCGCTATCGAAATCTTGCCGTGCTGCTGGTTATCCTGCTGGCGCAGATCGTCGGTTTGGCCACGCAGGTGCGCCGCAACCGTGATGGCCACAGCACTCTCGACCCTGGCGACGGCCCCAGCGTCCGCCTCATCCGTCTTTGGGCCAACGCACTGGTTTCGCCTCCTGAGCGGTTCATCCATTCCTCCAAGCTGGGCGTGGATTATTTCTGGCTAAACTATCTTGACCTGCACAAGGTCCGCAAGCAGAATCAGGATCTGCAGAAAACCATCGACCGCCTGCGTCTGGAGCAGGCTGCTCTGCTCGAAGACGCACGCCAGGGACAGCGCCTGCAGGCTCTGCTCCACTTCCAGGAGAAGTACATCTACAAGACCATTGCCGCCCAGGCTATCGGTTCCAGCGGCAGCCAGCAATCCCGCGTCATCTACATTGACAAGGGCGCGGCCGATGGGCTGGCGCGAGACATGGCCGTGATTACGCCAGACGGCATCGTCGGCAAGGTTCGCGAAGTCTTTTCACATACCGCCCAGGTACTTGTCGTCAACGACCAGACCAGCGGTGCAGGCGTGATTCTTGAGTCCACGCGAGTTCGCGGCATCCTGCGCGGGAACGCTTCCGGGCAGCCCCAGATTGTGGATATCCTTTCCGACAAGCGCATCCAGAAGGGCGAGAATGTATTGACTGCCGGCGGCGACCAGATCTTTCCCCGCGGTCTTCCTGTCGGCGTAGTCGACAAAGTTGTGCCCGACCCCGACCGCGACTCCTTTATCAACGTCATTGTCGTTCCAGCAGCCCAACTCGACCGCCTCGATGAAGTTTTGGTCATTACTTCCACAGAGCCCCGCTTCTCGTCCCAGCAACAGGCGGACCTGGCCGCCAGCGAGAAGCTCATGGGCCCGGAAGCGGCAGCCATCAAGGAGCACGTTGAGGAACAGAAGAAGGCCGCGGCGGTTATGGCCGAGCGTCTCCCTGGCCTCATCGACCCCAACCTTCCCGATGATCAGCAGCCGCTCCACGACACCTCGAACCCCAATCCGGTGGCCCATCCGCCGTTGCCGCTGCATCCAGACCGCTTCACGCCCGGCGCTGCACCCGGTTTGCCATCGTCTGCGCTGCCTGAAGCAACTGGCGAAACTGCACCTGGTGCCAAGACCACCCCCAAGCCCGACTCCGGCTCACAGGCCGGGCAACAGAAGCCGGCATCCACTCCGGGCGCAAAGAATCCGGGCTCAACAAATCCGGGCTCAACAAATTCTGGCCCCACAAAGCCGGGCTCAACTCATCCTGACTCAACTCATCCTGACTCAACACATCCTGACTCAACACATCCTGACTCAACACA
>Ga0182024_10005900_pt1 | contig 27158 bp, 21 predicted proteins | sample P32metaG_FD_120480 | JGI IMG/M metagenome (GOLD analysis project Ga0182024, IMG submission 120480) | Permafrost microbial communities from Stordalen Mire, Sweden - P3-2 metaG (Illumina Assembly) | ecosystem: Environmental > Terrestrial > Soil > Wetlands > Permafrost | place: Sweden: Stordalen...
CACGGGCGGCGTGGGGCGGCCCGGCTTCTGCTGGGCGGCGTCGCCGACAAGGCGCCGCGGGGCGCCTCCACGCCCATTATGATCTATAAACCATCCAATAAGTAGTAAATGCGGAAGGCGGAATACAATCGGGTCGTGTTGATTCCGCATTACTCGCCATCGGGCCGCACATCGTCCGGCGCGTCCGGGTCGGTTCGTGCGGGCGTCAACATCCCACGCCCGTTGAACAGCACGGAGGCCAGGCTGGCCGACAGCGCGAGCAGAAGAAGCCCCGTCCCCGGTCGGCCGCCCCACCGGGCCAGCCCGACCAGCGACAGCGCCACCCCCACTCCGAACATCAACACCGACAGTCGTCGGTGAAAGCGGCCCACGTCCGTCTCGGCCCAGGCCGCCAGGGGACGGTAGATGTGCCGCCCCTCGTCGTGCGGCGTGCAGGCCGCCTTCGAGGGGCAGCCGTTGCACCGCGACGCCGGCGCCCGGTAGACGGCCAATCGGTTGTCCGGCTCGATCAGGTGCAGGGATAGCCGCTCCCCCCGCGGACAGCGGTAGTGGTCCTCCTCGGCGTCGTACTCGAAGCCCCGCTCCGCGTAGCGCCGCGCCCGCGCGAAGTGCATCTTGGCCAGCGCCTCGCACAGCCGCGCCCCCGCCAGCACCACGGCCACATAGCCCACGATGAAGCCCGCCTCCAGGTCGCACGGTAAGCTCAGGAGCAAGGTCACGATGTCCATCGGCCCCTTCCTTTCGCCGTCACTGGGCCGCCGGCGTGGGCGCGACTTCGGTGAACAACGGGCTTTCCACGGCCCCGCCGGGAGCGGCCGCCGGCGCCGTCGGTCGGGGTCGGAGGAGCGAGACGGCCGTCAGGTAGACCAGGGGCACGACGCCGGCGATGAACAGCACGTCGCCCGGCAGCCGCAGCCACTCGATCATCGCGTGGTCGTTGAAGAACTCGATGGAACGCGCGTGCCAGTAGCCGTTGGCCACCGCGTCGCCGAGTTGGAGGACGCCGATGGGGAACAGGTTGGCGAAGACCATCCACGCCAGCCCCAGGTTCAGCGCCCAGAACGAGAAGGCCACCAGCCGTTCGCTCCAGTCCCCCGGCCGCAGCAGGTAGCGCAGGCAGAAGACCATCAAGCTGATAGCCAACATGCCGTACACGCCCATCATGGCGGCGTGGGCGTGGTTGGCCGTCAGCTGCGTGCCGATCTCATAGTAGCTGACCACCGGCAGGTTGATGAGGAAGCCGAACACGCCGGCGCCCAGGAAGTTCCAGAAGCCGACCGACGCCAGGTAGAGCACGGCCCAGCGGTGCGGGAACTGCGTCCCGCCGCCCTGGACCTCCTGCCGCGCCCCCAGGTGGAGGAAGCTCCAGGCTTCCACGGTCAGGAACGTCAGCGGGATCACCTCCGCCGCCGAGAAGAAGGCGCCCAGGGCCATGTGAATGGCGGGCGTGCCGCTGAAGTAAAGGTGGTGCATGGTGCCGACCACGCCGCCGACGGAGTAGAGCAGGGCGTCGAAGTAGATCACCCGCGTCGCCGTCTTCTCCGAGACGACGCCCAGCAGGACGAAGATGTAGGCTACCATGATAGTAGTAAAAAGCTCCAGGAAGTCCTCGACCCACAGGTGGACGACCCAGAAGCGCCAGAAGTCGGCGATGGCGAAGTTGGTGTGCGTCTGGTTGACCAGCCCCACGGCGTAGAACAGCGGGATCGACAGGGCGCTATAGAAGAACAGGTACGGGAGGTTGCCGCGGCTCTCGCCGGCGAGCCGGGTGCGGAGGCCGCGGTAGAGCAGGACGCACCACAGGACCAGGCCGCCGACCAGGAGGATCTGCCAGAGTCGGCCGAGGTCGAGGTACTCCCAGCCCTGCGCTCCGATCAGGGGCTTGAGGTCGCGGCGGAGCCAGCCTTTGTAGCTGGCCGCCTCGCCGCCGAGGCTGCCGACCACGACGACCACCAGCGCCCCCAGCAGCACGAAGGACAGCAGCCGCTGACCGCGCGGCTCCCGGCCGGCGATCAGGGGCGCGAGGAAGATGCCGGCGGCCAGGAACGCCGTGGCGACAAAGAAGAGCGCTAATTGCAGGTGCCAGGTGCGGGTGAGGTTATAGGGGAGCCACTGGGGCAGGTCGAAGCCGAAGAAGCCTCCCGATTCCGCGTGGTAGTGGGCGGTGGCGCCTCCCAGCAGCGTCTGCACCAGGAACAGGGCGGCGACGATGAAGAAGTACCAGGCCGTGGACCGCTGGGCCGGGGTCAGCGGCACGTCGCCGGGCGGCAGGAAGCGCAGCCGGCGCTCTTCCGCGCCGTGCCAGCCCAGCAGGTGGGAGTAGCGGCCGAAGAGGCCCATCACCAGGCCGATGCCGCCCAGCAGCGCCACGATGGACAGCGTACTCCAGACCACGGCCTCCTCGGTGAGCTGGTTGCCCACCAGCGGTTCGGGCGGCCAGTTGTTGGTGTAGGAATACGTCTGGCCGGGGCGGCGGGCCGAAGCCGTCCAGGCCGTCCAGGCGATGAAGGCCGTGATCTGGCGGATCTCGCCGGGGTCCGGGATGGCCCCCGGTCCCATGCCCGCGCCGCTGCGCTTGCGGTTGAGAATTTCGTCTTCGTAGTGGCCGCGCAGCGTCTCGAACGCTTGGACCTGCCCGTCGGTCCAAGTGAGGGCGTCCGCGGCGGGGTCGAAGCGGTTAACCTGGAGTTCGTTGCGGACTCGCGCCTGCGCCTCGGCCGTTCCGCCATAGGTCTTCGTCATTTCCTCGGCCGCGCGGTGGAGATAGTCGGCGGTGAAGTCGGGGCCGAGGTAGGCGCCGTGGCCGTAAATCGAGCCGTACTCCATCAGGCCGTAGGTCAGGAACGCCTCCTGGCCGTGCAGCACGTCCTCGCCGGTGAAGACCGTTTCGCCGGTCTTCTCGGAAACCACCTTCGCCGGGATCGGCGCGTGGTCCTGGTAGACGCGCAGGGCCAGGTAGCCCAGGATCGTGAAGCCGAACAGGAAGGTGAGGACCACCCCTTGGAGCCACAGCGGGGAGATCACCATCGGCCGACGTTGTCCGTTCGCCATCGCAACACCTCCGGAGTAGGGGCGGGATAACCCCGCCCCTACTTTACGCCTCGCCGGGTCAACCATTGTCCCCGGCGGTGTCGGCCGGCCGGGCGACGGTCCCGCCGACCGTCGGGTCCTTGGCCCACTTCCAGTCGCGCACTTCCGGCATGTCGTCGCCGTAGGTGCGGATGTAGTTCTTGTGATCGATCAGCTTGTCGCGCAGGGCTTGCTTGACGTAGGCCGCGCGGGAGCCTAGCTGCGGCAGCCGGTCGATCACGTCGTTCACCAGATGGAAGCGATCCAGTTCGTTCAGCACGGTCATGTCGAACGGCGTCGTCGTCGCGCCCTCCTCCTTGTAGCCGCGCACGTGCAGGTTGGCGTGATTGGCGCGGCGGTATGTCAGCCGGTGGATCAGCCACGGATAGCCGTGGTAAGCAAAGATGATCGGCCTGTTCCGGGTGAACAGCGCGTCGAAGTCGTTGTCGCCCAGGCCGTGCGGGTGTTCGCTGGCCGGCTGGAGCTTCATCAGGTCCACCACGTTCACGACGCGGATCTTCAGCTCCGGGATCGACTCGCGGAGGATGCCGACGGCGGCCAGCGTCTCCAACGTCGGCACGTCGCCGGCGCAGGCCATCACCACGTCCGGCTCGCCGCCCCGGTCGTTGCTCGCCCACTCCCAGATGCCGAGGCCGGCCGTGCAGTGCTTGACCGCCTGTTCCATGTCCAGCCACTGCGGCGCCAGTTGTTTGCCCGCCACGACGATGTTGACGTAGTTGCGGCTGCGCAGGCAGTGGTCGGTGACGCTCAGCAGGCAGTTGGCGTCCGGCGGCAGGTAGACGCGGATCACTTCCGCCTTCTTGTTGACGGCGTGGTCGATGAAGCCGGGGTCCTGGTGCGAAAAGCCGTTGTGGTCCTGCCGCCAGACGTGCGACGACAGCAGGTAGTTCAGCGAGGCGATCGGCCGCCGCCAGGGGATGTGCCGCGTCACCTTGAGCCATTTGGCGTGCTGGTTGAACATCGCGTCGATGATGTGGATGAACGCCTCGTAGCACGAGAAGAAGCCGTGACGGCCGGTGAGCAGGTAGCCCTCCAGCCAGCCCTGACACTGGTGCTCGCTGAGCACCTCCATGATTCGGCCGTCGCGCGCCAGGTGGTCGTCGGAGGGGAGCAGGTCCGCCTCCCAGACGCGGGGAGTGACGTCCAGCACGTCCTGCCAGCGGTTGGAAGTGAACTCGTCCGGGCTGAACAGGCGGAAATCCTTTCGACCCAGGTTCATCTTCATCACGTCGCGGAGGTACTTGCCCATGACCCGCGTCGCCTCCGCCGCCGTCGCGCCGGGCGCCGGCACGTCCACGGCGTAGGCACAAAAGTCAGGGAGCTTCAGGTCTTTCAGCAGCACGCCGCCGTTGGCGTGCGGGTTGGCGCCCATGCGCCGGACTCCCGCGGGCGGCAACTCCGCCAGCTCCGGGACGAGCTTGCCCGTCGCGTCGAATAATTCCTCCGATTTGTAGCTTTTTAGCCATTGTTCGAGGACTTGGACGTGCCCCGGCCGCGACATGTCGGCCAGCGGCACCTGATGCGAACGCCAGGAACCCTCGGTTTTCTTACCGTCCACCTCCTTGGGGCCGGTCCAGCCCTTGGGGCTGCGCAGGACGATCATGGGCCAGCGGGGGCGCTCCGTGGGGCCGTTGGCGCGGGCGCGGCCCTGGATGTTCTGGATTTCCGTGATAACGGCGTCCAACGTCTCGGCCATCTTCCGGTGCATGGCCTCCGGTTCGTCGCCCTCGACGAAGTAGGGCGTGTAGCCGTAGCCGCGAAACAGCGCTTCCAGTTCCTCGTGGCTGATGCGGGCCAGCACGGTGGGGTTGGCGATCTTGTATCCGTTAAGGTGCAGGATCGGCAGGACGGCCCCGTCGGTCGCGGGGTTGAGGAACTTATTGGAGTGCCAGCCGGTGGCCAGCGGGCCGGTCTCGGCCTCGCCGTCGCCGACGACGCAGGCGACGATCAGGTCGGGGTTGTCGAAGGCGGCGCCGAAGGCGTGGCTGAGCGAGTAGCCGAGTTCACCGCCCTCGTGGATCGAGCCGGGCGTCTCCGGGGCGACGTGGCTGGGGATGCCGCCGGGGAACGAAAACTGCTTGAACAGCCGTCTTATGCCCTCCTCATCCTGGCTGACGTTCGGGTAGACCTCGCTATAGACGCCCTCCAGGTAGACGTTGGCCACCATGCCGGGGCCGCCGTGGCCGGGGCCGCAGACGTAGAGCACGTTCAGGTCGTATGCCTTGATGACGCGGTTGAGGTGGACGTAGATGAAGTTCAGGCCGGGCGTCGTGCCCCAATGTCCGAGCAGCCGGGGTTTGACGTGTTTGAGCTGTAAAGGCTCTCTTAAAAGCGGGTTGTCGAGCAAATAGATCTGGCCGACCGAAAGGTAGTTCGCCGCGCGCCAGTAGGCGTGCATCTTCCGTAGCAGTTCCGGCGATAGGGAGGGTTCCGCGCTTTTCCGTGCCATGTCGTTTCCTCTCCTGTTCGTCCGCACGGTTTGGTCTTTGACGGCCCGCTTTAGCGTAGCAGGCGCGTGACCAGGAGCGAGGCGTCTTCGATCCCGCGCAGGGCGTGCGTCTCGCCGGCGGGCAGGTAGAGGAGGTCGCCGGCCGTCAGCTCGCGGACGGCTTCTCCGACCGTGAACGCGACGCGGCCTTCCAGGCATTGGACCGTGGCTTCGCCGCTGGCCCGGTGCGGCGCGATCTCCTTGCCGGCGGGGAGCACCAGCCGAACGACTTGCAGCGCGTCCGTCTTGAAGAGGGAGGACTTGTTCGTTTCCGTCAGGGCGGCGCCGAGTGGGCGAACGCTAACCACGTCGCCGGCCTTCGGGTTCGGAGGGGTCATGATCGCTTCTCCGTTGATGTCGGGCGAGGATCGCTTGTTGACGGCCTTCTTACGCGAAATCGGCGTCGGCCGCCAGTTCCCGGTTCCTGGCATGGACCAGCCGGTCGATCTGGCGCAGGGCGACGGCCACGCCCGCCGTCGCCGTGGCCGACAGCCGGCCGCCCAGCCCGAAGTCGGCCGCCGGGATCGTCGCCAGCCACGCCTCCGGCCGCCGGCCATGGAGCGCCTCCGCCAGCGCTAACAGCCAGCGGGGGTCGCTGGTGTGACCCATGACCGTGCCCGGCCCCGCTTCAAGCCGCCGAAGGCAGACCTCCCGTCCTCCGTCTTCCACGCGGGCGTCCACGAAGACAACCACCTCGGCGCCGGCGAGCGCCGCCGCCAGTTCGGGCGTCAGCTGGTGGACGGCAAGCCCATCGACTTCCGGCCGCCCCCAGTCGGCGACCCGGCGGGCCACACACGGCCCGGAGGCGTCGTCGCCGCGCAGCTCGTTGCCGTAACCGATCACCAGCAAGGGGGTCATTGGCGTCGCACCTCGTCCAGGACCGCGCCGCCGGGCGCGATCAGACGCACGATTAGCGGCATCTCGCCGGCGGCGTGCGTCGAACAGCTCAGGCACGGGTCGAAGGCGCGGATGCCGGCCTCCACCCGGTTCAGGACGGTCTCGGGGATCTTGTCACCGCGAATGAAGCGTTGGGCGATCTGCGTAATCGTGCGATTCATGCCCAGGTTGTTCTGCCCCGTGGCGATGATGAGGTTGATCTTCTTCAGCAGGCCGTTCTCGTCCACCTGGTAATGGTGGAAGAGCGTGCCGCGCGGCGCCTCGCTGACGCCGACCCCTTCGAGCCGGTTGACGCCGGCCTCGGCGCGCAGGCGGGTCGCGTGCATGTCCGGGTCGGCCAGCAGCGCCTCGATGAACTCGGTCGCGGCCAGGATCTCGATCAGGCGCGCGTAGTGGTAGAAGAACGACGAGTGGACCGTCCGCCCGCCGCGTTGGCGGTACTCGATCAGTTCCGCGTCGGCCAGCGGCGCGCCGATGTGGTCGCAGACGTTGAGACGCGCCAGGGGGCCGACGCGGTAACAGCCGTCCGGGTAGCCGAGCGGGCGGAAATACGGCGATTTCAGGTAGGAATCCGGCTCGACGGCCTCGCCGATGAACTCGGCGTAGCGCGCGGCCTCGACCCCGTCCGCGACGATCTTACCTTCGGCGTCCGTGAAGCGGAGACGGTCGCCGTAGTGCTCCCAGCCGCCGTCCGGGCCGATCAAACCCAAAAACAGCGACGGAAAGTCGCCGAACGTTCGCGCCTCCTCCTGGAAGCCGTCGAGCATGTTCTTGAAACGCGCCAGGGCCGCCCGCGCCGTGGCCCGCGCCTCCGGCAGCCACCCTTGCAGGTGGACGCGACGCTCCTCGCTCAGGGCGTCGCGCACGCCGCCGGGCACGCACCAGGCGGGGTGGATCTTTTTGCCGCCCAGGGATTCGATCACTTCCTGCCCGAATTGTCGCAAACGGATGCCGGCGCGGGCCAGGGCGGGGTCGGCCCGGATGAGGCCGAAGACGTTGCGCGACGCCGGGTCGCTGTCCCAGCCCAGCATCAAATCGGGTCCGCTTAAATGGAAGAAGCTCAGGGCGTGCGACTGAAGGACCTGCCCGAGGTTCATCAGTCGGCGCAGCTTCTCCGCCGCCGGCGGGACGTCCACGGCCAGGATCTGGTCGCCGGCCTTCGCCGAGGCCATCAGGTGGCTGACCGGGCAGATGCCGCAGATACGGGCGCTCAGGCCGGCCATCTCGTAAAACGGCCGGCCCTCGCAGAAGCGCTCGAAGCCGCGGAACTCCGTGACGTGGAAGCGGGCGTCGGCCACCTCGCCGGCGTCGTTCAGGTAAATGCTGATCTTGGCGTGGCCCTCGATCCGCGTCACCGGATCGATCAGAATTCGCTTCATCGGCCTTCTCCTGAATTTTGCGCGGCGAGCGGCGCGGCGTAAGCCCGCCGGTATAGAATAGCGCCGCGGGACGGTAGGCATACCGGCGGGCTTACGCCGCGCCGCTCGCCTTGCTTACGCCGCGCCGCTCGCCTTGCTTACGCCGCGCCGCTCGCCTTGTCACCCAAACCGTCGCTGCTCCGCGTCCAGTCGCGGCCCCGCCCCGTCCAGCAGCGCCTCCACCACCGCCCGGATGCGGGCGGCGGGCGGCGGACAGCCGGGCAGGTAGAAATCCACCGCGACCACGGAATGCACCGGCGTCACGCGGTCGAGCAGCACCGGCACCACGACGCGGTCGTCCGGGATGCGGGCGTTGAGGTCGCCGTGTTCCACGTACACGGGCCGCAGCACTTCCAGGGCCGTGCCCAGCGGGTTGCGCAGCGCCGTCACGTTGCCGGTCACGGCGCAGTCGCCGAACGACACCAGCACCTTGCTGCGTCCCCGAACACGCTTTATCATCTCCAGATTGTCCTCATTGGCCACCGCCCCTTCCACCAGCACGATGTCCACGTTCTCCGGATACTCCTTGGCGTCCATGAGCGGGCTGTAGACCAGATCGGTACGCGCCGCCAGGTCGATCAACCATTCGTCCAGGTCGAGGAACGACATGTGGCAGCCGGAACAGCCGCCCAGCCAGACCGTCGCCAGCCTTACACGCTCCATTGCTTTTTCTCCCGTGCGGTCACCAGCTGGATCAGCCGCTGTCGGTCGTGGACCATCTCCGCCACCGTCGATCCCTGCCGGAAGATCGCCCCCGTCGGGCACGCCTCCACGCACTTGCCGCAGGACGTGCAGCTGGCCGCCTCGCCCCACGGCTGATTCAGGTCCGTGATGACCCGTGAATTCGTGCCGCGGCCGGCCACGTCCCAGGTGTGCGCCCCCTCGATCTCGTCGCAGGCGCGGACGCAGCGCGTACACAGGATGCAGCGGTTGTGATCGACGCCGAAGCGCTCGTGGCTGGCGTCCACCGGCAACAAGGGATACTGATACTCGTAGCGGACGTGATCGACGCCGGCCGCCGCCGCCTGATCTTGCAGCTCGCAATGGCCGTTGGCCACGCACACCGAGCAGACGTGGTTGCGCTCGGCCAGCAGCAGTTCCAGGATCATGCGCCGGTATTCTTGCAGCTTCGGCGTGTCGGTACGTACCACCATGTTTTCGGCGGCGCGGGTGACGCAGGAGGCCTGTAATTTGGTGCTGCCGTCGATCTCGACCAGGCAGAGCCGGCAGGCGGCCGCCGGCGAAACGCCGTCGAGTTGGCATAGCGTCGGGATGCGGACGCCGGCCGCACGCGCGGCGGACAGGATCGTTTCGCCGTCCGCGGCGGTTACGGCTTGGTCGTTGATGGTCAGCGTTAAAACAGCCATGTCAAGTATCCGTGGAGAAAAAGAATCTCACGCAAAGGCGCAAAGCGGCAAAGGGCGTTCTTCGTTGCCTCTTTGCGCCTTTGCGTCTTTGCGTGAGATCTTCCTAACCCTGTAACAGCGCCTCGTACTCGTGGCCGAAGTAGCGCATCGTGCTCAGCACCGGGTTCGGCGCCGTCTGCCCCAGGCCGCACAGGCTGGTCTCCCGGACCATGTTGCACAGCCCGACGAGCCGGTCGTAGTCGGCTCGTCCGGCCCGCTTCTGGGCGATCTTCGTCAGCAGTTGGTACATCTGGACGGTGCCGGCGCGGCAGGGGACGCATTTGCCGCACGACTCGTCCATGCAGAATTCCATGAAAAAGCGCGCCACCTCGACCATGTTGGTGGTCTGGTCCATGACGATCATGCCGCCCGAACCCATGATCGAGCCGAGTTTGACCAGCGACTCGTAATCGACGGGCGTGTCCAGGTGCTCGGCGGGAATGCAGCCGCCGGACGGGCCGCCGGTCTGGACCGCCTTGACCGTGCCGCCGTCGGGTACTCCGCCGCCCATCACCTCGACGATGTGCCGCATCGTCGTGCCCATCGGCACTTCGATTAGTCCGGTATTCTTCACCTTGCCGGTTAGCGAAAAGACCTTGGTCCCCTTGCTCTTGTCCGTGCCGATGGAGGCGAACCACTCCGGCCCTTTGCGGAGGATGGCGGCGACGTTGGCGAACGTCTCGACGTTGTTGATGAGGGTCGGCGCCCCCCACAGGCCGCTCTCGGCCGGGAACGGCGGTCGCGGCCGGGGGATGCCGCGTTTGCCCTCGACGGACGCCATCAGGGCCGTCTCCTCGCCGCAGACGAAGGCGCCGGCGCCGATGCGGACGTCGATCTTGAAATCGAAGGGCGACTCGAAGACGTTGCTGCCGAGAATGCCGAGTTTACGGGCCTGTTGAATCGCCTTTTGCAGGCGGCTGACGGCCAAGGGGTACTCGGCGCGGACGTACACGAAGCCCTGCGTGGCGCCGACGGCGTAGCCGGCGATGGCCATGCCCTCCAGGACGCGGTGCGGATCGCTCTCCATGACGCTGCGATCCATGAAGGCGCCGGGGTCGCCCTCGTCGCCGTTGCAGATGACGTACTTCTGGGGGGCCGGCGTCCGGGCCACCGTCGCCCACTTCAGGCCCGTCGGGTAACCGGCGCCGCCGCGCCCGCGCAGCCCGGAGGCGGTGATCGCCTTCACCACGTCCGCCGGGGCCATGTCCGTCACGACGTGGTGCAACGCCTGGTAGCCGCCGACGGCGACGTACTCCTCGATCCGCTCCGAGTCGATCTTGCCGCTCGTTTCGCAGACAATTTTTGTCTGAGAAGCAAAGAACGGGTGCGTTACGTCCAGCCGCGCCGGGGTCGCCGTCCCGCCGTCGAGGGCCGCGACGATCGAAGCGGCCGTCTCCGGCGCGACCTGCGCAAAGAGGTCCCCCGAGGGCGCCGTCTCGACGAGCGGGCCGCGGCCGCACAGCCCCAGGCAGCCGACGCCGACGACCTGGACGCGGTCGCCCGCCTTGGCCTCGACGACCGCCTTTTCGAGCGACTTCTTGACGTTCACTGCGTCCGCGGCGAGGCAGCCGCTGGCCGTGCAGCAGTGGATGCGGACGCCCTTCCACGAGCCTCGCTCCTTCTCGCCCAGTTGGTACAGTTCAGCGAAGTCCATTGCCGAGCCATCCCTTCAGGTGTTCGACCACGGTTTCGGGCGTGGCGTGGCCCCCGGTCGTCTTGTCGTAAACGACGGCCGGCGCGATGCCGCAGGCGCCGATGCACCGGGCCGTCATCAGCGACAGTTTCTTGTCCGGCGTCGTCTCGCCGGCCTTGACGTGTGCGAACTGCTCGACCGCCGCCAGCAGTTTGTCGGCGCCCTTGACGAAGCAGGCGGTGCCCATGCAGACGACGCAGGTGTGCTCGCCCTGGGGTTTGAGCGTAAAGAGATGGTAGAACGTGGCGACGCCGTAGACGCGGCTGGGCGGCAGTTTCAGGCCGCGGGCCACATAGAACAGCACGTCCATTTCCAGGTAGCCGAACAGCTCCTGGGCCTTGTGCAGCACCTCGATCAGTGCGTCCTGCTGGAACTGGCAGCGCTTCAGAGTCGTGTCCAGGATCTTGAAACGCTTGTCGCCGCTGAGGTGGGCGCCCGTCTGAACCGCTTGCATTCCGCGACTCCTTCACCACCGTCCGCGAAACCGACCCGTCGTGCCTGGATCGCAATCCCCGTGCCGGGTCGGGAGAAGGGTAGCAGGGGGAGGGAGAGAGAAAGCCCCGGCAGGCGGAATCCAAGGTTAAGGAGAGGCAATTACCTCATCCATTCTATGAACGTCTTCCCGAGGCGGACAGGCCGCGCCGCCCATCGGCGGGCGATGCCGCCCGGAGGCGTGCGATTCCGCACACTTCCGCCCATGATTCCTTGACGGATCGTTGAAATCCGGAAGCCTTCCCTTCCCGCCGTCCCGCACATGGGTGGGAAAACAAGGCGGTTAACGACACCGGGTCCGAGGGCAGGGGGTTCCGGCGCGGGATTTGCTCGTCTACCCGGTGCTCTTACTTTCGCTCCGGAAAGGAGCGTCCATGTTTCACACCATTCTCACGCCGCTGGACGGCTCGACGTTCGGCGAGCACGCGCTGCCGCTGGCGCTAAGCATCGCCCGCCGGTCGGGCGCGAGCCTGCGGCTCCTTCACGTCGTGCCGCCGCCGGCCTCGATCTACTCGGAAAGCCCGCTATTCAGCGAGGATTCGTACCTGGAATCCTACGTCCGCGAGCAGTACCGATCCGCCAGCTTGGCTTACCTGAACGCCATCGCGAAGCGTCTCACGGGGCTGACGGCGCCGGGGGCGACGCGGATCGTGGTGGAGGGCGAAGTCCGCGACGCGATCCACGCCCAGGCGGAGCTTGCCCCCGCCGATCTGGTGGTGATGACGACGCACGGCCGCGGCCCGCTCGGTCGCTTTTGGCTCGGCTCCGCGGCCGACGAGCTGGTGCGCACGCTGTCGATGCCGGTCCTGCTGGTGCGGCCGCGCGAGGGCGTTGCCGACCTCGAGCGCGAGGCGGACTTGAAGCGCATCCTGGTCGCACTGGACGGCTCGACCCTGGCCGAGCAGATCCTGGAGCCGGCGGTCGCACTGGGCGCCTTGACGGGCGCGGAGTTCACGCTGGTCCGCGTCGTGCGGCCGGTGGTGATCGGCGCGTACGCTCTCGGGGCCGGCGGGCTGGGCCAACTCGCCGTCGGAATGGAGCAGTTGGAGGCCGAGCACAAGCGCCGCTGCGAACAGGCGGAGAACTACTTGGAAGAGATCGCGGCCCGGCTGCGGGTGCGGAAGTTGACGGTGCGGACGCACGTGTCGACCGAGGAACAGCCGGCGGTCGGCATCCTGCAAGAGGCCCAGAAAGCCGACGCCGACCTGATCGCCCTGGCGACGCACGGCCGTCGCGGGCTGTCGCGGCTGTTCCTGGGCAGCGTCGCCGACAAGGTGGTACGCGGCGGCCGGCTGCCGGTGCTGCTGCTGCGGCCCAAGGAAGCGTTAAAGGAGGGAACATGACCGTTAAACACGCCACCCTGGACGGCAACGAGGCCGTCGCCGCCGTGGCCTACCAGCTCAGCGAAGTGATCGCCATCTACCCGATCACGCCGTCGTCGCCGATGGGCGAATGGGCGGACCAGTGGGCGTCCGAAGGGAGGCCGAACCTGTGGGGCAGTGTGCCGCAGGTGGTGGAAATGCAGAGCGAGGGCGGGGCGGCCGGGGCCGTCCACGGCGCCTTGCAGGCCGGGGCGCTGTCCACGACGTTCACGGCGTCGCAGGGTCTGCTGCTGATGATCCCCAACATGTACAAGATCGCCGGCGAACTGACGTCGGCGGTCTTTCACGTCGCCGCCCGCTCGCTGGCCGCGCAGGGGTTGTCGATCTTCGGCGACCACAGCGACGTCATGGCCGCCCGCGCCACCGGCTTCGCCCTGTTGGCCTCCAACTCGGTGCAGGAGGCCGCCGACCTCGCCCTGGTCGCCCACGCCGCCGCCCTGGAATCGCGTATCCCTTTTATCCACTTTTTCGACGGCTTCCGCACGTCGCATGAATTGATGCGGATCGAGCCGCCCGACGCCGCCCAGATCCGGGCCATGATCGACGACGACCTCGTCCGCGCCCATCGGGCGCGCGGCCTGACGCCGGACCACCCGTTCATTCGCGGCACGGCCCAGAACCCGGACGTCTACTTCCAGGGCCGCGAGGCCGTCAACCCGTATTACCTCGCCTGCCCGACCATCGTCCAGACCGCGATGGACCGCTTCGCCGGCATGACCGGCCGCCACTACCGGCTGTTCGATTATGTCGGCGCCGACGACGCCGAGCGGGTGCTGGTGATGATGGGTTCCGGGGCCGAGGCCGCCGAGGAAGCCGTCGAGGCGCTGGTGAAGGCCGGCGAAAAGGTGGGCCTCGTCAAGGTCCGCCTATACCGCCCGTTCTCGCCGGAGCACTTCCTCGCCGCCCTGCCGCCGACCGTCCGGACGCTGACCGTCCTCGACCGCACCAAGGAACCCGGCTCCATCGGCGAGCCGCTTTATCTGGATGTGGTCGCCGCGCTCCACGAGTCGGCCGGCCTCAACCATCCGCGCGTGATCGGCGGCCGCTACGGACTCTCCTCGAAGGAGTTCACGCCCGCGATGGTCAAGGCTGTCCTGGACGAGTGCGGCCGCGACCGGCCGCGCAACCACTTCACCATCGGCATCCGCGACGACGTGACGCACACCAGCCTCGACTTCGACCCCGACTTTTCCACGGAGGACGCCGCCACCCTGCGCGCCGTCTTCTACGGCCTCGGCTCCGACGGCACGGTTGGCGCCAACAAAAACTCCATCAAGATCATCGGCGGCGAGACCGACCTGCACGCCCAGGGATACTTCGTTTACGACTCCAAAAAGGCCGGTTCCGTCACCGTCTCGCACCTGCGCTTCGGCCCACGCCCGATCCACTCGACCTACCTCATCAGCCGCGCCGCCTTCGTGGCCTGCCACCAGTTCTCCTTCCTCGACCGCATCGATGTGCTCCGCGAGGCCGACGCCGGCGCGCTCTTCCTGCTCAACAGCCCCTACGGGCCGGACGAGGTGTGGGACCACCTGCCGCGCTCGGTGCAGGAAACCATCCTCCGAAAGAAGCTGCACTTCTTCGTCATCGACGCCTTCCGCGTGGCCCACGCCAACGGCATGGGCGGCCGCATCAACACCGTCATGCAGACCTGTTTCTTTGCGCTGAGCGGCGTCCTGCCGCGCGAGAAGGCCATCGCGTCCATCAAGAAGGCCATCGCCAAGACCTACGGCAAGCGCGGCCAGTCCGTCGTGGACAAGAACTGCGCCGCCGTGGACGCTACCCTGGCTCACCTGCACGAGGTTCGCGTCCCCGACGCCGTCACCGCCGTTGCCGACATGCCGCCGGTCGTCGCGGCCGAGGCGCCGGAGTTCGTTCGCAAGATCACGGCCCTGATGATGGCCGGCGAGGGCGATTCTCTCCCGGTCAGCGCCCTGCCGGCCGACGGGACCTACCCGGTCGGCACGACGAAATGGGAGAAGCGGAACATCGCCCAGGAAGTCCCGGTGTGGGATGAAAACATCTGCATTCAGTGCGGCAAGTGCGTGCTGGTCTGCCCGCACTCCGTCATTCGCGGCAAGGTGTACGACCCGGCGGCGCTGGCCGGCGCCCCGCCGACGTTCAAGAGTACGGCGGCGCGCTGGCAGGGCCGCAAGGACGAGAAGTATACGCTCCAGGTCGCGCCGGAGGACTGCACCGGCTGCCGACTGTGCGTCGAGGTCTGCCCGGTCAAGAACAAGTCCGAGGTGCGCCTCAAGGCGATCAACATGCGGCCGCAGGCGCCGTTGCGCGAGGCGGAGCGCGGCAACTGGGACTTCTTCCTGAAGGTCCCCGACGCGGATCGGCAGGGGGTGCGCCGCGACAGCGTGAAGGACGTGCAGCTGCTGGAGCCGCTGTTCGAGTTCTCCGGTGCCTGCGCCGGCTGCGGCGAGACGCCCTATCTGAAGCTGATGAGCCAGCTGTTCGGCGACCGGGCGCTGATCGCCAACGCCACCGGCTGCTCGTCGATCTACGGCGGCAACCTGCCGACGACGCCGTGGACGACGAACCGCGACGGCCGCGGCCCGGCCTGGTCGAATTCGCTGTTCGAGGACAATGCGGAGTTCGGATTGGGGATGCGGCTGGCCCTGGACAAGCAGGCGGAGTACGCCGCCGAGTTGGTGCGGCGGCTGTCGGTTCGCGTCGGCGACGAACTGGCCGCCGCGCTGCTGGCGGCCGACCAGTCCACGGAGGCGGGCATCGACGAGCAGCGCGAGCGCGTGCGGCGGCTGCGCGAGCGGCTGGAGGGTGTGGACGGGCCGGAGGCCCGCGACCTGACGGCCCTGGCCGACATGCTGGTGAAGAAGAGCGTCTGGATCGTCGGCGGCGACGGCTGGGCCTACGACATCGGCTTCGGCGGCGTGGACCACGTGCTGGCGTCCGGGCGGAACGTCAACCTCCTCGTCCTGGACACGGAGGTTTACTCGAATACGGGAGGTCAGATGTCGAAATCCACGCCGCGCGCGGCCGTGGCCAAGTTCGCGGCGGCCGGCAAGCGCGGCGCCAAGAAGGACCTCGCCTTGATCGCCATGAGCGGCGGCGGGGCCTACGTGGCCCGCGTGGCGATGGGCGCCAACGACGCCCACACGCTGAACGTCTTCCGCGAGGCCGAGGCCTTCGACGGGCCGTCGCTGATCCTGGCCTACAGCCACTGCGTCGCGCACGGCTACGACATGGCCCACGGCATGGAGCAGCAGAAACTCGCGGTCCAGACGGGCTACTGGCCGCTGCTGCGCTACAACCCGGCGCTGGTGAAGGAGGGTAAGAACCCCTTGATCCTCGACTCCAAGGCGCCGGCGCTGCCGTTGAAGCAGTACATCTATAACGAGAGCCGGTATACCATGCTCGTCCAGAGCCGTCCGGAGGAGGCACGCACGCTGCTGCGGCTGGCGGAGCAGGACGTGCGCGACCGCTGGAACCTGTACGAGAAGTTGGCTGCGACGCCGGCGGTCGCGCCCGGGAACGGGCCGACGCCGGAGAAGGCCGAAGGGAGGGCCGCGCGATGATCGACCTTACGACCTCTTACATGGGTCTTGATCTGAAAAACCCGCTGGTGGTCTCGGCGTCGCCGCTGGGGCAGGACCTCAACGCGATGGTCCGGGCGGAAGAGGCGGGGGCGGCCGCGATCGTGCTGCACTCGCTGTTCGAGGAGCAGATCCACCTGGAGAGCGAGGACCTGGACCGCTTTCTCGACAACGGCGCCGAGTCCTTCCCGGAGGCGCTGTCGTACTTCCCCGACATGGCGGATTACAACCTGGGGCCGGAGGGCTACCTGGAGCACATCCGCGAGGCGAAAATGGTGTTGGGCATACCGCTGATCGCCAGCCTCAACGGCGCCTCGCTCGGCGGCTGGGTGCGTTTCGCCAAGGAAATTGAAGGGGCCGGCGCCGACGCCCTCGAACTCAACGTCTACTTCCTGCCCACCGACCCGGACGTGACCGGCGCGGCGGTTGAGGACCGCTACGTCGAAATCGTCCGGGCCGTCCGCGAGAGCATCCGCCTGCCGTTGGCCGTGAAAATCGGGCCGTTCTTCAGCGCCCCGGCCGCCTTCGCTCGGCGGCTGGCGGAGGCGGGGGCCGACGCGCTGGTGCTGTTCAACCGCTTCTACCAGCCGGACTTCGACCTGACCCTGCTGGAGGTCCGGCCGAACCTGCGCCTGAGCACGCCGGACGAATTGTTGCTGCGATTGCACTGGGTCGCCATCCTCTACGGCAAGGTACACGCCGACCTAGCCGTGACGGGCGGCGTCCACACGGGCCGCGACGTGCTCAAGGCGATGATGGCCGGCGCCCGCGTGGCCATGACGACCTCCGCGCTGCTCCACTACGGCGTCGGCCGGCTGAAGGCCTTTCTGGACGAAATGATCTTCTGGATGGAGGAGAACGAATACGAGTCGATCCGGCAGATGCAGGGAAGCATGAGCATGCGTTCGGTCGGCGACCCGGCCGCGTTCGAGCGGGCCAACTACATGAAGGTGCTGCGATCCTACTCCGTGCGTGGGCGCTCTTGACGCCCCCGGCCCGCGGCCGCGCCGCGGGTCGTTCCCTCTCCTTGGAGCCTGATGCGCCATGTCATCCCTGTATTGTCATCGTCTGGAGACCTGCCGGCAGGAACTCGTGCCTTGCGAAGAAGGTGCCAAGGCGTGGCGCCGAGAAAGCGTTTATTCCGTCGCGGACATCGCCCGCGTCATCGAGGTCGTCACCGGCGCCATGACAGTCGCCCGTTATCTGGAGGGGGAGATTTTCCGGGTGCGTCTCGCCCTGGAAGAGGCTATCGTCAACGCTCACAAGCACGGCCACGCAGGCGATTGGGGGAAGCCGGTCGCGGTTCGCTTCCACGTGAGTGCGGACGGCATGGCGGCGGAAGTCGAAGATCAGGGGCCGGGCTTTGATCCGGCGCTGGTCCCGGACCCCCTGGCCCCGGAAAACCTGGAACGGCCGTCCGGGCGCGGCCTGCTGCTCATGCGGACTTACCTGTCGGGGGTCTGCCACAACGAGCGGGGCAATGCGATCTGCCTCTGCAAACACCGCCACGGGACTTCGCACCCGCGGGCGATGGGCGGCCGGCCGGCGTGACCCGGCCGGTACGGTGCGCCGACGCCAACAAAGGGCCACGCGAGCCGGCGGCCGGCGGCCGCCCGCCTTCCGACAACCGGGGGCGGTTCGACCCCGAACCATGCGCCAAAGGAACTCTCCATGACCCGAGCCGCTTCCGACCCGCCGGACACCGTTGCCGACATGCCCGCTGTGGACGCCACACCTCCCGCTCTGACCGTCCGGAGCTTCGGCCTCACCGACCGAGGCCGGGTCCGCCCGTCGAACGAGGATCACTTTCTGATCGCGGAACTGGCCCGCACGCTCTGGGTCCGCCAGAGCAGCCTGCCGCAGCCGGGGACGCAATACGGCCGCAACCGCGCCCACCTCTTCCTCATCGCCGACGGCATGGGCGGCCACCAGGCCGGCGAGGTGGCCAGCGCGCTCACGGTCGAAACGATCGAGAACTTCCTCTTACATCTCCTCAAGCGCTTCTCTAACCTCCAGGCGACCGACGAACAGGCCGTCCTCAAAGACTTCCAGGCGGCGCTGCGCCAGGCCGACGCCCGCCTGTTTGAAGAGGCCGCCCACCACCCCGAGTTCGCGGGCATGGGCACGACCCTGACGATGGCCCTAGTCAGCGGCCGGATGCTCTTCGTGGTCCACGCGGGGGACAGCCGTTGTTACCTGTTCCGCGGCCGTAGGGGCGGGGTAACCCCGCCCCTACTCCGCCAGTTGACGGCCGATCACAACTGGGCGGCGGAACTCGCCCGTCGCGGGACCATCAAGGCGGAGGAGGTCCGCTCCCACCAGTGGCGGCACGTCGTCTTCAACATCCTCGGCGGCGGCGAGGCCGGCGTGCAGGTCGATGTGCGGAAGGTCGAGCTGGAGCCGGGCGACGTCGTGCTGCTGTGTTCCGACGGCCTGACGGACATGCTTGCCGACGACCGCATCGCCGCCATTCTCGCGGCGGAACGCGAACCGGAGACGGCGTGCAAACGGCTGGTGGACGAGGCCAACAAGGCGGGAGGGCGCGACAACATCACCGCCATCGTCGCCCGCCTGGAGGCGATTTGACGGCCGGGCCGGACAACCGACTCACCTCAACTCGGTGGCGTCTTTCTCTTGAGCGGGTGGGAACTCTGCTCGGCCCCACCAACGTCCTGGAGCCAATCGGGCGGAGGGACGGGCGCCACGGATGAGGCGGCCGCCGCAGGCTCTCCGCCATCGATCAGATCGCGCAGCCAATCCGGCGCCGGGGCCGAGGGCGGGAACGCGAGCGGCGGGGTCGGCGTTCCTCCCGCCAGGAAAAAAACCAGCACGGAGCCGGCAGGGACCGCCGCGCCCGGGGGAACGTCTTGCCTCCAGATCGGGTCCGGGGGTGTCAGCCCGCCGCTCGCGGCCAGGTTACGCAATTCGTCGCTGGAAACCGGGCCGCAGGTGCGCCCTTGATGAATGTAGAACCATCGGTCCATTGGCGTCTCCCTCTCTCACTGCTGAAGCGGCTTGACCGTGAACGACTTGACCTCCAGGACTTGTTGACCTTTCGGTTCCAGCTGGAACGTCCGGGACGGTAAAACGTCATTCTTGTACTGTTCCTTCGTCTGGACGGGCTTCCCGTTCACCACACACGTCATCCGGTCTGGAGTGATGGTGCAGGTGTAGCTATTCCAGGCGTCCTGCCCGGGGGGGAACGAACTGGCGTCGTCGGTGAAGGACGACGGCTGGGAGGGGATTGGCCGGCGGACATGCACGACCTTCTCCCGCGTCCTGGCGTCCCATACGACGACCACGTCCTTCCCCTGGCGGCATTGAAAGAAGGCGTCGCCCGTCCCGCCCCGCGCGACGACGGTTATTTCGACAGGCCCGGCGACGGCCTCCTTCGTCGAAATCGCCTGGCCCGGCTTCAGTCTCACGAAGAAATCCCCGACTGGCCCGGCCTTCGACACGTCGAGTTGCTCCCAGGCGAACGGGAGGTCCGGGTACTGTTGGCACAATTCGGCCACTCGGTTGGCGACTCGTTTCTCCTCCTTTTCACCCAGGAGGGGCAGCGCTCGGTTGTACCAGGCGTAGGCGCGCCGCAAAAGCGCCTCCCGAAACTCCGGAGTCGAAGGGGGGCCTGCCGTCGATTCGGCCCGGTCCCACCAGGCGTCGCCGACGGCCGCTTGCTTGTCCGGCGCCGAGGGGTCGGCGCAGTCCTTGGCCGCCGCCAGAACCTGGTTCCGCCCCAGGGCCAGCGACCGCACCCCCTTGTCCCAATCCTGCTTCCGCAGGCAGTAGAACTCGCCCACCGCCTGGTTGGCGTCGGGGTCGTCCGGCACGGCCTTCAAGGTCTGAAGATGCGTTTGCAGATCCTCAAATCCCTTTTGCAAGCCGGCCATGTCCTTCACGAGCGCCGCCGCGCGGGCCGCCTCGGGCCGCTCCGCGATCGAGCAGACCTGGTCAACCGTCTCGAAGAGGGGGGCGACGCTTGCATAAGCGTCGTCGGCCCGGGCGGCCTTCAGAAGCGGGACCGCCGCGTCGAGGAAAGTGCGGGCCGCGGCAGGCCCCCGGGCCGACGCGCCCGCTGCTCTTAACACCTCCACCTTGGCGGCGCGCACGTCGAACGCATACGCCTTGCCCATTTCCTCCACGATGCGCAGGCCAAGAGCGGGGTCCTCGCCCTGCGTCGCCAGGTCGCGTGCTTCCAAATAAAGAGCATAACAGCGCAGCGGTTGGTCCGCGGCTTGGCGAGCCTGGGCCAAACGCTTGACGGCGAGGTCGTGAAAATCCTCCGCGTCGTCCAGCTGGGCGTAATCCGCCTGAAACGCCTTCTTAATGTCCTTCATCGCCACGGCGACCAGAGCGTCGGTGGGCGGATCGAGCTTTTTCACGACGGCCGTCGATCCGGGCCCGGGCGTGGAAGCCTTTTCCAGCAGCCCGGTTATTTCCCAGCAATGGACCGTGCCGTCGATGCAGCCGGCGAGGACGTGGCGCCCGTCCGCCGTGAACGCCAGGCACTCCGGGGCGACCGGCGGCGTCTCGCAAGGGTAGCAGGCCGGATTTTCGAGGTCCCAAATGTAGAATCCGGGGCGGGGTCCCCCCGGGGCGCCTTCGCCGGCGCTCGCGATCAGGCGGCCGTCGGGGGAGACGGCCAGGGCGCGCACCGCCGCGGCCGGACTCCCCGCGGCCGGGCACGTCTTCCAGACGTCGTTCACTTCCAGGTCCCACAAGTCGATTGTCCCGTCCGTCATGCCGACGGCCGCCTGCCGCCCATCCGGCAACAGCACGGCCGTCACGGGTTTCCGGCGGTGTTCGATGGGGGCGTCTATGCCGAGGATCTGGAAAGTCTGGGTTTCCGCGACGACGTCCCAGACCCGGACCACGTGGTCCGGGCCGGACGAGATCGCCCGCCAACCGCCGGGCGAAAACCGCACCACTGAAAGGGGTTGAGTCGGGGGGCTTGGCCAATGACGGGCCTCCACTCCCTTTTCGAGGTCCCAGAGCCGGATGGTGAAATCCTCCCCGCAAGACAGGGCGTGCTTGCCGTCCGCCGCCACGTCCACCCAGACCACCGCCCCCAGATGACCGGCGAGGATCTTTTCCGTCCCACCTTCAAGGTCCCGGAGATGCAAGCGCCGGTCGCCGCCCGCGGTCAAGAGGCGGCGCCCGTCGGGCGTCACGGCCAGGGCGCGCGGGTCCTCGCCGTCGTTGAGTGGGATAGGGACCATTTCGGCCCCCTCTTCCACCATGAACTTGTAGAGGACCTTGTCGGCCCCGAGGGAGAACCCTACCCTGCCGTCACGCGACGTGCAAAGCGCGCGCACCGGCCCATCATGACTGCGTGAATACGTAAATCCCTTGACCTTGCCCGGGTACGCCGGGGGGACCGCGGACGGCGGCGGCGGACGGGCGACGCCCGAGGCGCCGGGGCCGGGGTCCTTGTCCCGGGGCGGCTTCGCGTTCCCGCCGCCGGACGGCTCGGATCCGGGAATCGCCTGGGAATCACTCCGTGCGAGGCGGCCGTCCGGCGGGGCCGGCTCGGGCCGATGGAAGGCCCCAAGGGCCCAGAACGAGAACAAGGTCAAGAGCGCCGCGGCGGCGCCCATCGCCGCGGCGGCCATGACGACCGTCGGGAGTGGCGACCGGGGCCACCTTGCTTTGGGCCGTCCTTCCGGCGGACTGTCGGACGGATCGGACTCGGGGTCCGAGGCGTCGAAATCCCAAGGGTCGGGTGCGACCGGCGCCGCGGCGGCCAATGCGATCGCTGCCGGGGCGGCCTCATTCGCCGGATCGCCCACGGCTGTGAGGGGCGGCGAGCCGGGGCCGACGCGGCGCGCGGCGGACTGGTGCGCCCGGCGTGCGCCGGCCACGACCTCATCCAGCGGCGGCGCCGATTCCAGCCCGCCCCCCAGCGACGCGACGACGCACGCGGTCAGCGCCGCGGTTGCGGGATCCCCCAGCGCGAAAAGATCCTGAAACAGAGCGGATTGCTTCGGCTCACGCAGATCGGCCTCGCGGAAAAGAAGGTTGTCGCCGTTGTCGTACCGCTCCCACAACGCCCTTCCCCCCGCCATCAGGGCGCGCAGCGCCGCGGCGACCAGCAGGAGCGGGAACCGGTCCACCGCCGCACTGTACGTTCCCTCGCGTTGTCGCTGGGGGTGCTGGTACGACGGGTGGCCGACTTCCCCCGACTTCATTCTTGCCAGGGCCGGGACCCACATGCCGTCGTAGTCGATCAGCTTTAACCGCAGGGAGTGACCGGAGGCCGCGGGCACGAGCAGCACGTTTCCGTGCTGCAGGTCGCCGTGGGCGATGTCCGCCGTGCGCAAATGCTTCGCCATGCGCACCCAGATCTGGAGCAGGGCCTCCAGCGCGGCCGGTCGATCGAGGGCTTGCCCGACGAACTGGTTAAGCGTCAACCCCTCGACCCACTGCATTTTGAGGACGGGGCGCCACTGGCCGACGACGAAAATCCCTTCTTCGAGATAGCTGAAATCGACGGTGAAGGGCAGCCGGGCTTGGCGGAGGCGGCGGCTTATCTCCAGGTAGCGCTCGCGCAGGTGGGCGGCCTTGCGGGTGAAGCATTTCACGGCCCAGCGGCCGCCGTCGGGGCAGCGCACCTCATAGACGTCGGCGAAATTGCCGGAACGCGGCAGAGGGATGCCGAGGGCGTTGGTCACGGCCTCGCCGCGGCGCAGGTCAGGGTCGGCGAAGTTGTCCGCGGGGTTCTGGACTGCCTCGTTGTAATCCTGCGACAGGGGCCAACTCATCGGAGGTCCCTCCTGGGGTTGAGCCCCGGATCGACGCTCACGAGAGTTACATCGTCGTTGCGCATGCCGTCACGCCGGCGTAGATCGTCGATCCAAGCGGCGAAGGCCTCCTGCGGCCGCGCCGCCGACAGCAGCGGTGCGACGGACTCCCAGGGGCGACGGCCCTGCTCGTGTGCCCGCAGGAACCACTGGGCCAGAGCGTCGGTCATCAAGAACAGGCGGTCCCCGGGCAGGAGCGCACCGGAGGCGCACCTCGGCGGCGAGTCCGGCCCCCCGCGCGAGCCGATCAGACAAGGTTGGTTGCCGAAGTCCGACGCCCGTTCCACGGGAAACGCCAGGACGGCGTCGTCCTTCCGCACCCGGAACAGGCAGCTGTCGCCGACGGCCTCCGCCCGCCAGGTCCCCGGACCTTCCCCGGACGGCGGCCGCACTTCCAAACCGAGGAGCGTGGCAAAGGCGCCCTGCTCGCGCTTCATCTCGGCGTACCAGGGCAAATCCAGGCCCATCACCTCCGCCGACCAGCGGCGACGCGGCTCGTCCAGCCACGCCGGGAAATGCGGCGGCCGCTCGGCGGCGACGAAGCCCTCGGTCAGCAAGCGTGCCCACAAGGAAGCAAAGGCGCATTCCGAAGCGCCGTCGGCCACGGCAACGCGCCCCGCGCCAAGGTCGGCCGCCCAGGAGTCCTCGTACTCGTCCGCGGTGTGGCCGTGCTTGGGCAGGTGAAGCACACGCCAGCGGAACAGCGGTTCGGCGGGGGTCATGGGTCAGTGCGCACTTTGGGCCACGCGGGTGCCGATATCCAGGAAGCGGATGACCGCCACGAGGTCGGCGTTGAAGACGAAGCCACGCGAGTGCGGGCCGACTGAAAATCCGTCCGACCTCGCGGCCTCAACCAGTTTGGGGGGCAGGGTACTGGACATGCGGAACAACAGCCTGGCGAAGTCGTCCGGCAGGCCCGATTCGTCCTCCGGAAATGCGACGGGCCGGTCGTGCTTTTCGGAAACGTGGGCGTTGAATAGGAGGACGGGGCCGTCCTCGGAGGTCAGGGCGCGCAATTCCTTCGCGGATTCTCGCGGATCGCCGTCCGTCGGATGGCCGTCGGTGATGTTGATGACGAGGGGCGGGTAGCAACCCGGATGTTTCGCGAGGAAGGCCTGGAGGACCTTCCCGGCTTGGCCCAGCGCCTCGCACATGGGCGTCTTGCCCGCCGGGTGGGCCTCGAACCAGACGGGGAACTTGACCTTCCGCTCGACAAGGCCGCCGGCCCGGTCATCGACCATGCGCGACCGCGTTTCCACCCGCAGGGGATTGCCAGCGAGCTTGCTGACGGGGACCAGGGTTTCGTCGGAGAGGGGGCCGCGAAAGGCGGACTGAACCCGGCTGCCGTAGCTGACCATTCCGACGTGGAAGAAGTCACGAATGCCATCCGCCTTCGCGCACTTCAGAACAAGGTTTTGCAGCAAGCGATTGATGGCGTCGGCCACCCCGTCGGCCTTGCGCTTGTCGGGTTGTGCGCCGAACGGCTCGACCATCGAGCCGGACTCATCGAGAAGGAAGATGAGGGCGGTGGGATTCAACCGGCTGATTTCGGCGGAGTACGACAAGGGAATCCTCCTTTTCCGCGGAATGCCATTCGTTCCCGAAGCCGGACCTGTATTCGCGTGCGCCTGAAGGCAAGGGTCTTCCGCGGATTGACGATCAGTCCAGGGGCGGCCGCCTGGTACACAGTCCCGGCGCCGATCCGGACGGGGAACATAAGGCCCGGCCCCATCTGGCAGGGGACTGGGCCGCCCTTGAAACCTTGTGTAGTCCGTCGCACGTTTGAATGGATAGCAATCTTCATGCCGGACAGGAGACAATCGGAAACCCGGGTACAGGCTCGGTTCGCCGCTCAGGCGCCCTAGCCTGCACCCGGAGCAGACCCCCCCCCGGCGGCAAGACGTACATCCGCGAGATTCGCCAGGGTTGCCGCGCGAGGGGACGCATGGAAGCGGACTGCGGGACACGGCTCAGGGCCTGTTGCCGGCATGGACTGCAGGAGAGGCGGCCACGGCACTGGAGCGCCTGATGTGCGGAAACGCATCAAGTGCTGCGTCGCCGCGCCCCGAATCCGCACGCCCGGCGGCCGAGACGGGCGGTGAACTCGCCCGTGCAACAACCGACGTTCCCCGCCACACCAAATACGGAGGCGAAGGCATTGGCGGCCGGGGGGCAAACGTGAATCGTCAGCTGACCGGGCCGCACGGGTCGAGGAGACATAGCGCTGTGAAGACCGCTTCATAAGCCCCGGCGTCGATGCATTCCTTCGGGCTTTGGCCGCCCAGGTCCACGTTAGGCCGCTCCAGCCAGTCGGGCTGGTCTTCGACGGGGACGACGTGTTCGATCGCCTGGTTCAGGAGCAGGAATTCGCACCGCTCGCAGCGCGGCTTCGGGAGGTTGACCCATCGTTTCCGGATCTCCGGCGGGCGCGCTTCTGCGGGGCCTCCGGGCGGCGGGCAGGAACAGGGTTCGCCTGCGACCTCCCGGACGCAGCGGGCGCAAGACCGGTCGCACAGGTCGGCCAACGGTTCGGAAAGGGAGATTCGGGTTGTCATGGCCCCATCCTTTCTTGCCTCGGTTCGATCGAAACGGAAACGCGCTTCGGGCGGGTCGGCTCACTCCTTCGGGAGGGCGGCCCTCTCCGCCTTTACCGGGTCGAGGGCAATGGCGAGTTCACGGATGGACAAGGCGACTGCGCCCGCCGTGGCGAGGACGCCGATGAAGAACGGCACGAGGGACCAGGCTTCCACGCCGGGGAGGGCCAGGGACAGGCCCAACACCAGGGTGCAGAAGAGCATGGCGAGTACGGCCGCCAGCAGCAGGATCAGCGCGTTCCGCAGCAGGCGCGCCCGGCGTAGGATGCCGGAGTACTGGCCGTTCAGGGCCGCGAGTCGTGTGTGGAGCTTTCGGGCCAAGGCGCCGTCCTGCTGCTCCGGCGCCATGCCGGCCAAGCGCGTTTGCGTCTCAAAGTGCTCGCGGGAGAAGACGCGCAGCCGGCCGACCACGGCGGCCAGGCGGTTGTAGAGCGCCAGGCAAATCAGCCCCTGCGCCGAAATCATCACCACGGGGGCGACGAGGGTGTGGATGATTTCGACGGTCCCGGCCATGACGTTGACTATTCCCCCTCTTATCGGCTTCCGCGCCGCTCGGACGGCTCATGGGAAGCATGTGGCGCGCCGTAATCGACTCTCTCCCGACTTGGGAAGCCGCCTTCGGCTGAAGGCCATGCGACCAAACGCCTTGTGTACCGCCCTCGGGGCGCATTGCCCTCCGGCCTCCCGGGGCGGGGCGTCCAAAACCGCACACCGCGCTGTGACGAATGGATGCGCTCGGCGTAAGAAGATCTCACGCAAAGACGCAAAGGCGCAAAGAGACTAAGAAGAGCGGCCTTTGCATTTCTTTGCCTCTTTGCGCCTTTGCGTGAGATTCTCCTACTAGAAATCCGCGAAGGGCGATAATCGGCACCGGTGCGGCCGTACAGTCGCTGGCGAAGCATGGTCGGGGATGAAGAATCCGCGTATTTCAAAAGACGGCGCTTGACAGCGACCTCTCCTCGCTTGACAATCGTCACCAAGAATCAGGCCACATCGACCCAAGTTCTGGAGAGCGCCCGTGTCGTCGCCCACCGATTTCCCGCCGTCCGTCAACTTCGATGAACTGCTGAAGGCCGCCCGTGAGGGGGACGCGGAGGCGCAAGGCCGTCTGCTGGAGGCTTTCCGTCGGCCCTTGCTGCGCCTGGCTCGCAAGCAACTCAACTTCAGGGTGCAAGCCAAAGGAAGCGCGTCGGACGCGGTGCAGGAAGTGTTCCTAATACTACAGCGCTACTTCAGCCGACGTCAGCTGCATAAGATATTCCCCATTCCGACGTTGCGACGGAGGGGAACCATGACACGCGAACAAGTGGCGGCTCTGGGTCCGGCGTTCGCCGC
>Ga0182024_10005901_pt1 | contig 27154 bp, 28 predicted proteins | sample P32metaG_FD_120480 | JGI IMG/M metagenome (GOLD analysis project Ga0182024, IMG submission 120480) | Permafrost microbial communities from Stordalen Mire, Sweden - P3-2 metaG (Illumina Assembly) | ecosystem: Environmental > Terrestrial > Soil > Wetlands > Permafrost | place: Sweden: Stordalen...
CCGCATTTATTGATGACTATGGACTTTGCAATCATGTGCTTGCTCGTCTCAAATGCGATTGCCTTATATCCGGTTTCTGTCCGTCAGCTCGCGGATTTGCTCCACGCTTCTTTCAGACCTCGCTTCGCGGCTGCGTCCTTGCGTTTCGCTACACTTCATCGTCATCAGATTGTGAGTGGACTTTCACCTCCAAGTTGTTGAACATGCCCGGCACACACAAAAACAAGGCAGCCGTTTGAGCTGCCTTGTTCCAATTGCTATTTCAGCCTTAGCGTTTCTTTTTCTTGGCGACCGGTTTGGCCGGCGCTGCTTTTTTCTTAGCCGCACCAGCTTTGGGCTTGGCTGCCGCTTTCTTGGGGCTGCTTGGCGAAATGCCTTTGGGCAGTGAAGCCATTTTTGACCGACCGTCAACAACGTCTTTCAACTCTTGTCCTGCTCTAAACACAGGTACACGGGCAGCTTCAATCTTTAGCTTTTGCTTTGGATTTTGGGGATTTACGCCAATGCGCGCTTGCCGATGTCTGCGCTCGAAAGTTCCGAATCCGACGAGTGTGATGCGCTCGCCTTTAGCCAATGCTCCAGTCAAGGAATGAAGAAGCGCGCCAACCGTGTTTTGCACTTCAGTCTTTGGCTGACCAGTTGTCTCCGCAATTGAGGATACCAATTCTGCTTTATTCATGCTGTTCTTCCTGAAGAAGGGTGATCGCGATGTCCAAAAAAACTTGAGTGATACTACCATCCGCACAAGTTTTTGTTCAAGTAGCTGAGCAATGAAAAATTCAATCGACTTTTGAAATCCACTAAACACCTCCATATGACGTCGCTATGATAGATTCAGTGTCCCTGGAAATTAATCGCATGATTTTGGCAGACACAATCGCCGCCATTTCTACCGCTGCCGGCACCGGAGCGATTGCCATCGTGCGCCTCTCGGGACCTTCAGCCTGGGCGATAGCAAAAGAGATTTTTGTAGTTGGGAATACAAAAAATGCGCCCACCCTGAAAAGTCATCACGCCCTCCACGGCTATTTACGAAGCGCCGGAAACGGGCAGACATTAGTAGATGAAGTAGTGCTTGTCCCCTACCAGTCGCCAAACTCTTTTACCGGGGAAGACCTGGTCGAGATTAATTGCCACGGTGGGCAGGTGGTGACCAATGAGGTGCTCTGTCTGTGCTTATCTGGCGGCGCTCGTCTGGCTGCTGCGGGCGAGTTCACGCAAAGAGCGTTTCTCAACGGTCGCATCGATTTGACCCAGGCAGAAGCAGTTTTGGATGTAATTCAGGCCAAAACAGGATTGCAAAGTCGGCTTGCGATTTCGGCACTGAAAGGAGACCTGGGTCATAAAATCACAGACGTGCGAACCAGGTTGGTGGAATTGCTCTCACGCATCGTCGCCGGCATCGACTTTCCAGAAGAGGTGGGCGACATGCCTCTTACGGATTTGGAAGAGATTTTGGCAGGTTGCATGCTGGATTTGCAAAACCTCTCTAAGACCGCCAGGTCAGGGCGATATCTGCGCGACGGCATCAAAGTTGCAATCGCCGGCAAACCGAACGCAGGCAAATCGAGCCTGCTCAATCAACTCCTGCAGTTCGATCGAGCCATTGTCACAGACATTGCCGGAACCACCAGAGATAGCCTGGAAGAAGAACTCGATGTCAATGGCATTCCACTTATATTGATTGACACAGCAGGCATTCGCTCCACCCACGATCAAGTGGAGGTATTAGGCATCGAGCGGACAAAACAGTCGATCGATAAAGCCGATTTGGTTTTGTTGGTGACAGACGTAGTCTCAGGCTGGAACGAGGATGATGTTCTTGTTGGTGAGCTGGTCAAGATACGCCCGCACATAATCCTCGCCAATAAGGTGGATTTGTCCAGCCAGTTCGAGTTTAACGGCAAAGGCCACGATACAGCGAGTTTCGGGAGCGCAGACATCCCGCCTGCTTATTGCACCAACGAGGCCTGTCTGGCCAAGATTGCCATTTCAGCAAAAACAGGCGCCGGCATCGGCACCCTGACCGATACGATCGAAAGATGGGTCTTTAACGACCCTGCTGCCAAAAACTGCGGCGGCACATTGAATCAAAGACAGGCTGAGTTGTGCCAGCGGGCGCTCGATTCGCTTATTCTGGTGCAGGAGACCGCTGCCAATATGATGCCTCAAGATTGTCTGGCGACAGATTTGAAGTTGGCGGTAGATAATCTTTATGAAATAAGTGGAGAAAAGGTCTCTGAGGAAATAATATCGAACGTGTTCGCTCGATTTTGCATAGGGAAGTGAAGAAGCATGGCTCTGTTGCGCTCGGAAGATCAGGAATACGAAACCTCTATCTCAATTGAACGCGGCGACGCCAAGATTCTCAAGAATCAATTTTGGCAAAGATATATGGTCACCCTGAAGTCGGGAGCGTACGAATTTACTCTCGGCAGCAAGAGCGCATCATCAGCGGCTGAGGATGAATGTTTGTTTTGCCGCAAGCCCCAGGACGAAGTGGCGAAGATGATTGAAAAACTAAAGATGCTTGTCGACTTTGACCGCGAAAAATTTCTCTTTGAACCGGCTGAACCTTCTTTCGAGCTCTCAATCGTCCGCGCCGGCATCACTGGATTAAAAGTGGAGATCTGGATTGACGCCGGAAATGCTAAGACAGGTATCTATCGATGGGATGGTGTGGGGATCAGGTTTTATACGCTACAGGAACATCTGATCTCATTCTTGAAGGAACTGGAAGAGGAGTTTGCCTGGTAAAATGGCGCTTCACGGCAGTTTGTAGATGCCGTTCAAAGAAAGGAGCGTATCATGTCACAGGTTACAACATTGATTTCAGTCACTCTTCCAGACGGCTCTAAGCGTACGCTGGACACGGGCTCAACTGGTGCCGACCTGGCGAAGTCAATTGCTGAAGGTTTGTACAGAAAAGCAGTGGGGCTGCTTATAAATGGCGAGCTGAAAGATCTTTTCACCCCCCTGGCAGACGGTGATACGGTCCAGATACTGAAAGCGGAAGATAAGGACTCGCTTGAGTTGTTGAGGCACTCGACCGCTCATGTGATGGCGCAAGCTGTGCAAAAGCTTTTCCCGCAAGCCAAAATAGCGATTGGACCAACCATTGAAGATGGGTTCTATTACGATTTTGAGATTCCTGATCACTCATTGTCGACAGAGGATCTTGAAAAAATCGAAAGCGAGATGAAGAAGATCGCCGATTCAAATCAGCGGCTGGTGCGCTTCGATATTCCGGATGTCGACAAGCAGCTGAGCGAGTTTCGCGCTCAAGGAGAGAAATTCAAAGCCGAGTTGCTGGAAGAGCACAGAGAGCACAACCCCACCCTTTATCTGATGAAGGATAAAGACGGAAATATTATCTGGAATGATCTCTGTCGCGGACCGCACTTAGCTTCGACCAACCACATCAAGAATTTCAAGCTCTTAAAGGTGTCTGGATCTTACTGGCGCGCAGATGAGAAGCGGGAGCACCTGCAACGCATTTATGCCACCAGTTTCTGGAGCAAACAGGATCTGGAGGATTATTTGCACCGCCTGGAAGAAGCGGAAAAGCGCGACCACCGCAAGCTCTCCAAACAGATGGACTTTTTCTCGACTCACGATGAAGTAGGGCCAGGGCTTGTCTTCTGGCATCCCAATCTAGCCACCGTGCGTGCCACCATCGAAGATTTCTGGCGCCATGAGCACCGCCGGCGGGGCTATCAGTTTGTCTATACTCCGCACATTGCCAGTGAGGAGCTCTACAAAATAAGCGGGCACCTGGAAAGCTATGGCGAAAATATGTATTCGGCCATGGATATCGACGGCATGCCTTATCGGGTCAAGCCGATGAACTGCCCCGGTCACATCATGATCTACAAGTCTAAGCTGCGCAGTTACAGAGATCTGCCTATTCGCTTTGCCGAGTTAGGCACCGTCTATCGGTATGAACGATCGGGCGTCTTGCATGGCATGCTGCGCGTGCGCGGATTCACACAAGATGATTCACATATCTTCTGTACACCCGAGCAACTTGAAGGGGAAATCGACGGCATCCTCGACTTGATCGACAGCATGATGAAGACCTTCGGTTATACCTACAAAGCTTATCTGGCCACGCGTCCAGAAAAGTATCTGGGCACCGACGAAGAGTGGGCGCTGGCAACAGGCGCACTTGAAGCGGCGATGAAAAAGCGCAACATGGATTTTGAAGTTGATGAAGGTGGTGGCGTTTTCTATGCGCCTAAAATCGACGTCAAACTTTATGACGCCATCGGGCGCGAGTGGCAGGGACCGACAGTGCAAGTGGATTTGAATTTGCCGACCCGATTTGATGTTAACTACATCGCTCAAGACGGTAATCGCCACAAAGTAATCATGGTGCACCGCGCGGTTTTGGGATCGCTTGAACGCTTCTGCGGAGGACTTATCGAACACTATGCCGGCGTATTTCCACTCTGGCTGGCGCCGACGCAAGTGGTTGTGGTGCCAATTGCCGATCGGCATAACGAAAAGGCCAATGAAATCGCTAAGGCGTTAAAGGAAGAAGACGTGCGGGTGACAGTGGATGAGCGATCGGAAACGATCAAATATCGCATCCGCGAAGCGCAGACGCAGCAGATTCCGTACATGCTGGTGCTTGGTGACAACGAAGCGGCCAACGGTCAGGTATCTGTTCGCCATCGCCGTATCGGAGATCTAGGCTCCATGCCGATTGCAGATTTCATCCACCGGGTGAAAGCCGAGATCAAATTCCGCGAATAATTGGATCCGGGAGCGCAGGCGTCTCGCCTGCCTCTATCCGGCCTCACTTTGCTCTCCTGAAAATTACCGCCTCACCATCTTCAAACTCTTTTGACCAACCAGGGTCGTGACGAAGCGCTCTCCCAAGGGAGTCTGATGGTCTGACGATCACCCATTCTATGCCATAAGAATCGAGCCGAGTCTTGTATTGATCCATCGCACCAATAATTCTGCAATAGTCATAAATCAGCATTTCTCCATAGACATCCATTCTAGTGTCGATAAACACCTTCAGCCCGGGTGGTCCGTACATAATCAGCATTGAACCAATCTGAGCGTGATTGAAAATGCGACCACTCTTCCAATTGTCACTCAAGTATCGCACAGCCTTAAATGGTGGCTGAAATTCCACGGTAGCCTGTGGCATTGTCAGTGATACCAGGCGGTTGCTGCTAACCATATCGCCAACAGTGGTTAGCAACAAAACAGGTATTTCCAGAGCTAAAACCGAAATTGATTTTTGAAAGAATCCTGGCGCAGGGCGGATGTTATCCGAGCTGCCAAACAGTGACGACGTCTCGAACGCCAGAAAGAGAGCCATTGGCGAAGCCAGTCTCCTGAACAAGAGAGAAGCCAATATAGCCAGCAAAATCAAGGCAATGCTCGAGAGCCGGCCTGGCGTTCCTAAAACCTCAGACCATTTCGAAGTCGGGCCGCGCCCAGTCTTCAAAACGATAAACACGGAATAAATCGAAATGGCCAATAGCGCAAACAACGGATAGTAAATGGGTACCAGCAAATCTGCCGGCGACAGCGACTGAACTTCTCGTATTGATAAGTTAACTGGCAACAAGAAAACACGAGGCAGGTAAGCCCACAGGTAAAAGCCAGATGGATTGAGCAGTGTGCCGAAACTGCATAGTACTAAAGCGGCAAAGGTCGTTTTGGCTTTTCCGGATATCTTGCGTTTGGCAATTTTGTCCTCGCATAACGAAGCCCCCGCATATATCGCCAGGGTCAAAATGCCGATGATAAAACCGCTATGCAAATTGCACCAGGCGATCATTGCCAACATCAGCCCAGCAACAATCCTCCAGTCGATTGCCTCCTTCGAACCAATTCTTCGCAGCATAAACATGTACGCAACAATGAACAACAAAGTAAAGATCTCTGGCCGCACCATGAGCCTCAATGCTATGGTGGCAGCGGCCAAGCCTACCAAAACAAAAGATAAGAACAACTTGCCACTGGCCTGGAGACAAACACGAAAGAGCAAACAAATAGAAGAAAGTGCAGTCAAAAGAGCACTCAGGAGTATCAATCCTTGGAGGCTGAAGAGCTGAAATGTGACTGCAAAAATCACTTCAGATAGCCATTGGTAAACAACAAATGGTTGCCGGAAACCACTGGCAGCTAGTAACGGAAGCGTAAACGAAAAAGGATCGTGCTGAGGAACGCAGCCAGTGCTCAAGATAAGTTGACCCAGCTTAACAAGCCAGCATGTGTCAGACTGCATGAATCCTGTCGCAGCCGACAGAATGCCAATAAGAACGCTCAGAAAATAAAACACCAGCAGTCCAAAAACTGCAATGTAAGCTGGTCGAATCCAAATTGATCGGAACGTCGCCAACCTGACACCTGCTCTCTCTTTTGTTTGCGTATTATAATTGTTTGGACACTAAGCAGGCAACCGCCTGCATTCCCGGATCCCACCGCCAAGCAGGTTGAGTGCCATGTCTATTGCCAATCCAGTTAGTTATTTGACGGTCGATCAATATCTCAAAAGAGAGGAGCGTGCCTCCCGCAAAAGCGAGTATGTCGACGGACGGATTTTTGCGATGTCCGGAGTTACTTTGAGGCACAACAAGATCGCCACAAACATTCTTGCTGCTCTCAGTCCCCACGTCGAGTCATCGGGGTGTGATATTTATATTTCGGACGTTAAGCTGAGAGTGCTTGCTACGAACAGCTTCTACTATCCTGATGTGATGGTGGCGCGCGGTCCACAGGATGAGACAAGCGTGTTTGTCAACAATCCACGGCTGGTCGTGGAGGTTCTATCACCATCGACAGCGGCTACCGATCGGCGGGAAAAGGTGATTGCATACAAGCAAGTTCCTTCGATCAGCGAATATCTGATCGTCCATCAGAGCAGACCGAAATTGGAGTTGCATCGCAAAACAGCAGACGGAACCTGGATTCTACTTGAACTTGGACTGCGCGATGACCTGACGCTTGAGTCACTTCCCGCCACTGTGTCTCTTCCGGTGAGCGAAGTCTATAAGAATGTGGAATGGAAAAAAGACTGGACAGTCAGTGAAGAGACTGCCGAAGCTGAGTTGTATGACAGTGAATGCGCACAGGATGATGACGCTCTCGACTGGTAGACAAAAACCGCAGGCGATCGAGCTGAAGCTGCGCAATAAGCCAATGTCCGATAAAAGTAAGTAAGGCGAGATTCACCGGGTATGGTGGCACCCCAACAATTCGTATTGAGAATGAAGTGAAAACGATGTTGCAGAGCAATTCTCAAAAGCTTTACCCAGTATGATTTTTCAGGATTGAAGCAAATCATCAAATAGAGCCTTGATTTCTGACGGATCGGCCTTACCAGAGTACATTGCTCGATAGAAAGCCTTTGCCGCCTTCATTTTTTTGCTTCTTTCGGATTCTTGATCATCTAGATCACCCGAGTCGGAGTCTGACTCTTGACCTTTTCCGCTGTCATCCGATCCACCGTATCCGGGTGGCATTTTGCGCGGCGGCCCCTAGCCAAAATTGCCCGCCTGCACTTTTGGTTTAGGTTTGGCTGGCTTAGATTGATCGTCAAAATCTTCCATACAGAATCATCCCAGAAGTGCCCGTATATCTCTATGTTAATCCATTTACCAATCGAGCGGTGATTGGGTCAGCATAAGTGTTATGTTTCACTTTCCACTTTCAGTTTTTCTTTTGTCTCTGCCAGCTTGCGTTTGCGCCACAAATGCTCTCACTCTCGCTCCCATTAGGACGCACTCGAAAAGCAACAAGCTTAAGCATCTTATTGAAGTAATAGAAGTTCATTCGGCCAGGAAGAGAGGCGAGCAAAGAATAACCTTGATTCAATGAAGAAGAAAAACCATCCGGTACATTTTGGCATTTGGATTGAAGCGCGCAAGCGCTACCGCTTGAGCGATTGCCAGATTCAGATGGCGCGAGAGCTCGGGTTGAATCCCAAGAAGTTTGGCAGCCTCAGTGCTAATCCGCATGAGCCTTGGAAGGTACCGCTTGGGCAGTTTATCGAAGAAATTTACGAGAAGAGATTCAAGCGAGAGCGGCCGGTCGTGGTTGTATCGATCGAGCGAGATTCGATCAAATACTTAAACACAGGACTCTCTAAACAGGACTCTTCCGTTGAAAATCGCTTTTGAAATCGAAAGCGGTCGAACATAACCTTGACGTGAGCTACCGTACTCGGCGATGGAATTTCTTGTCAACGAATTTCGTGCCGACCACCGCACCTTCTCCGGAAAGAAAGCCTGTTGCTGATTTGTTTGCACAGGCATGATTCGGAGCAAAACTGCCCTTACCGCCTCCGGCGTAACGGAATGGGCTTTTATGTCTCTATCACCCCGGCCCAGGTCAACCCTTTCGGCTCTTCAGCTCCAGCAGCCAGGCTCAGGCAGCAACAGAGAAGTGCCATAATCAAACCGACTTTCGCCCAACTGCCCTTAGCTTTTTGCATGCTATCTCCTGGACCACTCTCAGTCTGACATAAGGCGCAGCTCTTTGGTGATCACATTACCGTTCTCTATGCGCACGCATCCGCGAATCGCCCACTTAGCCGGGATTCCGTTAAACTTGGCGAGTTATTTTTCCGCAGTCATTTATGCCACGATCGCAAGAGAACCACCCGCTTAACAAAACAGCCATTTCGTTAGCGAATGAGAAACTATACTACACTTCAGGCAGGCTCGTTACTGATACTGCAGATGGTGCGATCTGATGCGGTTATGAAAAAGCTGAGTAAGGTTTTGAGGTGGCGAAGCCACGCCGAGACAGGCGAAAGTCGCAAGAATACGCCGCGCGGCGGAATACCGCGCGACTTAACTAACCAGCCTTTTCACTGGTTTGTGCTTTTGTTCCGCGTGCCACAAATCGACGGCAAGCTGTAGGTTCAACCAGAACAAAGGCGTGGTGCCCAGCGCATCGGCAAGGACCATAGCAGTTTCAGGCGTCACTCCTCGCTTGCCTGTCACGATTTCATTGACTTTCGGTTGCGTCCAGCCAATGTGGCGCGCAAAGGCACTTTGGCTCAATCCCATTGGGATCAAGAATTCTTCCAACAGGATTTCACCTGGTCCTGTTGGCTGTCTCAACATTCTTTTTGCCATTGCGCACCTCCTTTCTTAATGATAGTCTCGAATTTCGACGTCATAGGGACCATCGTTTTCCCACCTGAATATTATTCGCCATTGATCATTGATGCTAATCGCGTGAAAACCCCTCAGGTCGTCCTTCAAGGCGTGGAGTTTATTCCCCGGCGGACTGGCTAAATCTTGAAGCGCAGCCGCAGCCTCAATCATATCGAGCTTTCGCTCAGCAATCTTGATCAGATCGGGGGGAAACTTTGCGACTTCCTTATCCTTGACTCCAAGAAACACCTTTTCCGTTCTGGAGTCGCCGAAAGTCTGTATCGCCATTCGACACCCCTATATTGCTATACCATATGTCAGTATAACAGATTGCGTCAAGCCCGACCCATATTCTCTCTACGTGTCACTTTTCAGGTCAAGATTTTTCGAACAAAGTATACTAAACATCTCTACTTGGACACGGCTTACGTATTGCAAGGTAGCCGATGAGATTCACTAACCAAGCCACTTTAACAATATTGATTTGGTCCTCATTCGTCATCACCAAATCAATCGTTAAACGAACCGAGGGAGCCAGTGCTGCGTTCATCAAGGAGCTGATGAGACGGGCGGCACAATATCACCTGCAAAACGGCAACCAAGATGAGTTAGCAGCAGAAGACATCAATCTTGCTCTTGAGGATATGCTGTTCACTGGTGGCACATTGAATGTAAAGCTATTGGGGGAGCACTCGCAGCGGCAGCGGCGGTAGAGTCGTAGTATTTACCGCTCAGACACACCAGGTTATGATGGTAGCTAATGGATGGCAAACTAATTGTCGCGACTTGTATACAAGAAAAAGTCACCAGCTGATCCGGTCATTGAAAAATGGAAGGGATTGGCGCTTTCGCTACTATTTATTGTTCTCTGTCTATTATGCATTTGTCCACAGAAGTCGGTGATATTGCCTATACCGTTTGATGCTGTCGTGTGGCGGAATGATACCTGGTCGTATCAATTCCGAAGGAACATGCTCCACGATCTTTTTAGGAGGCATGATTTTCGCGGCAAGTCGCCGCAAGAAGTAGAAGCGTTGTTAGGTCCAGCTACTTACCATCACTCCAGTCCTACGGAGTATTTTGGCTATTTCCTGAGCTATCCTGGCAATATGTTGAGCTTTAAAACACTTGAATTTGAAGTTAAGGATGGCCGAGTAGTTCGTTGGCAGCCAGATATTCATTAGGGCACAGCGTCGCATGAGCAAGCAAAAAAAGTGAAACATAACAGTGGTTATCTTCACATTGACTACCCGGCAATGCCACCACTGTTAATGCCCGGTCGGGTACCCCTTTTTAAACTGCGCCCAATAGTCGATATATCTCTTCGCTTGCTTATCCAGCTCAAGCGGCAATCCGTGCAGATGTCGCCAATAAGAAGTGAGAATTATGCCAGACATGTCGTCAGAGTGATGAATGTCTAGACCGAGAAAGGATCGCGCTAGCTGCGAGTTGCTCCACAGCCCCCAACTGTTCCTCATCCACATCCCCAATCCAAGATGGTATAGAGCCAAATCCTCCTCTGATCCGTCCTTGAGTTTCTTGATCTGAGCAGGGCCGAGTTCGGCATCTAACTGCACGAAGCACTCATCCAGATTCTTCGGCATGTATCCTTTGTCGCCCAGAACCTTTGCCTTGATCTCCGTGCGCTTGATCTTGGCCTGCTCGAATTCCAACGGCCAGGCAGTAGATTCCTCAAATCCAATCGCGTTTATTGTTTTGCCATCCGGCGACCAATTAAGATTGACAAAGTTCGCGCCAAATACATGGTTGGTGATTGCCTCAGCCGAGGTCGAATCATATATGGTTGTTTCTCCCATCACGTCACCGACGGCCAGGTACTTGCCGTCCGGAGACCAGGCCACGCTCGGCAGTCCTCTTTCAGCCACGGGGATGGCCGCCAGCTTCCTCTTTTCCAGAACATCCCAAATCTGCACAGTGTGATCATAATTGTTGAAAGCAATCCTTTTACTGTCGGGCGCCCAGGCTACTCGTGTCGCCGCATGCTCCATGAGTTCAAAGATGGTTTTCTGTGAGTCGGCATCCCATACAGCTAAGGTCACGGGGTCCGGCGCCGGCTCGGCACCAGTTTTGGTGCCAATTGCGGCGATGAATTTACCGTTGGGTGACCAAGCCGGTGAGAACACTCGCCCAATCAAACCACTGTACGTGTAGATGATTTTGCCATTAGAAGCATCAAAGACATAGACGCCTTCATCAGAGGTAGAGGCGACTATTCTCTTGCTGTCGGGCGACCACGACACACCCCAGACCGTTTTCTTCCTTTCGAAACTCCAGAGCCGATTCTTGCTGCCAACAGGAATCAGTTCCAACTTGCCGTCAGTGAACCAAGCCTGCACTCGTCCATCCGGAGACAGTGATAAGAACAATTGTGAGGGACCGTTGGCCAACGTGGCACTACAGCACCAGGCGATAATTACTAAAGACAAAGGTACAAGGCGCGACGCTAGCATCTCATATTCCCACTGCTACCTCTAAAAGCGCTCGGAACTATTCGCTGTACGTCGTTCATCATAAGCCGTGGAACGCTCAAGAATACTCACTAACTGGCTCTTGCGTGGTGGCATCCCCAATTAGATCGTGCAAAGATTCATCGCTTTGTTATGCTGAGAACGGCTCCGCTTCTACTGGTTTGCCTAACATGCGATTCTCCAAGTTTGTTTCCGTCTTTGTCCTCGGACTGACCTTTTCACTTCGAGCATGCTTTGCCGCCGACTGGATTCCTGAGCTAGAATCTCCTGAGATCACTAGGGAGTGCGGACTGGATTTCGCATGGTATCCTTCTGCGGACAGCACACGCAGGACTGTGCTCCTAAACAAGGTGCTTGATCAAGCGCGGTCTTTGTACTCACAGAAGAAATACAAAGAGGCGCTGGAGCGAGCACAATATGCTAACAAAGTAGAAAAGCATTATCTGAATGACGAAGTAATTGCTGAGTGCTTGGCGCACATCGCCAGACCAGTTGAAGCGTTAGCGATGCTTAACAAACTCCCTTATTCTTCTTGGGAAGCGCGCGTAGAGGTCTATGAAACCCTTGGTATGTACAAGCAGGCGCTAAAGGCTTGTGCGCTTCCAGATGCAAATATAGAACCATATGTATTGAAATGCACACTGCTTTTGAAACATGGAGACCGTGCCCAGGCAATCAACTTGGCGCAGTCGGCTTATTTCAAATTCACCTGCTATGGTCAGGAAGCACCGCAGGTGGTGAAGTTTTTCCGTGATAACGGACTGCCACTTCCTGAGCCACGCGCTGTATCCGAGTCACCAGTTGCAATCGCTGCTCTGATTAGCAATCTACCGCAGATTCCTGAACCGAAATCACCGGAAGACCTTCGTAAGCTGTTTGCCCGGAAGTTTTCCATCTCAGGAAGAAATCAGACAGGACTGAGTTATTGTAGCGATGAAAGATTTGAAGCGCCTATCTGCCGCATTTATCTTCGCGGTCCTGATGGTCCACCGGCGCCGAACGAGAGAACACTTTCCTTTGAAGTTAACGTGGGCACAGCGATTTTTAAACGATCTGATATTCAGAAATTGCTTCATGATGTCGGTACGCCAACAGAGTCAGAATCGCAAGGAGTGGGATCAGGTCCGACCATAGTTGAGAATATAATGGAGTATTCATTACCTGATGCATGTCTTCGATTCACATTCTCCGGACCCGACAAAAATTTGATGGAATTCAGCAAAGCATGGGCAGTTCCTGGTGCTGAAACAAGAGTAACATCAAGAAAGGCAAAGCCAAGCCAATTCACGCCACCTAGCCTCCTCGCCATCAAGAAGGAAATTTCCTCCTTCCATTACAAGAAAGCCGCACGTGATTTGATGATTGCCTGGGGTACTGCTTCTGGTTCCGCAGCTGAACGCGCGGAACATCGAGAGATCTTTAGCCAGTGCTACCAACTATTGAAAAAACCTGAGGTGGCGGATTATATAAGAATCGCACCATGGCGGCATATCAATCGCAGCATAATTGAAACACGCTATGATCCGGACAAGTTAGATCTGACGCTTGACACATATATGCATCGGCTATGGAATGTACAAGGCCCCGCTGAAAAAGACAAAGGTTGCTACAGAATTCTAATTCCAAATGTGGAGAGTCCATCGCTATTTCAGGCAGAAGATCCTGCTCTTTATGCCAAATTATTCGAATTGATCGGACCGTTAGCCGCCCATCAAGACAAAAAAATCGCTCCAATTCCCGCTGAATTAATTGACGGCATTGATTTTCACGACGCTCCGAATTGACCACAACGACGTTTGAGCTAAATCATTACGATCACGGTCGTCATGATGATTGTAATTATAATCTTTATTATGTTCTCTGGGAACTAGAGGTCATGTTCTCTGAACACCGCGCCGGTTATCACCACTTCAAAACGGACCTGTTTGTATATGCACTGTTCAACATATCGTTGATCAGTGTTCTGCAAGCCAATTTTCCAAGCCTGCAAGCCAGACACGGCGGATCTCGCTTGCGCCACGCCCCCCTGGCTCAATCGGACTCGGCACCCAGTACCACATGTCCGATCCTGCCATAGATCCATGACCAAGAAAATGTTTGTGTACGTCACAGAAAACCGCATTTTCCATTCGTCCAGCAGTTTCTTTTATCGCATCGTTGAATTCTGTATTGGTAAACGCCCGCGGAATGTATCACCTGGAATGATGCCGGTTCCGTCTGTAGGATCGTAGACCGTGGTCAGCAAAAAGAGAGCATTTTTAAGATGCGTTTCTAATGTATCCACAACTTGATTGAATCTGCTGACGATAGCACGCACTTCGCTTACCAAAACCTCCACATCGGTGGAGGCGGCGAGGCGGATGGCCTGCAGGAGATCATTGCCGCCTATAGTCAAGGACACCAGAACGCGAGCAGTTCTGAACGGCTCGAGCTCGGCGAGTGTTGTTTTATCCACTAAGTAGTGAGTCGTGGCGCCATCTATTGCCTGCGGCGAAAAGTAGATTTTCGGAAACATAGAGTTCAAATCGCGGCCTTGAAATTCATTCCAAAGATCAGAATGATTACGAAAGAGAAGTGAAGCAGCACCTAAGTCCTCGCCAGAGTCGGGAGGCAAACGATTGTCTTGAGCCGGATAAAAGTCAATGCTCATTGAATCACCGAGCGCGAGGTAACAAGAAAATCGTTCTGCCATTGCCGTTCCTATCGAGGTTTGAACATCGGAGCCAAGTCGTTAAAGGTGTGAGACTTCTAAGTATTGAGTGCGCTAGGATTTGTTCAGGAGTTGGACCCGCAACCAGATCTATTTTACTCCAATCGGAATGGCTGAAGGACAGCCTTCTCTGCATTCCATAAACGATAAGCTCTGATATCAGGACCAGTGGGTCCCGAGACTGATGTCACCAAAAGCCATGATGAATATATCGTGTCAGGGAGCCAATTCATGGTGGCAATTGTGAAATCACAGGACTTTTCACCAAAGATCAGGCAATTGCCCTGGCCAGACGCATTAATGAAGGTGTCAGATCTCGCTGAACTACAGCCGGCCTATCGGAACGGCTGGGTAGTTTTTGGGAAGCCGACTCGAACAAGGCGAAAGCTGCGAGCTTCGTAGCTTTCCCACAGCTTTTCTTAGAAGCAGACTAGATATTCGATAACGCGTGCCGGACATCCATGGCTGAGGAAAAACGTTTGCTTGCCTCGAGCTCTGTCGCGGTTGCCACCACTTGATCCATTGCGGAGCTAACGCTGTCCCTCACCAACTTGGGATGCGAGCAAGTCAACGGTTCTGGATTCTCACTGGTGAGGAGATAGTAAAGAGTGCAACCCAGAGCATAGATATCACTCTGGGGTGTGGCTTTGCCTCTGAATTGCTCGGGCGGCAGGTAGGCGTGTTTGCCCATCACATTAGCGGTGGCGGTATCGGCTGATTGTTGGGCAATGGTGAAATCGATGAGTGTAAGCGAGCCATCGGGGCGAAGTATCAAATTGTCTGGGGTGAAGTCTCTATGCACTATCGGTGGTGAAACACCATGCAAATACGAAAGGATGTCGCACATTGCGAGTCCTAACGGAACCGCGTGGGTCTCCCCTAATGGACCATTCTTGGCTATGTATTCGGCGAGATTCGGACCCTTGATTCGCTCCAGAACTAAATAACCTCGATGATCTTCGACAAAGCAGTCGATTAGTTTGACGACATTTGGATGGTTCAACGAGCCTAGTATCCGTGCTTCGTGTTCGAAATTTTCCAGCGCCTGCCTTCGGATTCTGGATTCTACGTATAGGGGCAAAATAGTCTCTTTCAACACAACTTCCTGGCCGCCCTTCGTACGTGCCAGATACGCCGAGCCTTGCCCACCCATACCAAGTTTGTCTTCCAGAAGATATTCGCCATTTTTGATCGAAACACCGTTATTCAAGGCTGTAATCAGGTGCCGCTGGGGCGGTGCGAGCATGGCGTCTAACCAGATTTTTGTGTAAGTCGGTGCCTTTTGATCGATATTGAGATTATTGAAGAGGTCAGCATCCACCCCTTTAACTTCGATCGATGACCATTTGTATATAGAGTGCACCAGAGTTCTCCAATGTGCTGCAGTGCCGATTGTTTCGAGCTTGATTTTGAGAAGGGCGTGGGGGCACGGCACGTGGCGGGTCGCTGATTGGTACGAATCGCGAGTGTGACCTTTCTTTGATTTGAAGCAAATGTACTGGTCCAGCACTCTTTGTTTGGCTTTTCGCTCCGTCAAATAGATCTCAGAAATGTCATCCCAATTCAACCGTTGCTTCACCGAGACCGTTCCGGCGGCAATGGTTTCCAAGCGGAGTCCGCGTGAATCACATACCAGTTGAGATGGTGCGGAACGTTTCACAAACAGTGGTACGAGGGCGAAAGGCACGATCCAGAGGAGCCGCGTTATTCCGGCATAGCGCATATCAAGGTGCGCGGCAAAAATAGCACCAAGGAACGCCAACGCGACAAAGAGAAGAACAAGAAGCCTGGCATCGTCCTTCTCTTTTTCTCTCTCCATCAGCTCACCGACGGAATACGGCCAAAAGGGGATGATGCATGATCTTTCGTTCTCATCGTTTATGTTCAAGTCCATCGCTGCTCTGCTCTTGTCCTGATCCGGTTTCGTGTCCTTTGGTTGTTTCTTGATTGTTTTTTGCTATTCCAGAGAGATCTGGTTTTTCCTCAGCTTGACCGAAACAACTCCTGCGGTCGAATTCGAAATTTCGTTCAATGCATTTACTACGTCTGAGGCCGTGTTGGTACGTTCGGAAATCTCTTGTGCTGTAAGATTTGCAATCAGCGCATCTAATCGCTCTGAGATGCCATAATTCAGGGACCTGGGATGAGAGACCGACAACGGTTCAGGCGCTTGCCCTGTCAGTAAGAAATGTGCGGTGCAACCGAGCGCATAAAGATCGCTCTTTGGCTCTGACTTACCGCGCACCTGTTCTGGTGGCATATATGATTGCTTGCCCACAAGTGTACCAGTTGCTATTCCCAAAAATTGATTGGCTGCTCCGAAGTCGATGAGGACGACTGCTCGGTCGTCGCGCAAAAGCAGGTTGTCTGGTGTAAAGTCGCGGTGAATGACGGGTGGATTTTGTTCGTGCAAATACTGCAGAATCTCAGCCATCTGCAACATCCATTCAGATACGGTTTCTTCGCTTTGCGGACAGGTTCGTTTCACATAGTCGCGCAACGTTTCTCCTGGTATATATTCGAGCACCAGATAAGCTTTGTCATTCTCAACGAAATTGTCGAGCACTCGCGCGATTTTCTCGTTTTTCAACTTCGCTAAGAGTTCAGCTTCTCTACGGAAAAATTCGAGAGCTTTTTCGTGTGGTAAAGTCAGATTTTTAGAGTCGCCGTTTTGCGCTTTATTTATCGACGAAGCGGTGACTGCTTCTTTGATAATTATGCGCTTCTGGTCTGAGTCCTCTGCGAGGTAGACAGCCGAGAAGCCGCCGAATGCAATTTGGCGAAGTATCTTGATTGAGCCAGACCGCAGGGATGTTCCTGGCTGCAGCGGTATGAAGGTTGTGACGTTGAATCTGCGTTGTAACTCTTCTTCCCACAATTGTGTGTAGCTGGGACCTTGCAGTCCCACTTTTTTGTTTTCGAGAGCGGTCCTGAATTGCGTAAGGTTCGGAGACCAGACAGCCTTTACCGCCCACACTTCGATTGCCATGAGCAACTGCTCTTTTTCGGCAGTAGTCATACGGTCAGTCTCAATACGCACTTTGCCACCATGGGCAAAAGTCAAAACAAGATCATCAGCAGACCTGAAGTGATCCATGTCAGCCTGTCGCATCTCTGACCACGGCAGCCAGTGGGAGCGTCCCAAAAGAGAGCCGGGAACTCCGAGACCATCGCTGTTGAGGAAAATGTAGGTGAGCCGCGTATATTTCAAATACAAAGCAAATGGAGCGTAAACGTAAAGAATGCCGCCCAGAATGAAGAAGACGAATTTGCCGATCGTGTACAAATTATTGTGCAGAATTAGCAAGTCACTAACAGCTATGCCCACGTAGAGCAGGCAGGCTGTTATGAAGCCGATTACTATCCAACTGATGCACAGTGTCCAGAAGAGGGGCTTGCTAACGGCTTTGTAGGGTATCGATATTTCTAGATCTGGCATGGTCTCTAGGTTGGTTCACTTCCTGCTGCTTTGCTTCCGTCGGATTTGTCGGTCTGGAGTCAAGTTCCGAAGTTCGACTGTTCGCTTTGATGACTGCAAAGTATTGTTCCTGCTTGATAGAATTGTTCAGCTCTATCCTGTGATTAACAAGTCCCAACGTCGGCCTAGGATGTGCTTGAATGTCAGTCGGACGAGCCCGACAACACAGGCCAGTAGACCCCCTACAACCAATATTTGGAGCAGAACTACCAGCATCGTGCAAACTCACAAGAAGTCAATGCTCATTGAATCACCGAGCGCGAGGTAACAGGAAAATCGTTCTGCCATTGCCGTTCCTATCGAGGTTTGAACATCGTCAGCCAAGTCGTTGAAGGTGTGAGACTCCTAAGTACTGAGTGCGCTAGGATTTGTTCAGCAGTTGGACCCGCAACCAGATCTATTTTACTCCAATCGGAATGCCTGAAGGGGACCGCCTTTCGTACATCCATAAAAGATACGCTCTGATATCCACAAGCAAGTTCCTTCCATAAACGAATATCTGATCGTCCATCAGAGCAGACCGAAGTTAGAGTTGCATCGCAAAGCGGCGGACGAGACCTGGATGCTACTAATATTTGGATTGTGCGATGAACTGACGCTTGAGTCACTTCCCTCCACTGTGTCTCTTCCGGTGAGCGAAATCTATGAAGATGTAGAATGGGAAAAGGACTGGACGGTCTGTGAAGACGTTGGCGAAAACGAAGAGACTGCCGAAGCTGAGTCGTATGACACTGAATGCGCAGAGGATGAAGAAGCACTCTGGCGAAACTATGCAATTCTGCGCCAATTCTAGAATGTCGCCTGCCACAATCGAAACTTCTGGAAATGGCACAAACTCCTCTTGCAAGGCGGACACGAGAGCTTCTTGTTTGTCTACCAATGTGAGTTTCATTGAGATGTGGAAACTAGTGCGGTTTTGCTTCTTCTTGTTGCCGTTTTTTCTCTTCCGCTCGACGCCGCTGCCTGTCCAGCTCAAGCCGCTGGAGATCCGTCTTTCGCCATTCCTCATCGATGTCTTGCCGCTGTTTATCGAGAGGCATTTTCTCCAGATCGAGTTTGCCATATTCTTCCTCGAGTTCCAGCCGGCGCTTATCTAACGCAAGTCTCTGCTTGTCTAGCGGCAATTTATCAAACTCGAGCTTGCGGCCTTCAGCATCTAGCTCAAGTCTGCGCTTGTCCAAGTTCTGTCTCTGCTCATCAATCTCATGCCCTTTCTCTTGCAATTGATGATACTCCTGATCCAAGGCAAGCTTCTTCTCCTGCCACGACATGCGGCGCTCATCAATGTTGTGTCTTGGTCCGTCTATGTTCAAGCGCTTCTCTTCCAGTTGGCTGCGGACCTCATCTAGATTACGCCGCTTCTGATCAATGGCTTTCATTTTTTGATCGGGGTCAGTTATGTTGTCCAGATCTATGGTGGTAGACGCTGCACCTGGCTGCGCATTTGTATCGCTAGCCGTCGCATCGCCATCGGCTGCGAATGCCTGTCTTGATGATCCACTAAGGAGCAAACCTACGACGAGACCAAGCACATAAGTTGTTTGCGCATATCGCATAGAAAATTCATCCCTATCTTAAAGAAGTAGCAAATCGACGACGATTCGGCACCGAATACGGTGCAGCAGGTTTTGTTCTCTGCTATTGTATAAGATTCTACGATATATGTCTCAGTCTCGATGATATTTCAGGAGATTGCGTCAGAACGCGTAATAATCTTCAGGAATGGTTTCGGTCGGTCGCCAATCCAGCTCTCCTGCCTGCGCGCCTTTGTAACGCAGGAATGTTTCGCTCATTTTGTCTTTGTCCAACTCTGGCTGTCGCGCTGTGCTGGCCATGACCAATTCATAAGCTCTGCTTGGATCCAACTCGCCTGCTTTTGCCAGCCCGATCGTCAGGACAAGTAGATGCTTGCACAAGGCTCCCCGCAATCCACCGCACGGGAACAGATTCTGCGTGCAACAAGCGAAGGCGCCATCCTTCGTCAACCGGCACGAATAAACAAGCTCTTCGTCCGTTTGACTTTTGACTATGCCTGTCAATGCGTCGTCTTTGACATCAGCGAACAAAGAGAATCGTTCTGCCTTCAGCATTTTGATGCACTTATCGACTCGCGCTTTGTCAGGTAGGCGCCCTTCAATGAAGCGCCACTGAAGTCGCACTCTTGGAATTTACTATACTGGAAGGCAGCTTTTTCAAGAACGGTATGGTTGAAGTTCGATTTGCTGGCATCAAAATGAGTGCCTTGGGCACCACTCAGTACAGATTTTTCAAAATTGCAACCAGGCATATCGAGCGGATGTTCACGCGAGCCGCCGATGTGAGCCTTAGTGAGATCAAGGTTAGACAAGTCCACTTTCTTGAACGCACCATGCCGCACCCTTGCTTCAGACCCCAGCTTATTCCATTTCTCAACACCAACCTCCCCACCACGCAAGTATTCAATGAGTATCTGGCGACCTTTATCCGCGCTGGCTTTCGCTGCCTGACTCAACTCCTTCAGCTGCGCGTCAGACGGAGGCACAATGCCAAACGCTTCACACCAAGCCGCAACCGCGAGTTTCTTCATTCCGACCGGAGTCAAAGAAGGATGTTTATTCGCACGCTCATATATTGAATACGATTTGCCATCCGGGCAAAATTTTGGCACTGATAGTACAATCAATTTCAATCACTGTTATCCGAAGCTGGCTGAAAAAGCTGTGCGCAAGTGAGGAATAATTATGAACGAACAAGAACCCGTTGTGCCAACCGCATCTGAGGCACAGCCCCTTTCCGAGCGCCAAGCTCAACCCCAACCTAGACCTGAGCCCCAGCCCGATCCCGAACCACATTCCGATCTCCAACCCCAGCCCCATCCTCAGCCCCAGCCGCAACCGCAACCGCAGCCCCAGCCAAGAAAAAATGTTCCACCTTCCATTCTGAGGAAGTTGGGGCTGATCGCGATAATCTTTGGCCTGCTCCAGATTCCGCTTCTAATGATTGAAGGAGTAATGGAAGAGCGACAAAAGTACAATGTGGAATTTCCGGAAGAGTACAAAGGTCCTGGGGCGGGACAGCAAACCGTGACTGGCCCAGTTCTGACAATTCCTTACCATTATGTGATTACAGAACACAAAGAGGTCCTGGTGCCCGTAAAAGAGAAGGAAGAAGCCACCACCAAGACAATCACGGTGACTAGAACTGAAACCGGGCATCTCCATTTTTTTCCAGAGAATCTCACTGTTAGCGGGGTTCTGAACCCTGAAGTGCGAGACGAAGGGAAATTCAAATCCATTCTCTACTCAACAGCGCTTGAGTTCAAAGGCTCCTTCAATACCTCTGATTTCAAGCAAAAGAAAATAGCCGAAAAAGATTTGCTCTGGGAAGACGCCTTTGTCACTCTCGGCATTTCGGATTTGAGAGGGATTCGAAAAGAAACCACACTAGATTGGAGTGATGAAAAATACAAATTCATCCCAGGATGTGACGGCTTAAAGATTTTTGATTCTGGTCAACATGCACTTCTGACCGGCATGAAAAAAAGCGGCACTTATCGATTTGCATTCACTCTTAACCTCAGTGGGAGCCGTGATCTGAGTGTATTTCCGGCTGGTAAAGAGAACAGAATAACGCTGGCGTCCAGTTGGAAAGATCCTACGTTTACAACAGGTGGATTCCTGCCTACACAAAAAATAGCAAATAAATCCGGCTTCAAATCCGTCTGGGAAGTGTCGTACTTCACTCGCAACCTGGCGCAACTCTGGACAGACAATGACCCGGAGATCAAGAATTCTCTGGCCCAATATATGGTCGGCGTCACGCTGGCTACACCTGTTGAGTTCTATAGAACGGCTATCCGGGCTGTGAAATACGGTAGCTTATTCATCATTATGACTTTCCTCACTTTCTTTATCTTTGAAAAGATTATGCGCATGCGCATCCACGAGGTTCAGTACCTCCTGGTCGGCTTGGCACTGAGCCTCTTTTTCCTGCTGCTCATCGCAGTTTCGGAATGGCTGCCGTTTGTTTGGGCATATGTTATTGCCAGCATACCTACGATTGCTCAGATTACCTGCTACACGCAGGCGTTTTCCAAAGGCACAAGCCATCATTTATGGAAGATCATGGCCTTGACCCTGACGATTCTCTACGTTTATCTGTACATATTGCTGGAATTGGAAAACCTTTCATTGCTGTGCGGTGCTATCGGATTATTTGTGGCACTGAGCGTGGTGCTCTATATAACTCGCCATGTCGACTGGTACACGGAAGAAGCGCAGCAAATGGGAACAACAAGCAAGTTGGTGCCAAAGAACTAGGAGCAAGCCTTAATCTGAGTTCTTCTGCAGAAATCTTTGCAATCCTTCCGGATCGTCCGTAATGATTCCGTCGAGCTTCATGTCTTTAGCTGCCTGCCAGTTTTTCTCGCCGTTTACTGTCCAGGCATTTACTGTCAGACCAGCATCATGAGCGGCCTTGACGCTATCTTCGCGCAAGCCACCAAATTCGGGATGCCAATTTTGCGTCCCAACCTTCTTTGCATAGCCGGGCAGGTCGTAGATCAAGCAATCCATTAGCAATGCCAATCGATACTTGTGTGTCCTTGCCGAGATTCGTTGCAAACAGTTGTGGTCGAAGGAACTGATCACTACTTTGTCAGGATAGGGATAGTCGACAAGCAACTTCAACAGATCCTCTTCAATGCCTGGATATCCGACAGGCGAGTTTTTGATTTCAATGTTGGTTTCTAGCTTGCCATCGACCATTTTGAGCAAGTCTACAAGAGCGGGGATGCGCTCGTGCTCGAAACCGGCTCCAAACTTCGGTCCCAAATCGAACATTTGCAGCTCGCTGAGAGTCATGTCTTTGATCAGCCCGGTACCATTGGCGGTGCGGTCGATATCTTCATCGTGACAGACCACCAACTGACCTGATTTGCATCTTTGAATATCAAATTCGATGCCATCCACACCAGCCGCTACTGACTTCTTGAATGCAGACATACTGTTCTCAGGCGCCCACTCTCGTCCGCCGCGATGAGCGATGACTTCTATCTGACCTGGTTTGCTCATTACGCCATCTCTCTAAGTCTATTCTTCAGCTCTCCCACCGCGCTTTCCTTTCGCTAAAACAATTGTTCGGTAGCATATCATGAACTTTGCACCGCGGGAATTTGCGCCCTCTCAACCACGAATAGAACTGTTGAATCGGACGATTGATAATTGTATGTAAAACAGGCAAGCGGATACTTCTGCAATACACCGCAATCTAAGACGAGCATAGTAGTCTGGAATGTGGCGTCCCAAAGTTGGTCGTTTTTAGACAGGAACATTGAAATGCGTAACCTTGATTCTAGAAGAAGAGTTTGCTCTGGAGTCACGAGTCTGCAGCACTACACAGCAGTGGCGACTGCGATATTTGTCGGATATTCATCGCCGCCGCCGGTCCTCAGTGCTCCGCCCGTGAAGCATCCGGCAATTGCAGCAAAGCAGTCAAAACATGACTACTCATGGATTATGAAATACGACGGCAAATCAACTAACTTACTAATGTGGGAGAACAGGAATAACAACAAGTTTGACGAACTTTTGAAAAGAGTGACACCAAAAAAAACTGTCGCACTAGTTGACTATACGCCGTGGCCGTTGATCAACACTCTTGAAACTGTGCTGGGTGGTCCTCCAGACGACGTCAAGGTTTTGGACAAACGCTATGTATATCTGGCTGCCTGTCGAGCGCACAGTGCAACGGAAAAGGGTTTCGTTGGAATCGATACGGTTGAAGACAAATCTTTAGTCGGTGTCATTCATTACCTCTTCAACAGTCACAAATTAGAGGAGAAGCCTATGCTCTACCTTTCCAGCAACAGCTACTCCATTTATGCTGAAGTGCCCGATAAGATGAAACAGCTGGTCAAACACTGGCTGAAAGTCGAGGATGCTAACAGTGCGCAGTCATACGGGCCGGCAATGACACCAACAGTGGTGCGCTTTGACGGAGCAAAAGGAATCGAACAGATCAAGCTCTAGATCATTCATCAGGATCGGAATCAGATACTTTCTTGACCGGCACCAAAGCAAAATCCACTTGCTGCTTGTTTACACCATCATTACCGGCAGGACTGTATTCGGTTATTTTGCCAGGGGCAAAGACTCTAAAGCCCCATTCGCGGGAAGGATGATCTGCCTCACCTGAAAAAACTGCTCCATCATCATTTCGATAAAGAGGCAATGATTCTCCATTGCGGACCAGCGCCATCTTAAGTGGCGTCAATGGTGCCTGGATAACATCACCAGATTGGGGAACAGCACCACGTTCATTATTAAACAAGAATTGTTCTCCAGGCATTCCACCAACGAATCGATATGCGGAATTTTCCCCGGCGATCTTTACCTGAGAGCCAGGCTCTAATTTCACCACGCGCATTGGACCGCCATCAGTCCTGGTCATCAGATTAAGGTCTCTAGCTTCAAGATGATTTTGAACCTGGTACTTTTCGTCATTATAGGCTTCAGTTAGCGATGCAGTCAGCTGTTGCTTGGCCTCCCCATCGGCATAAATATTCATTTCGCCCAGGTGTTTGGGGAATCCTTCCTGCACCAGACTCGTAAGCCGTTGCCTGGCTGCCTCAATTTCTGCCGGTGCCAAACCGTCAGCGACCAATTTTTGCACTCCCTCGTCAGAAGAGAAGACATTGAGAATCGCTTCAGCGTCCGTTTGCAACTGGGGCGATGCTTCAAAAAGCCTCTTCCCTTCCAACGCTTTAGCCACCTCCAGAGACAAACCAAACTGCGATCCAAAACCCCAGCTCGGTTTGTTTTCGTCCTGCAAAGTGAAGTCATTCTTGTTATCTATTGCCACCAGCTGCAGATCGGAAGAAGGCTGCAATACAGCATCTTTACTCCCTGCAGGAAGCGTCTGTTGAGAGAATTCGACCATATCTATGTTGCCTTTATACATATTGTCGAATGCAGCCCGACCCATCAGTGCACGCACATCCGGATTCGAATTGACTAGCTTGGTGATCTCACCAATGGTCAATGCAGATCCTGGCTCTTGACCTAAAGACTGCCTGGTCCACTCTTGAAGCTGCAGTCCAAGCTGCTTGCCCCCATTCTCTTGAATCATGACAGGGCCAGTTGTTGTTCCGACTATTTCATAATTGTCCTTGGCGACTTTTGGAGTTGTCACATTGTCGCGCAGCACCAAGGGTAGTGACGGAGAATCTACGCCTGTGATACTGCGAACCGTCTGATTGACTCGTTCTGAGATATCGGCTCGGTAAATGCGCATGCGGGAACGGTAATCATCTTCAAACGGACGAATGACCACATCAGTAGATTTACCGTCGCCTGAGTTTACATTTGCGAAAAATAGATCCTTTCCTTCCTCAAAGTTCTTTGCCTTTTCACCTTCCTTGACTCGTCCCAGCCTTTCCGCTTTTTGCCTGGGCGTTTCAATATTTTCAAGCTCTCCTGTTGCAAAAGTCTGGCGCCGGGTGGCATCACTGAATGCTGTAGCCTTTGTGTCCAGCGCGGTATCGGATACGGTGGCTGCCAGTGGTTCCGTCTTTATCGCAGTATCAGATGTGGTGACTCCACCGACGCCCGTCGTGGTCGTTTCAGACGCATAGGAGAAGCGCTGCTTGATCGGGTCGGTAACATAACTCTGGAAGTTGGTGCGCGATGTTCCTTCGCGTGGTGCCCCTAAGAAATGAGCCCCACCAAGCGTAAGACCGATGAATCCCATCTGGTAAATGTTCTGGCCTGCTTCAGACAGTGTCGGCGCCAGTTTCCCGTGCCTGACGGCATCTACTTCCGAAGCAGCCAAACCTGACGGGATCGCTGAAATTACGCCCGCCGACATCGGGTTGGTCAATGTAGTCTTCAGCCACTGGGAGCCTACCGCCGGACTCGAACCTATCTTCGCCAGCCCCAGGCTTGAGGCGGTCAGAGTGGCCATCGTAGTGCCGCCGGCTACTCCATTGAGGAATCGATCTTTAACAAACCCGACTCCATGCTGCTGATCGTCGCTGGGGCGAAGGAATGCATCATAGCCAAAGCCGGTGGCAAATGAGAGGGCCGCTTCCTTTCCAGTAAAGGCGGCGAAACTGCTTGTGGCCCCCAGGCCAATATCAGCCCTCGCCGCTATGGTATCGGCTCCAAAAGCTTTAATGGCACCGCCTCTCACTGCCTTATGCAGTAACAGGTAGGGCAATAGCATACCAACAGCGTTACCCAACATCTGGGCATGGCGATCGAGCGAGCCAGTCGCCTTCTCAGGCACCAAACCAACGCCAGCCAGTTCGCCCTTAATTGCATCCATCGAATGGGTGCCAGCGGCTTGATCGACAATCTGTGAGACTCCCAGCACAGGCTCACAGGTTGCAGTGTACACCGCGGTTTTGGCCAAATCTCCGGCTGAATGCAAGACTTCAGAGATCAGGCTTTGATTGGCTGCACTCTTGTCTTCAACAGGTTGATTTGTTTGCTCGAAGCCCTGGCCAGCCATTTTAATAGGTCCTCAGATGTGACAACTGAGCGCATCAACACCAAAATGAACGCACAATTCCTACATACCCAATTCCCTCCAAATATAAGATTCCTGACATGAAATTCATACCGCTCGGTATGATAGTATGCTTTTGTGCTACATTGCCGGTCCCTTTGCTATGCCAAACGCACAAGCTCAAGCAGCCAAAACTTCTCAGGAACCGCTGCCACCCAAAAAGAACAAAGCTGTGGCGATAGTGCTTGCCCTGGCGGTGCTCTGCGGCATCGGGTACTTCGGTTATCGGCAATACAAAAGCGCTCAACAGCCAAAGCACGAAGGTGTTTTTGTCTCGGGCAGAATCGAAGGCTATGAAACAAATCTGGGTGCCAAAATCGGCGGTCGCGTCGATTATGTGGCGGTGCGAGAAGGAGATCTGGTCAAAAAGCATCAGCTCATCGCAAAACTGAGCGATGACGACATTCAGGCCCAATTGCGCGGCGCCAAAGAACGAATAGAGGAAGCACAACAGTCGGTCGAACAATATAGCGATCAAATTCAGATTGCCGAAAGCCAGATGCAGATGTCTGGTCTGCGCCTGCAACAATCGAAGGAAGAAACTGGCGGGCAGATCGCTCAGGCTAACGCCAATTTGAGCCAGTCGCGGGCACGGCTGTCCACGGCAGAGGCCAACGTTGTACAAGCCAAAGCAGATCTGCGCCTGGCATCTTTGCGATTGGCGCGTTATGGAAATCTTGTCACAAAAGGTGCCGTCACCAAAGACGACTTCGATCAGGCCCGCACCACATACGACACCAACGAGGCGACATTGAACGCCAGGCAATCCAGCATCGAAGCAGCGCGCAAAGAGGTGAAG
>Ga0182024_10005902_pt1 | contig 27152 bp, 27 predicted proteins | sample P32metaG_FD_120480 | JGI IMG/M metagenome (GOLD analysis project Ga0182024, IMG submission 120480) | Permafrost microbial communities from Stordalen Mire, Sweden - P3-2 metaG (Illumina Assembly) | ecosystem: Environmental > Terrestrial > Soil > Wetlands > Permafrost | place: Sweden: Stordalen...
GCCGGGGTCAGGCTCAAGAAATATGCGGCTAGCCCACAGCGTTGGGCTGGATGCAAGTCAAACAGCCTCCCCCTTAAAAGGGAGCAAGGGAGAGTTTTTCTCTTGACATCCCCTCTCATAGGACTCCTTAGGTTGGTCCTTGAACTTGCTCGGGCGGCACATCCCGGGACGAATGAGATAGTCAGCCCCTGGGAATGAATTTGGCTTCACGTACTCCGCGCCAGGAACCACCACACCTCGCACCAAAGTTGAAGAGGTCCTGGAGAATGCGGACTCCCGAATCTCGATTGCCGATAATCGAATCTCAGTCACCCGATTTGGATCGAGTGGCGATCCCGTTGCCGCCGCGTACTCCATACCGAAAACCCACAAGGGGACCTCGGAGGGTGACACTCGGAGTGAGGTCTTCGCGATGACGTACTTTCCAAGCCCTCGATACAGGTGAGTCAACGAACTCATCACATCGAGGTCCTCGGGAGCGGTCGGTTCTTGTCCAGTGGCTTCGAAAAGTAAAGCATCAACGAATAACGACGCAAGCGCTGGGTCCTTGCAGAACGCGAGTGCGCGGTGAAACGCTCCTGTGAGTTCGAAATCGAGCACGCACTCCGCGTACCACGACGGAGCGTTCTGTAGCTTCATGCTTCTTTCGCGTGCACTTAGCATGAGCTGCCTTGCAAGCTCCGGAATGGCCTTCACCATCCTGTCCGTATAATCGTACGTCCGGTCCTGCTTCAGAGATTGCAACGCAGTATTCACTGACGCTGTCTTTTGCGCATCCTCTCTTCCCCCCGATACCTGCGATGCGCCCCGATTCTTCGCTGCAACAGCTCGACCATACTTCAGGTACCAGGCCACGGCTCCCCAACCCATGAAAAAGAGGCCCATCAGCATGCCACTCGGTTGACCAGCGACCGCAGCAAACAGGAAACACATTACTCCTACACCTAGGAACAGGCCGATGTACAGCTTGATCGGAATCATGCATCACACCTTCGCACCTGTAGACGCCAAGGTCAAGGAGGCTCTCCCGAAAAACTCGGTCAGTCTGATGCTGATCGCATTACCGGCTATCCGGAAACTCCGGCTGCGAAAGGATCGCGTCTTAGGAGCTAACCCAATTCCTCTGCGACCTGAACGGCCTTGTTCAGTTGATTGTCACGCCCGAGGAGCGCTTCCTCGTAAGACCAATCCACTGGCACATCGGGGGTAATTCCCTTGCCCTCGATCCGGATTCCTCGCCAGCTCATGTACGCACCGATTGGGATGACGATGCGGTAGTCATTCCCGATCTTGAAGGCTGAACGCGATACAAGCCTGCCAGGCGTTTTGTTTCCAACCACAGTGCCGAGCCCATTTTCCTGGGCGAACTGAACAAGCATTTCCGCGGCTCCCGTAGTGTGTTCATTTACGAGAATGACAACACGACCGTGGAAGTTCTGGCGGCCCAAGCCAGCGGTTTCAAGCACGACGGACTTCTTCCCGAAAAACTTCAGGGCAAGGAGCGGGATTTCGAGCTTCGACTTTGGAATGTGGTCAAGCCTCGGGAGGGTTTCCTTGTCATAGCCTCGCTCGGCTGTCGGCCGATCCAGACTGTAACCGACCGGAACCTTTGAAGGTGTGAGATAGCTCATCAGGTGAAGACCGCCAATTCCCCCTCCGGGATTGCCTCTCAGGTCGATCACCAATCGCTTGACGTTTGGGATTTTCTCGCGGAATACGGCGTCGACATGGTTTGCGAAATCGATGCCGATCTTGCCCGGAAACAGACTCACCTTCACAGCGCCGAGCGAGTCGGACGCCATCTTCGCGGTCACGCTGTCGGGTTCTGAATAGGGATTGTCCTTGTACCTCGGCTCCTGCGTTGCCAGATCCAAACGTTTCTCTGTTCTGTCTCCGTTTCTGGAGACGACGATAGGAATGCGTTGCCCCATTGGAAATGCCGGAGGCTGAGCAGACGCGATGTTGTTGCCATCGGCTGAAATCAGAGCATCCCCCGGCTGCACGCCTGCACGCGCGGCCACGCCTCCCGGCAGCACATCTTGAAAGACCCAGCGGCTTCCATCGGCGCTGGTCTCAACCTTACGGAAACTGGCATTGATCGCGCTCCGTGGAGTGATCTTCGTGGTTGGACCGAGCAAGCCCATACCACTGGAATGGACCTCATGAAGCATGTCTGTGACGGCCGCCTCGAAGCCGTCCGTAGTTTCGGCCTGAACAATTGGTTCCGTGTGCCTCGATACGATCTCTTTCCAGTCTTTCCCGCCAAACGCTGGATCGTAATATTTTTCGGCTACGAGGGTTGTGATCTTGCCCAAAAGGTTCTGCCGGTCGGAGCGAGTAATGGTCATTTCGATTCCTCTTAGGGGGATGGGTTACAACGATGTATCGGGGTTGCCGACAAGCTGGAAGCTCGCCCAGAAGTACGGTGGATCTTTCTCTTTGATCAGCTGAAGTTGTGCATCTCTGAGTGCCTGCGCTTCGGGTTCGTGCATTGCCACGTGTTGGTAGAAGTCAGTCATCAACCGCGAGGTTGAGTGGTCTTCAAGTTCCCACAGCGTAGAGACAACACTCTCGGCGCCGGCCTCGATGAACGCGTTCACGAGATTTGCAACGCCGGCCTCGCCCACCGGCCCGACGCCTGTATTGCACGCGGAGAGCGTCACCAATTTTGCGTTCAGATGCATTTTGCGGATATCGCGCACTTGAAGCAGGCCGTCGTCACTTTCGCTGGGTCTAGGGGCAAAGACGAGTGCCGAGCGATCGGGAAATTCGACATCGGCATAGCCGTGTAACGCGAGGTGGAGCACGTTGAATCGGTCTAGTGGCAAGCTTTTGAAATGCGTCTTGGTAGCGTCCTCTCCCAGAAGAATGGTGCTGGGCCTAGGAAGTGTGGTCGCAATAGACTGCACTTCTCTCTGGCTGTCCGGAAGAGGCGTAAGCTCACTCCGCTTGGGACCGGAGATGGATCGGGTGATGAAATTGCGAGTATCGGCAGTTTGATTCCAAGCGGCCACTCCGACGTATGGAAGTGATTGCTCGTTCCGGTCATGGGCCCGCGTTTTTAGGATGTGAAGGACTGTGGATGAGGGCGTCACGCTGACTTCGTGCGTCTGCAGAAGATACTGATTGTGGTCAACCAACGCAGAGAACGGCAGCAGATGCAGCGAGCCATCTGGAATGAGAATCAGATGGGACTTCTCGCGCAGCTCTGTGATGGGTCCTAACAATTCATCGAAGAGTTTTTGCCCAAGGGCTGGATCAGCTCCTTGTGCGCGGAGCTCGTGCCGATACCTGCCGACATCACCTTCGAGCATCGCCTGGCCAGGCAGAGTATAGGGGTGCACGGTGTTTTTCGTAATAGCCAGTGCCTGTGACTGGGGTTCTGCGACGACGTATTCGACAACAAGGTCTGAATCGCTGAGATCGCGCTGAAAGTCTGCAAGGGCAATGGGGCGGGTGGCAGTTTGCCCTTCAAGAGAGGTCGAGTCAACCGACAGCTCTGTGTGATAGATGGCGTCGATGATCTGGGCGCGCTCTTTGGGATCGTCGGTGTCGATCAGAGCCAGATTCAATTTCGTCAGCTTCTGCTCTTCAGGTGTTGGCGCGTGCGGCATGATTGTTCCGTGATGCTGCAAAGCCTCGGCTTCGACTCGCCCGCGCACTTCCTCAAGCGCGCGGAATGCGCTGTCGTATTTTCTCTGGGCGCAGAGAGATGCGAAGTAGCCAGAGTAGACGGAACCCATCTCGGCAAGCACGATACGCTCAACGTTTTGAGTGGGCGCGTGAGCAAGCATCACATCGATGAGGGCGGCACTCTTGCGATACAGTTCGTCTGATTCTTTCGCATTTCCAAGTTTCTGCGTGATTTCCGCTTTGATGGCCATGTTTTTCGGAACGAAATACAGCTCATCGGGAATATGGGTATTGGCTTCAATCGCTTCATCGATAGCTGTCAGCGCCTGCGGCAACTGACCTCGATGCTCATATGCGAGCGCCAGAAACCCGCCTCCTTGCGTGATGCCTCTCCAAAAGGAGAGGGTCCGTGCATCATTGAGGGCTTCGTTACAGTCGGCAATCGCCAAATCCCATTGATTCAGGTCTTCGTAGATTTCCGCGCGGGACATCAGAATCTGAAATTCATGTCCTTTGAGTGAAGCATTCGGCAGATGCGCCAATGCGTCGCGGGAAAGAGCCAAAGCTTCGTTGTATTGCCGAAGGCCGCGCAACGCATCGATCTTGGAATTCACTGCAATCGTGGGATAGGCCACTTCAGGATGTTTTGTTGTGATTTTGATAGCTTCGTCGAGGGGAGTGAGCGCCTCCTTATACCGGCGCAGTTCAACCAGGCCCGCGCCATAGACGCTCGCATACCGAACGCTGGCTGCCGGATCACGCAAGACTTTGGCAAGCGTCCAAGCCTCAAGGACGTCTTTCTTCGCTGCTCCGATGTCGCCGAGGATGAAAGCAGCGATGCCCTGTTCACCAACGGCGCGGCTGGCCAATTCGAAATGATTGAGATGGCGAGCAAGTTCGGCGACTTGCGTCCAAGTGCTCCGGGCGGATGCCGCGTCGTAATTAACTTCCAACATCCCCCGGACCGTCAGGATGCGTAGCCGCGTCTCTGGGTCGGCTGCTTCAGGTCGGGCCAGATCTTCCGTCAATCCAAAGATGGTAGCGGTCAAGCTGGAGGATTCAGCATTGGGAGGGATTTGGCTCACGTGCGCATAGAGCGACTTGGATGGGCGGTGCTGTTGTGCATACAGCAATTCCGCGCGGTGGTAGAGTGGCTCGGCGCGAATCCAGTTGTTATTCCATGACAACGAATCGGCTCTCTTGAGGAGCGAATCGGGATCTCGATCGTCGAGTTTCGAACTGCTGGATCGAACGCCAACGAAGGTTATAACTACCAATGGAATCAGAACGATAGACGCAGTGAAGAGTTGCTTTCGCGTAGCCCTCAATAGCCCATCCGGCGCTGTAGGAATTAGGAGAGACCTGAGAGGACAGGCATCCCCCTGAGCTGATAGCAGCGCATTATGGCTTGGATTCCTGGTTGTTCGAAACGGGTTGCCTATACGATTCCTGCCGACGCCCGTCCTAGCAGTGGTGCATCGATTTAACACTCGGCGATTGGCGTGAACCGAAAATTGCTCCCGGCCAAGTGGGCGTTTTACGGTACCTACCGGCGTGAGGTGTGGCGAAACGGGCAACGGCAAACTCCTCCGCTGGCGCCGACGTCAGGTCTTCGGCAGGCAAACCGTCGATGGGAACAAATCCGATGTATTCGGGGAGCGCGCGGTTACGGTCGCGGCAGGGAGAACGGCTCGTAGCCTTCGAGATACCATTGAGCGTCATACCGCATGTGTGAAGAGATGTTCGGTATCTCCATGTCCGCGATCTTTGCAATTTGCAGCAGTGACCGATGAATATGCCCGCGCAGCATCTCCAGCCCGCCGAAATAAAGCTCTCTGCACTCAGGTCTTCTTCGAGTTAGCCGTTGCTCAAAGGTGAGGAATTGCCGGATGCCCTCCCGGATCGAATCGAGGAGAATGTAGAGCACCCCATCGGTATTGCCAGACAATTCGACCTGTTTGTCAACGATGATCTGCCGGATATCCTGGAGCGATTTAAGCGCCTCGTCGATGCAGTTGTCGCAACACTCCCATGCATTCAGTACCCGTCGATCCGCAACCCGAATCACCACTTCCCTTGCGACTTTACGCTCAATGGCGTCGATCTTGACCGACACCTCGACGAAAGGCAGTACGATGCTCACGCCCTCCACAGAGATGGGCAGTTTGCGTAGTCGGCGAACGATCCCGGCGATGTCGAATTTGAACGGCGGTTTTGACTCGCGTTGCATTCTCTCGAATTGTATCTCTGCCTGCTACCATCCACAGTATGTTGAAAGTGCAGCGGATCGACGGCGAGCCCGTGTCGGTTCAAATCGGCGCCCATGAGTTTGCGTGCGAGGATGACACAGGGGAAGTGACCGTGCCGCGAGAACTCGCTACAGGTTTTCGGTTGTCGGATATTCCCGAAGACATCAGTATCAAGCCTGTTGAAAAGATCGAAGGGCATACGATTCACGTCAAGAATGACGTCGCAATCTCTCAGTTTCGGGATGGAGCTGCGTCCACCGAAGTGGAGGAGATGTTCAGACGCAAATTTTGGGATGGCGAAACAGGTCTAACACCTTACGTGCTCGCCCTGCGTCAGTCGATTGAGGAAGAGGGCAGCAGCTTGGAAAGAGATTTTCAGGATGATGGCGACTACATTTTCCTTCACTTCGACGTTGCCATCACGGAAGACCTTGAGATTCGGGAGGCGGTGGAGTTGATTGATACGACGATCGAGCGCATACACGAGAGAGCAGACCGGTTGGTGGGCAGAAGAAAGGACGGACTGCTCGGGATCTTCGATCGAGGAAGTTTTGACGCCGACTTGAAATATGTTCTGAGCGGAACACAGAATGTGGCATTGCTCATGGCTGACATCGACCACTTCAAACAAGTGAACGATCGCTTCGGGCATCAGGTCGGTGACCTAGTTCTAACTGCAGTTGCCCGACTCATTGAGAGCAAATGTGACGGTAAGAGCCGGGTGGCCTATCGATATGGTGGTGAAGAAATGGCTGTAGTGCTTCGCGGAGATTGCGTTGCGACCGCAGCCGAATTCGCCGAGTCCATTCGGGCTGAGGTGGAGACGCTTCGTTTCGACTCGAATCCTCGATTGAAGGTAACGACCAGCCTGGGGGTTGCCGAAAGAATGGAATCAGATAACGTAGAGTTGATTCGACAAGCTGATGGTGCTTTGTATCGAGCGAAGGAAGCGGGCCGCAATCGAGTGGAGTTCGCCAAGGAATAATGGATGAGCAACTTTCACGCGTCTGTGCGGCCATACGATGAATTGATTAACCTAAAGGAGCTGCCGAACATCAATTGGTCCTTTGGGAGCCGTGACCAAACGCTATGAGCTATTCGCCACGCGTATCCGCTTTCCGCTCTTTAATGATCGCAGAAATTCCTAGAGTCCCCAACAATAAGGCGTCTCGCCAATTCATGGAAAATCAGCCCACGTCATGGCTGATCTCTGCCTTTGTCACTTGGCACATGCGGCGCATACCTAGCAAGCCGCGAACAGTGAGTTTATGGTCGGGTGGAGTAACGCCCTTGCAGTTTCGGGCCCTAAAATCGCGGCTCCGGCCCTTGTTGAAAAAAGTCGAAGCCGGCCAGGATCTCGGGCCACATCTCTCCTACCTCGTGGACACGAAGGGCGTCATTCTTCCTGGTGCCAGTTCTCTGGACAAGGGGAAGGACATCGATGCAATTCTGACGAGATACGGGATCTACCACTTCCATATGGGGGAGGTTTCTGGCAACAATCCAAAAGGGCGTAGTGGCATCTTGGTTTTTGCGGAAGTCCTAGAGAAGGAATTCAGGATCGTAACTATTTCTGATCACCGAGTATTCACGCCAGGCTCAATCGCGCAACGCGATTTCTCGAGGGTCTGCCTCTCGTATATCACTAAAGATGTTCCGCCGGGATCGGGTTTCATGCTGAATCCAGTCATGTCATCGGGGCACTCTTCGATGATAATGCTGTTTGCACTCAGGTGCGAAAGAGAGATCGACCGGCTAGACCCTCTCCTGGGCGATCCCGAACTCATCGATAGCCTCTACAATAAGCAGCCGGTCTTGAGGGATGGACTGATAGTCAGACGGCCCGAGAGGCCTTCATTGGCATGGCATTTTGAGGACCTTCAGTTCGGTATCCTCGACAAACGGACCATGGTATTTTTCAACATTTCCCCCTTTTTCGCTCGATAAGAGTGGCGGTCCTACGAAGCCAAAAGATGACCGCTTCGGATTTTCGTGAAGCGTATCGAACCACTCATGGAGGCACGATAGGTTTAGCTAGAGTCCGTGGTTTCCTTTAGGGGAGTGAACTACCTGCTGAGAAGAGCCTTTCAATTCCACGCTCCACGACCGTCCCGCGACTTGGCCGCGATGAACCGGGGGCTGTATCCATTGCCAACATGACCATGCGTCGAATGTTTGCGGATTGTTCCAACCGATCGAGGTGACTCATTGCGTCGTTCGCGCCGATCTCTGGGGCGGCGTCCCATTGGAGACTGAGACTATTCTTACGTGCGAGCTCACCGGCAAACTCACGCAATGCGACTTCATTTCCATTGAGAAACGGCTGGATATTTTCGAGTTCATAGATGTACGCAGAGACGCTATGCGCCCATTCCTCGGCGCTACGACCCTTCAAGTGATTCTCACGTCCCAGTCGGTCGAAGACGGCGTTCAGGGACGTTGCAACATCGGACGCGGGTCGGTTGCCGGCGTCCACGCGGCGTAGCTCTCCGGCCCAATCGTAGAGGTCCTGGTAAACATGGTGATGGATCTCCTGAAGGTGAACGGAGTCGAAGCCGCCTGGGATAGGAGCGATTTGAAGCTCAGCGAGTCGAAACGCTGTGAAGTCGGCCTCTGCTGTCGCGAGCTGCTGCGCGTCAGTGATGCTGAGTTTGTTTTTTAAAGTTGCAGTGCCGAGTATTGTTATGTCAGTGTGCTCAATCATTGGTTGTTCTCACCTTTGCTAAGAGAGAGTCGTAGACCTGGTCGAGTGCCGATTCACCTTCAATCCAAGAAGCGAAGAGGCTTTCGAGATGTTGGGATGGCTGCAAGCCCGCGCGTTGCACCGAGGCGAGCGCGGACTGCACAGCTTTTAGCCGGAGGACGCGTTCCTTGTCAGAAGTAGTCATTTCTCAATCTCTCGGAGTGGAATGGCGGCGGAAGTGGCTGCCGATTGCGTGGCTGGCGACGTGGGGCCTCGCAGTGATGAGTGTCGCCGTTCCCTATTGGTGGGTCATAGGCCTGCTTGCAATCGCATTTTGGGAACTCACTTGGCGAATGAGCGGCACGGATAAGGCTCTGATCCTGTCGCTTCAACGTGTAAACGGCAGGGCCCTTCAGTGGGCGACGTTTGCGGCGATCGCACTCTTCGCTTTGTTCTGGTTCTGTGTGACGAATTGGAATCTGCCCGTCTACGGAAAAGTGCCCGCGGGAAAAGTGCTGTGGTCGGTGCTTATCTCGCCGATCACAGAAGAGTTGTTCTTTCGGGGCTTGATGTATAACGGCTTTCTCTTTGTAGGACGGAACCTGCACTGGAAACGAGTATTTGAAATTTTCGTCATGCTCTTCGTGGCATCCATATTTGCAGTAGCTCACGCTCGCGGCGGAATCTATCTGGCATTGACGATCGTCGCCGGCTTTGTCTACGGTCTGTGCCGCTGGAAGAGCGGAAGCGTCATTCCATCGATCGTTTGCCATGCTGTATTCAACGCCTTGGTCATGTGGACGTTCGGAAGATAGAACACTCATCGCTTCTCCGTTGGTAGCTCGGCTGGCAGGCTGCGGACTGCTGCAAGGATGCGGCCTAAATAGCCGTTGGCAATGCCTTGCTGCGGATCACCAGTGTTGTAACGTGAAAATGCGTGCCGGAGAGCTTCCTGACCCGGTCCATAGGTCTTTTTCTCAATTCGGTAATCGTCCTCAAGAATCTGCCAGCCTACGCGGAGATTCGTGCAGGGCTCCAACAGAGACTCGGGTGATATACCCCGTCGTTTAGCTTCTGCCGTGCTGACCTGCATCAGCCCCAGATCCACAAAGATGTCGTAGCTCTGGAAGTACGCCAGCCAATCTAACGCTTCGCGTTTGTTGGCGGGCTGGCGCGTGAGGCGTAATGTTCCCGCGGCGAGCCTCCAACGCCTGAGTAGCGCCTTTGGAAAGTCGATCTGCATGGCGTTTGGATTGCCGCTTGATTCAACCTGAACGACTGCGCGGAGTGTACTGAGCGGAGCAGTTGGAAGGCAGGTCGATTGCAGCCTGGCAACGTTCGTGTTCTGTCCTCGCGCTGCCGGTGGAAGGAGCAACAGGGTCATGACTAGCAAGGTCTTCATCGATTGCTTGCCTCATATAAAGGAATTCCCCAAAGGTCTGCCCAGTCTTGAGCGGAGACGTGCTGGCTAGACGGGATGATCGTGCCGGATGCCCAGTACAAGTTTGAGGGGGCAAAAAGCATGTCAGGATTTCGCGATAGCGTCTGAAGAGCGGGCCAAACAAGGAGTTGTTCGTAGCAGATAAGGACCCCGGCGCGTCTATCCCAGATCCGGATTGTGGAGGGGTAACGGAGCATTAACGGGAAGCCGTTGTGCTCGTCGCCAAAATGCCACATGCCGAGCGGTACTGGAACACGCTGCACGTAGGACAGACGCTCCGTGTAGCCGCGGGAGAGAAGAACATTGCGATTCGCCTGGGTGTTTGCGACAGGAATTGTTGTGCCGATGAGCAGTCCGGTATGCCGGGCGCGCAGTCGAGCAAAGGTTGAGGCCCAGCGTTTGTCATGCGTCGGAGTCCACGTTGGGATGATTGACTCCGGAAAGAGGATGAGCGTATCTGAGTGGGTGAGAGCTATTCGCTGCATCGCCATTTCCTGGCCTTGTAATGTCGAGCCGAGGATGTCTCGTGTCGCTGGACCTCCAAAACGAGTGTTCACAGCAACGATCCGCGGATCTTGCAATGGGCGATGAAAACGAGCATGTACCGCGAGCGACGCACCGACGAGCACCGCCAGAGTAAAAGGGGTTCCGAGACGACGGTTGGCCAGAATTACGATTAGTGGTAGACAGAGCCCAAACCATCGAGTTCCAGGAAACCACTGCCCCACAGAGATCAGCGGATGTGCAACCGTGACGAGGCTGAACGGGGGGAGGCTCAGTACGACGATGGCTGCAACGGCGGCTACGGGAAGAAACACTCGATTGTACAAAGCAATCCACGGCGCCGCACTCAGGGCTAGAAGAGCGACCCAGATGAGCAGAGGCAGGAGGAGGTCGCCCCCGGTGCCGAAGAAGCTCTCTGAACCTGGAATGACGCTCCATGTGGCCCCCGCATAGTAGAGCGCAGAGCTGAGGGCGTCTAGTCGACGTCGTGACTGTAAGTACACGAATGGATATAGAAGGGCTAGGAAGTTCAGAGATGGCATGCCGCTCCATCCGGCGGCTCCAAAGACGAAGGCGGCGGCGAAAAGTATCGTCGTTCGGACGTTCGGAGAAATCTGAATGGAGAGAAGATGGGTCGTCATCTTCCCTCGTGATGGTTCCATTGTTTCCGCGATTGTCATAGTCCCTGAAGTCCCTTCGGACGAGTCGCCCAAATTCCACCTACTTCGTATTCGTTTCAGGCTGGTATTGCTTCTCGACTAGGAAAGGTTGGACCCAGTGCCGCACTGACCGAACTGGTATTGGGCCAAAGTAACGGGAATCGAAGCTCTTGGGACTGAAAGAACTGACTACCCAGAGCTGCCCAGGCTGAACGTGATAGGTGCCGTATGAATAGGGGCGGATCGAATGACCTGTTGAATCGTGGTCAATTGCGAGCGTATGGGCGAGTAATTGCCCGTTGACGGTGACACCCCGAGCCGAGGTTTCGACGGTATCACCTGGCCATGCCACAACAGGCTTAATGAGGGGCGCGAATCCATCTGGACAAGTCCGCATGGGCTTTCGATAATTCGGCTCCCCTTTCATGCCAGGCCAGCGAACATCCGGGCAAAAGAAAACGTAAGGGGTGGGAGTGTGAGACGCTTTGGCTGGATCGGAAATCTCTTTGTAGAGGCCGAAGGGTGCGGAGTGCGTAAAGTTGAAGACAAAGCCGAAGCCAACGCCAGCTAGAGTGAGCCCGACAAAAGCGACGGCGAACCCGACCACGATGTAGCTCAGCCGGGAGAGACGGACGAGCCGATCACTGAGCGTCGGATTAGACAGGCCAATCATGAATGGCCTCCTGAATAAAAGCCGGAACCTGCTTCGCATCGTTGGTGCGCCGAATTTCGTTTTGGTGGATCACAGCGGTGTCGGATTTAGAGACGCCTGCGATGCGGAATGCTCGAATGACGTGGATTTCGAAAATGCTTCCTGTTTCGCGAGGCCGCGATGCGTCCTCCGCGCGGGCTCTGGGATCACGTCGAATGAGTTGACCAGTAACGTGGATGTTATCGCCCTTTTCGAAACCCTTCGCCACTGAGGCGCTTTCTCCGAGAAAAGTGAGCGGAAGAAATTGCCGGTGCTCCACTGTCTTGCCGTGCGTGTCGTAGAACCAGTTCTGTGCGAGACGGGCGCGCACGAAAACACGGCCGCCGGCGTCATCGACCGAAGGTTTGTCCGTGAGGTTTCCGGCGAGGGTCACTTGATTAAGAATTTCCATTCAGCTTCTCCTCGATTGCCTGTTGATCAATTGCGGCAGCGGCGATTGAGCTAATGTCGAGCGCCGCCTGTTGTGTTGACGCAGGCTGTACGCGTGGCTGGGAGGCTGTTTTGAAAACGGGAGGCTTGAGTTTGGTTCTCGCTAGCAATGCATCGTTTAGGAAGTAGAGACTCTGGACGCCATAGATCGGAGCTACGCCATTTATGAAGATGAGCATGTCGCCTGGCGCGGTGATCTTGCTGTCGGGGTCGTTGGTGGCCTTCGTCGGCGGCTTGATGCGTCGAATTTCGTCAACGGTGATGAGTGGACGTTGGACCTGTTCGACACTGCGGAAGATGTGCTTGAGATAGAAATCCGTTCGTTGCCCGCTATAGTTGACGGTTTCCTTCTCCACGGTCATGTTTCCGCTGAGTTCGGAGAGGTTCTTGCACGTCTGGAGATTGTCGGTCTGAAAGGCCGCTTTGATGTAGCAGTTGTCGGTAATTGATTCGTTCGGGCCATACTCCTCGATGATCTGGGTAAGCGTCTGAGCGATGAGGTAAGGCTTGATCTTGTACCCGGCCATCAGGCTCATCGCGCCTGCGAGGTTCGGGATCTTCTTCAATTCCGGGAACTCATCGAGCATGAGCAGCAGATGGTGACGGCTGGGGTCGAGCCGTTCCATTAGCCGATTGAAGATGAGCTGGAGCATGAGCCTTACCAGAGGTCTCAGGCGTTCTCGATCCGGCTGCGGGACCTTGAAATACAAGCTCATGGGCTCTTCTCCGTAAACCAGATCTCGGACAACGAAATCGGAGCGGGAAACGGTCCTCTGGACTATTGGGTCGTCGTAGACTGTCATCGGAGTAACGATGCTGGACTGAATGCTTGAAGCTTCGCGGTCGGCCCTATTGAGCTGTCTCTGGACGGCTTTGCTGACGAAAGGATGAGTAAAAGTAGGCTTGCCGTTGATGTCGAACCATTCAAGGCGAGGATTCGATTTGCCGCCTGGCATGTGTACCGTGTTCTGGATCTCTTTGAGCACGTCTTGGAAATCCATGCCCGGCGAGGAGTAAAGTGCGAGCACATCGGGGAGCGTTGGCTCGCGCGGAGCGTCCAAGTTCCTGAAAACGTACCCCAAGTGGATGATGCCAGCGGATACGAGATCAACTGCGGCATCTTCAAAGTGTTTATAGAGACTGTCGTCGTTCCCGTGGCGAATCACTGCATTCGCGATGGTCTGTGCGTCGGCGACCTCGTAATCGGTTTCCCACCGAATCTCTGAGAGCGGGTTGTAGCAGCAACTCTCGAATGGCAGCGTTGGAGCGAACTTCAAAACACGCTGGCCGATCGCGTGCCGGAAACCGGCAGTGCGATCCCAATTCTCACCCTTCAGGTCGTAGACGAAGGCGCTTTGCCGCCACTGGCACAGGGTGGGGATGATCGCCGATACGCCCTTACCGCTTCGGCTGGGAGCAAATAGCAAAACGGGCTCAGAGCCAGAGTGGAGCAGGTAGTGAATCTTCTGCGTATCTGGGTCACGCCAGCCGCCGACATAGACGCCATCGTTCGCATCGAATAGACCGAGCTTCTGAATGTCATCTCGTTTGGCCCACGTTGCGGAGCCGTGAAGGTTCATTAAACTATCTGTGCTTTTGCGATCTCGTATGAGGGAGAGGAACCAATAGGCGAGATAGGCGAGAAAGAGTCCACCCAAAATCGTCGCGCCGAACGCAATCCAGATTTCTTTCCGCACGGCAGAACTGATGAGGCGACTGCCCGCAAAGTGCTTCCACAGCGCAAGGCCCGCAAATGGTTGGAACACGGCAACGCCGTGAAACCACACAATCGGGTCTCCCATCTCGACAGGATTGTTGAGTTGTGCTGCAATCCATTGGCTCGCGGCGCTGGCTGCCATGACGAAGGCGACGACAGCGCCCAACAGAGCCCGAACGTTCCACCCGCCCTGCCAGCGAGGGCGCGAGGGGAGAACGTATCCAGGGGGTGCGGTGGTTCCGTTATTCATTTGTGACCTCCGTGCGTTTAGTGAACTGTACATTTCACTGACGATGAAAGAAAATCAGTGCCCTCGCTCGTGGGTCCACTCTGCGATGCGAGCTCTGAGCGCGTTGTTGAATTGCCCCATCCAACCTTTGTGGCTCTCATTGGAAACGAGGCCCATTGTTCGCATCCGCCGCGCCACCGAATCAAGAGCCTGCTTATTCACAAGGATTTCGTTGTCAGCGCCTACAGACGCCGCATAGAGCTTGGTTGAATCGCTCCTCAGGCTGTCGATGGTCACTACGTTCCCTGGTTCCAGGTCTCCGCGCCGCCAGGCCGCCCGCAGGGTTCCATCGTGTCGGATGACCTCGATTGTCCCTTCGGTCGTCTCGAATATCGTCTGCAGAGCACCGGTGCGTTCGTCTTCGCTATTGAGCAAGACACGCCCAATCAGCTTCTTCGAGCTGGTAGAAAACTCCATCGGCGCATGAGGGTCACTGATGGCAACGCCGCTGCGGAAGAGTGTTCTTGCGCGGTCCTGTACGTCCTTCATTTGCTGGAGCTGGCTGATGAAGTCGGAGCGAACGAGCCAACTGCCCGCTGTGTGTCGTTTCGCGAGTCCAAGATCCTTCAAGTGTCGAAGGCGAGCCAGCTCAACAGGGTTAGCTGCGATTCCGGCGTCACTGTACCCCTGGTCGTTGGAATGAAACTTTGCGCGTCCAGCAATTCGCCGATCCAGTGGCGTAACTCGATTGGCGGTGAGTTCAATCTGTTTCTGGCGTTGAATGTCTTCCATCGTGCGAGGGCCGAGCTGTTGCGTGAGAGATGTTTGGACAGCTTCACGAAGGCCCTTGCGGATGAGCATTGGTGGGAGTTTCAGGGCTTCTCCTGACGGGAGCTTGCCTCGCACGATCAAATGGGCATGCGGGTGATCCGTGTTCCGATGGACGACGCCTGCCCACTCGACCGGAGCGCCGGTGTGTTGTTCGATCCGAGCGATCATGCCGCTTGCCGTGCGCTGAAAATTGACGGCCGGATCTTCGGGGGAAATGATGATCTTGAAAATTCGCTCGTCCCCGGCTTTCTGCCATTGGCCAGCCAGAGAATCCAGCGAGTGCTCTTGGGCTAAACCCAAACGGTCCGGGCTGGGTGTTTGTACATCGTCGTTGACGCCATACTGCTTGCCGTCTACCACGTCCCGGCCCTTTGCGCTCTCGCGCTCGACATAAGTCCCGTGAGCCTTCCACCCTCCAGGGGTCTTTGCGTTGGAATACCGAACATTCACAATAGCCCGGCGCTGGAACGGAGATGTCTTCGAGGAATCGCTTCTCGGACCCTTGGCGTTACCAGCTCGGCTCGATCGCGAGGATGACCTACTGACTAGGCGCGCAAGCCTTAGGAGATTCTTTGCCGTGCCTGTCGCCCGGCGCGGAGATGTATTTGTGGGTCGGACTCGGCCAGGACGAACCTTTGTCAAGCGCTCGCGTTCCTCGCCAGTGTTTCGTCGCTGTCGCCGAGAGGATGGCATGGCTGACTTTAGACCTCATCTGACGGTGTAGGTGAATAGCTTGGCTCGTCTTCAATCCCAAGCTGAGCGGCGTTGTAGGCGTCCGACTGGCGGCGACGTTGGAATTCTCGCGCAGCCGTGAGATTGACCTGCTCGTAGATCCTCGTCGCACGGATGCGCGCCGCGGCAAGCAGGGAGCCAGGAACCTCCGGGAGGGCGGTGAGGGCGTACTTGATGTACGTGTCAGTTAACGCGAGATGGAGCTGGCTGACGGTCTCCAGGCTCTGGAATCTGTGAGCCAAGGAGTCGGCCAGGTTGCCAAAAAGGGAGTAGACAAGTTGCTCAAGGTCGTCCCGTTGGTTTGTACCAACTGTGACCAGGTAATCGAAGACTTCGTTGTCGCTAGAAGCATGTAGCTGCTTCTTTAGCGCCGCTACACGCTCTCCCTGAGCGTGGCTGAGGCGAACTGTGTACCGAACGACGTTGGGCGGTTTCGGTCGCGACATGGTGGCAACTATACAGCAATGTACATTTCTATAGCAAGGTGACGCACACCGCACCTCTAAAAGTACATGGGTGCGTCAACATAAAACGCACAACACAAGCCGGATAGAAGGAGAAAACCTTCAAAGTGCGTCTGCGCTTTATGTTCCACTACTGCACTATCGTAGAAAGACGGCTGCTTTTCGCAGCCTACCTCCGTTGGTCTGCGACCCCCGAAAGCGCAGCCTTCGCTGCAACAAAAGCACGAACAAAGACGAACAAGGCAGACTTATCCACGATGGATGCGCCCCGATCCGCGGTTCGGCTTTATGCGTGGCAATTCGTCTTTTGTCGTGGTTGTTCGCCTTAATTCTCACGGAATCGGGCTTGTGCGCTTGCAATCTTGTCCATGGCTCTGGCATTCTGCTACTGCAATGTGCATTTCACAATACGAACGTCCCCCCGAACTGGTCGCGTTGGTTGAAGCACTGGCGCTTCGCAGGAGCGTATTTCAACTCAAAGCTAGGCTTCTCAAGGCAGTGCGCTCCGAGTTGCGAGCTGCAAGAGACAGCGGATTGACCTGGCGCGTCATCTGGGGAACGCTCCGAGATGAAGGGTATCCCGGTGGATACCAGCAGTTTTGTAAGGCGGCGAACCGAGTCGTTGAAGGCGCCCGTTCGTCTACCGCAGGTAATGGCGAGAACCTCACGCCCCCTGCCGTGGAGAGAGAGGTTCGTCAACAGACGGTCCGCGCGAGCGGTCTGAGCATCGAGAACACAGAGAAAAAGGAGAAACCGGAGTGGCAAATTCGGAGAGAAGAGGAAATGGCGAGGCTGGATCGGGAAGCGGAACTGAATCGCCAGAGAGAGTCGCGATTGCAACCGACGAAGGTCTTCAAGCCGAGCGCCTTTGTGGGGAGGAGCGAGGATTGAGCGCGGCCCTGGAATTGAAACCCAAACGTGTCGTCTTTCCGATCGCCGGCAAGGGCGGCGTGGGGAAGACGACCGTCATGGCCACACTGGCGGAATGGTACGCGACCACCGCCTACACTGCTGACCTGTTTGATATGGACCCCGACAATAAGGCGGAGGGGTGCTTCAAGGCACTGTTTGCCAGAGCGCACAAACTTCCGGCGCTAGAGAGCTGGACATACGACAAGCTGTTGGGAATCTCACTGGAATCGAGTGCCGATGTGATTCTCGCTGATTTGGGCGCGGCGCAGGGCCATCGAATGATTCCGTGGTTTCGCGACTTCTATAAGGTAATGCAGGACTCCGGCCTCGATCTGCGGTGGACGGCCCTGGGAGTCGTCGATGCCGACATCGCTTCCGCTCGGTCGGTGATCGAGTGGGGCGGCGAGTTGCAGAACACCGTGGACTACGTCATTGTTCACAATCATTTTCAGGATGGCGTCGCTTCGTCCTGGGAGAACCCGACGCTGGAGCCGGATGTGACGGCTTTTCGGGAGGCATTTTCGCCTGTCGAGATACGGATGGATGCCAGAAGGCCTGACTTGCAACGCATGATGCGGACGATGAATGTCACCCTTGGCGATGTGGGCGAACGCAAAACCAACGTTCCGGAGTTGAGAGCACCAGACATGACTCTGCGGGCAAGAACATACCGCTTTCGCGCTTTCAGCCAATTCACGGAAGCGAGAAAGGTGCTTCTCCCATGAGCACTGTGCCGGTGACAGCAATCGACAATTCCGCCTGGATTCGTGACCTCGTGCATCTCGCCTTCCCAGAGGGTGAGGCGAGAGAACGCGTTCTATTCGATCTGGTCAAGCAGTTCTCGAAAATGGACCCGGAAGACCCTGAATGGCTGCGCTACAAACTTAACGTTGTAGAGTGCAGAGCAATGGAGAACATGGCTCGTTCGCTGCACGAAGCGGCTACAGAACAAGCTAGGCTCCGGGGTGTCACACGTGAGATGGCGGACTATGCATCGCTCCAGATCCGCGGGACGATCGAAACCGCGGCCTCACAGACGCGTCAATTGTTGGAGGATGTGCAGCTCAGCCTTCATGATGCAATCTCAGGCGAGGTCATACTCAAGAGCTACACCGATGAAACAAGGCAGCAATTCGCCTCCGTTATAAAGGAAATTGTTGAAGACACCCTCGTAAGGGCGCTCACGCTTTCACAACAACGCATGGACGATTGGATGAAGGGGACGTTGGACAACTCCATTCGGGAAGCTCAGAAGTCCTTGGCGTCGGTGACTACAGACTTTCGAGTGAAGCTGGGAGGCGCATGGGGGCAGCTACTCTGGGGCTGCATCGGTGGCGGGGTCCTGGCCGCCGTCCTCTTGCTTGTGGGCGGATTTTGGTTGGGCAGACATTGGTGAAGCGGTCGCGGGCATCTAAGATGCGAAGGAGAGATGTATGTTTTGGCTTGCATACTTACTTACGGTGATCGTGGGAGGGACCTTCGCTGTGATCCTGCGAGTTCTCAGGAAAGTGCTCCGGAGTTGGGGGTAGGGCCTAACGTTAGCTTAGGTCGTCCACTGCTCCCAGCATTCGATCCTTGAACCACTGCTCCAGTTCCTCGACGCTTGTCATATTGGCAAATGGCTTAAGCGACAACAGCGCATATAGCGTGTTCATACATAGAAAACGAATCATCTCCAAATCACTGGCTGCAATCTCTGTCTCGCCGGTATGCACAATCTTGGAACGAAGCCCGTAAAGCCTGTTGACGGTCTTGGCGATATTTCTCCGCGATTCAAGATCAACACCCAATAGGTGTGCAACCCGAGCACTCAACTGGTACCCGATCTCCGATTGGGTCTGGCGTCCCAATACAACGCTTTCGAGTGCTATTGCGTGCAGCAAAAATGCTCGGTGCGTTTTCAACTCGATGCACGCTTCGCCCGCTGTCTCCAGAGCCGATATGACACGTCCGGCGAAGGTATTCGAGGTGAGCAGAAGCTCACTCGCCTTCGCGCCGCCGCGCTTTCTTAAAAATGCGTCACAATCCGCGCGGGACAAAAGTACGGCATTGCTCTCGCTATGAAGTCTGACCTCTGGTCCGCTTTCCGTCGCGGCCGTGGCGCGGCTAATGCCGAAGCGCCTCACAGAAGCACCGACGTGGAAGAGGTGAGTCCTGGAGGGAATAAGGTCCGCGCAAATCGCATTGAGAACGTTGAGGTGCTGATCGACTATCTCGCTCGCTTTTTCCACGGCGGTCTTCCGATTAATCGCCTGAACCGACAGACGGGCCAGAAGGAAAGCCGTATCGATATTGGGTTCGATAAGCCCGGGAACAGAGTATGGCGCTCGAATATTGTCGGCAATGAACACAATCTTGCCAAAGGACAAGCCGTTCAGGTCGAAGTTCGCACCAAACACCGATAGGTCGATCTGCCAGGCTGTCGGAACCTCGTTTAGCCTGGCGGCGAATTCCTTTGCTGCCTCGGCGATAATGGCAGGGCCTTGATCCGTTGAGGCGGTTGCAACGGCAAGTACTTGCTTGGCGAAGAGATCGTCGATGGCGTCCTTATTCCAGGTCTCATCAGCGGAGGCAATGTCATACATCTCCTCCAGCGCCTCCAGGTAGCCGCTCGCCAAATCGTCGCGCATGATCAGATTGCCACGTATGAGCATGGTGCCGGTCAGCAGTTGAGGTTCTGTATTCGTCCCAAGATCGGGCATCCCCTGCACGGGCAGTCTGCGCACAAACTCTAAAAAGATTTGTTTTATTCTGTCGACCTTCATTTTGCGCCCTTCGGTTATGGCACCCTGGGTTTCCCGGTTTCTGCCGCCCTAATAAGAGCCGGGGACGTCGCCATCTTCCTCTTCATCTATGTTATTAGGCTGCCGGTAGATATGCGGTGGCGGTGGGGGCGGTGGCGGCATCGGTCGGTGCGTCAGCCGCCGTGGACCATCCAGAAACTCCCGGTTCAGTTCGTTTTCGTCACGCTGCCAGGCATGCGAGTATTCCCAATCGCCCGCGTGAGGCGATCGGTCTGGGCATTGGCTACAGTAGTCCCGATCGAAGCCAGCATAAACGCCATCGAGAGTATAGCTCTCGCGAGTATATTTATGCAGCTTACAGTGAAGGACCTTCATCCCCATGGTGCCCAACTGCAGCTGTGACGCGACGAGATACTGTATGAACCCAGGGCTGTGCCGACCTAAGGTCAGAAACAATTGCGTGCACGTGCGGAGCACTCGCGTTGGATCGAGGTCGTCGAGGCCAATTTGTACCAGCGAGGCAATGGGGTCCTCCGGATTCCCTAATTCAATTCCCAGCGCCCTAGCCATGTTCTCGTAGATCTCCCGCTCCATCGGCATCGGGATATCTTCTTGAGCTGAATGCGGCTCCGCGTCCTCCATGAACTGGTTGGCGAGCGCCTGTTCTCCCCATGCGCGCTCGTTCGGGTCGGAGACTTGTTCAAGCTCCTGCCGTGCCCAAAGAACGCATTTTGCTTCACGATCCCTCGAAAGGAGGGCCGCATTCACCACAGCGCGCATCTGTGCGTTCGAGTCGTTGTATTGCCCGGCAATGTATGCCGCTGTTTGGCATATGCGCAGCGCGGACTCCCGGATAGCCTCGGCTGGCTCCGTCAGCCCCTCAAGCTCAAGCCGGCTCAGGAAGAGAGCTGCTCCATCCACGATCCGCAGGAAAGCGATTGGCAGCGCCGACTGATAATCAGATGGAGCCCCAAACCGCACTAGCCGGACAAACTGGTTAAACTTTCGCACGATGCGATTGAGCAAAGCCGCCCGCTCCGTCCGCAACGTGGCTCGCCACCAGACGTCCCCGGTGTGTTGATGCACTTTCCAGTTCTGAAACAGACCCCAATCTTCCCGCACCAGCTCATAGAAGTCCGCGGCCACACGAAATAGCAACGCATAGAGCTTCAAAGCAGCGGGACCTTCCCGCGTCAGTTCCTGAAGCTTGATGGCCGCATCAGCGATCGCCTGATCATGCGCTGCTCGCCCGGGTCCACCCCTCATGGCGCTCAAACGCTCGTTCTTCTCTTGCAGCAAGAGAGCGTAAAACTTCGATTCCACACTGGGTTGAGTTGAGGTGATAACCAGATTGAGGGCATCTCGTGCTCCGACAAAGTCCTCCGCGTCGGTGAGCTTCTGAGCCTCGCGGAGATCGAGCGTATCACTCTTCTCCCGCAGCGACCGGCTCAACTCCTCGTTACCAAGAGTCGCAGTGGCAGTCGTGAAGGCCGCAGGATGAATGGTCATCAGATTACGGGCCGCAAGGAACGAGTTGAGTAGTCCGATCTTCTCCACGAGCCGTTCTTCGGTGGTAGGAAGTTCATTGGCAACGGGTACCCGCACCGTGCAGCTTTCCGCGCCTTTCAAATCCTTCAGCGTGGTAAGCAACTCAACATCGATCTGTGGTGTGGCCCAGAACATCCGTTGGGCAGTAACGTCCGCCGACACCAGCAACACAGGATGTTGCATATCGATGGCCAGATGACGGGCGTTCGGCGCTTCCAGGCGCACCGAGACGAACGAGCCGTCAGCAGAATAGGCCGGGGATTCGGTGCTCTTCAACTGCAGGCTAAAGGTGATTCCAGTCGATTTGCCGTCCCGAAACACCTCCACCTCGTAGTCTCGGCTGTAGTCCTCCGTGAGCTCGTTGACTGCCCATCCAAAGCCAGCCAAGACGCCGCGGAGCAACGCTTTGCCTTTCGAATCGATGACGTGCTGTTTCGGGCGTAACACTTCTCTATTTTTACCCGTTCCGCACGAGATGACTACATGAGGGGCAACACTAACGCAGAGGTCGACAATGGGCAAGCGTAGGCTATCTCGGCACCAAACAGATTCAAACCGAAGACCAATAAGCTAGGTTCCGGCTGAGTGACGTGGCAAACCGGGTCCTCTTACCAAGCCCCGAAAGCACTTCGGGACGGCGCTGGACATTTCGCCTTTTGTTCGCCTATACTCGGCTCCATGTTCGTGGGACTGCCAGTCCGGTTTTGTGACTTTGCCATCTCCTGTAAAGGGTGTGGAGAGTGCATCCCAGCGCCGGTCGAGACAATGCCCTCCTCCTGGATCATTGCGCAATGTCCTCTGTGCAATGAAAAGAGTCAGTATCTGCCTCCGGACATTTATCGAGGCAAGCTGTCCATGAAGTTGACTCGCAAACCGGTGCGCTCCGCGGGGGTGCACTCATGGGGGAGATGAAGCGGGCAATCGCGCGGGAGCAGGCGACGAGATACGAGGAGGAACAACGGACGAGAGACAGGTTTTCTTCGACACTTGTAATCGCGGCGTCGATCATCGCGGGGATTAGACTCGCACGGGATGAGAACATAAGTCGGCCTTCCCCCCGCCTCACAACAGTCATCGCAGATTCAATTGCTCTGGCGAAAGCGATCCTCGACAAAGTGGTGCGCTGATATTCTGTTTCGAAATGTGCGGTTCTTTCGCCTCGGCGATGAATCCAAGGCGGAAACTCTATGTGCGGACGATACGGACGGCGGAGTGACAAGCAATATATCGCGGAGCACTACGCCATGCGCCGTAAGGTGGTTGATCTGCCGCCTATGCCTCCTGGTTACAACATCACACCTGGCACGTTTCAACCAGTTGTACGCCTCAACGAAGAAACGAGTGAGCGCGAGATGGTGCTGATGGAGTGGGGGCTGGTACCGTACTGGTCGAACATGCACAAGATGATCTCTAACTGCGCCCGGGATGACAAGCTCACCAGTAGCGGGACATGGATTAAGCCGTTCCAGCAGCGCCGTTGTCTGATTCCCGGTGAGTTCTTTTACGAGTGGGAAGTCCTCGCGCCAGAAGAGAAAAGGCGCAAAGTAACAAAGCCCTGGGCAGTCGCGCTCAAAGACGACCGACTTTTTTCCTTCGGGGGTATCTGGGACAGGTGGAAGGATAGAGAAACCGGCAACGTACTTGAGAGCTTTGCCATAGTCACTGTCGATCCCAATGAGCTGCTTGAGCCGTTCCACAACCGCTGCCCACTCATCCTGGAGCCGAAAGACTACTCAAGATGGCTTGCCCCGGCCGAACCGTCACACCTTCCCGTTGACCTTGTGCGGACTTACCCCGCCGAGGGAATGAAGGCGTGGAGGGTTGCGCCGCTCATAGATGACGGCCCACAACTCCTGGAGCCTTTGACCCGATCTGATGCAATGCAAGTCACGCCGTCACTGTTCCCCGACTAAGCCCACCTGCCAACGAACCTTGGTTGGCTTAGGTTTGTAAGGTTAAAGGGCCGGCGGCGCCGGCCCCTGGTTTAAGAGGCTACTTCCGCTTCTTCGGTGGAGAGATGATCTCCGGTTCCGATTGGGCTGCGCCGTCGTCCTCGCTCGCACCGTCTGCCGGATCTTCGGCGACTTCGACTTTCGAGAGCCGCTTCATGCTCGTTGCGTGGATCTCGGCGATCGTGTGCTTGAACGTAACGCCCTCGACCTCTTCCGAGACCTCGCGATACTTGATTTTCCCTTCAAGAGTGATGAGCTGCCCCTTCTGGAGCGTCTTGGCGAAGCTGGAGAGATTGCTCCAGGCGTACACGCGGTGCCATTCGGTGCGGTTTTCGTAATCGCCCTTCTCGTTCTTCCAGCTCTCGCTTGTTGCCAGGCTGAATACAACGTATTCCTTGTTGTTCTGTGCGGTTTTGACTTCTGCATTCTTTCCGAGACGACCGATGAAGATGACTTTGTTGACCATTGTCTTTAGCTCCGTTATTTGGGTTTGTCCGCTGGATGCGGTACACGCTTGCCCGAAGGGTGTGCCGACGCGACCCCCTCCCAAGGCGACTAGAAACGATTCGTGGAAGGGGACCCGAGCTTGTCTCGGGGGAAGGAGTCCACGCCTGAAAGGCGCGGAGCGAATCTTTGGCAGGAGAGCGTGCGTCCGAAGGGCGGGGGTGTCCTTAGCGCGGCACGCTGAACGCAAACAGAAAGGCAAACGGAAATGGAGCTGAGGGCTCAACTTCTTCAGGCCTCTCGTCTCCGATTGTAGAGGTCGCACCATCGCAACAGGATGTTGAACGCCGCAACGACCTGGCTGGAATGAAAGCCACGAAACCCGCGCCTTTTGAGCAGCTACCTGTTCGCCCATAATCTCGCCTTCGCCATAGTGCGCCGAATGTAAGCAGCCTTCCTTGCGGGGTTCGGATCGCGGGAAAGGTATTCGCTGTCGAGGGTGTTTGCCATTGCATCATCGGGCATCCCCAGCGAATAAGCGGCCACACAGAAGGCGATGTCCGCGGCGGCCGGTCGGTCGTGATATTTGGGCGCGGTACGGAACTTCTCCAACGAAAGGTGCGAGTACCTCATCCCCCTGCCAGGGGGAAAGACGGACGCCCGGTGTTGAGCGATACGAGCCTGTCGTTCATGCTCTTGCAGTTGGAATTGCTTTGTCAGGTCAACACGAAGGAGCGCGGCCATCCTGTATTGATTGCCAGTGCAGCTCCGCAACAGTACGTATGGATAGAGACCGTTGTCCTTGCGATACTTCGGCTTGCAATTCGTGAAGCCGGGAAGCCTGCCGAAACGTCGCCAGTCGGCGGCGCTGGGGTCTCCTTGATATTTACTAGCGAGTGTCTGAGCGACGAATGTTGAGAGGTCTTTTGGGTAGACATCGTCATGCTTGAGCCACGCTTGAAAGTTTCCTGCACTGGTTTCAACGACCGCACAGGGCTCGAAATCGTCCGCTGTGAGCCGGTCAATTGAACTTTGATTCAGGTCGTCTAAAACGGTGAGTCGGTGCGCTCCTGAAGGACGTATGTAAATGTGTGCCCCGCGCGAATTGTGGGCCTTTAGGAGAGGAAGACGAGACACCACGAGATGATTTGGAAGATCCGACAGGCCAGGGAGCATCCCACGATCACTCAGAATGCCAATGTCATACGCAGGTGCGTCGAGCGCGGCGAGCATATTCCGAACGGCGATAAGAGTTCTGTCCATTTTCGACGCCAAAAACTATGGATTTGCCAAATTCACCTGAAATAGTGCTACGATGCTTTAGCTGTATTGAAATGTACACTGCACTATAATTGAACCGCAAGCCCTTCGCGTCAGGTTTCTTTGAAATGCATAGCGGTTTTCCAGTGGCAGCCATTGTGAAAGGTTCATTGCATTAACATATGCATCCAGATGCCCACAGTGACGAGAAGCAGGAACGGCTCAGAGAGAAGCTACGGGACGAGCTCGGGCCGTTAATCGTAGGTTTGCTCGATAGATCCAGTGGTCTTGAAGACATCATCGTCAACGAAGACTCGCGGATTTGGGTTAAACGCACTGGATCTTCGTTTGAGCAGGTCGGAGAACTGTCCAGCCGGCAAACTCGCGGCGCGATGATGACGATTGCCTCAATGCAGAAGACGACGGTGACAGAGTTGCGACCTGTTCTTGAAACACAGCTTCCCATCTGGAAATTTCGTTTCGCAGGGTTGATTGAGCCTGTTGTGCCATCGCCATCGTTCGCAATCCGCGTCAAGCCGGACAAAAAGCGAAGTCTCCGCGATTTGCAGGCGCAGGGGATTCTCACCAAAAAGGATGATCCTCGCAATCGTCGTGCAGTGCAGGAAGACTTCATCGCAAAATTGCGGGGCCTAGACCACATTGAAGTAATTCAAGAAGCCATCCGGGCACGAAAGAACATGCTCATAGTCGGCGGGACGGGCGCGGGGAAGACGACCATTGCGAATGCCATCCTCGAAGAGATCGGCACCCTGACGCCCGGCGACCGGGTTTTGGTGATCGAAGACACGCAAGAACTTCTGCTCGACTCCGCAAACAGCCTGAGCATGTTGGCGACAACGGAGTTCGATCAACTGAAATGCCTCAAGGTTGCGCTGCGACTCAAGCCTGACCGGATCATCGTCGGCGAAGTCAGAGATGGAGCGGCAGCTCTGCCGCTGCTTAAGGCATGGAACACGGGCCATCCCGGAGGCGTTTCTACGATCCACGCCAATAGCGCCGCGGAGGCGCTGGTTCGCTTGGAAGATCTGGTGCGAGAGGCAACCGAGGCACCCCAACAGCGGACGATCGGAGCCGCTGTCGATGTCGTGATTTCGGTCGTCAACGATCCCGTTGAAGGCCGGAAGGTACAGGAGGTCGCGGTTGTCACTGGATACCGGGACGGTCGCTATCTTCTGACGCAAGTGTGAGTGCTTTGGCTCTGAGGCTATTGATGCAGAGCTTTTCTGAGGTCGCGGAGGACGAAAGTCGTTCGCATAACGATGTGCCGAAGGGCACTGGAGGAAATGAGATGAAGCGTATGCGTATTTTCATTGCGAAGCGGCCAGGGACCCTTCGGGTGGTCCTGATGCTCGCGTTCATGGTGGCAGTTGGCACCAGCGGGGCTTTTGCTGCCGAGACGGGAACCAACCTGCCGTGGGAAGGTCCGCTGACAACGCTTGTGACATCACTGACCGGGCCGGTGGCATACGCCATTTCGGTCATCGCAATCGTGGCGCTCGGAGCCACGCTTGCGTTTCGTGGCGGGGAGATGGGCGAGACGATGCGGCATCTCCTTCAGGCTGGCATCGCGGTTTGCTTGGTCGTTTTTGCGGCTCAGGTCATGACTTCGTTCATTGGCCAGAGCGCAGAGATTGCCATGCTCCAACCGGTATATGCGATTGCTCGGGGGTAGACAACAATAGACGATTCACCGGGGGGGAGCTTGAACACTCAAGCCTCCTCCCTGCCTTTCGGAGTGAGCCAATGGAAGAACCAGAGCAGACGATCATGCGGACATCATTGAGCAGGCCCCAGCAGCTTCTCGGTGGCGACAGAGAGCTAGTCATTCTGTCGGGCCTTGGGGCCGCGTTGATGGCCGTTAGCGTAATGACCTTCCTGTCGTTCCTTATAGCTTTCTTTGGCTTTGGCGCCATCGTTGCGGTCTTAGCGAGGATTGGTAAGGCCGACCCGATGATGAGGAAGGTATACAGCCGTCATCTGCAATACAA
>Ga0182024_10005903_pt1 | contig 27144 bp, 22 predicted proteins | sample P32metaG_FD_120480 | JGI IMG/M metagenome (GOLD analysis project Ga0182024, IMG submission 120480) | Permafrost microbial communities from Stordalen Mire, Sweden - P3-2 metaG (Illumina Assembly) | ecosystem: Environmental > Terrestrial > Soil > Wetlands > Permafrost | place: Sweden: Stordalen...
GAAAATCCACCTGTCCCATGATTTGATTGCCGGTCGTTGGCGGGGTCGCCTGGTCTTGCGCCGAAGAGAGTGCGGGACAGAGAAGGGCTGCAAACATACCTGCGATTCGCAGGGATGTCGACAGCCATTTGGTTAACGCACGCGGCAGAATCCTATTCGGCATTCCGCACTCGTTTTTTCATCATCCCAATTGCTCGTAAATTGCTAGAGCATCGCGGGGTAATCCGGTCCCGCCACGCTCCAGGGTTTGGAACTTACTACTTTTACTGCTGACCCTCGATGATGTCCGAGCCTATTTCGGTGAGGCCCGGTTCATTGGTATCAGTGTCTACTCCGACTGCGAACCCACCATTCGCCACGTACTCGACACGATAGTTCGTGGCGTTTCCACCGCCGATTACGGGAAGGGTAAGAACCTCGCTGAATCGGCCTGCATTCGTAGAGTCAGCGGTAATGACGCCGGAAATCGTCACCGCAGTATTCTCCGTGATAGCTGGAGGCGTGGCAGCGAGATTGAAGTCGTTGATGTTCGCGGTTCCCCTAAAACTCCCGCTCGAATAAACGTATTGTCCTGTCGAGTTGAGGAATTCGTCGGGCGAAAGTATTTCAACGATGGCCGAGAAGCCGTCTGCCTCATTCACCGTCGATAGCGCTGTCGCCGTCTGCGGAACGATGAAGCCGGTGCCGAGGGTTCCAGGATCGAGCTCAACGATCAGAGCACCGCCCGGGCCGGTTGTATTGTTGGGGTCATTTATGTTGAGTGCCGGATCGGTTGCATAAATGCCATACGTAGCGAAATCAGTCGTACCTCCGACCGTGACGCTGGCGCTTCCATACCCACTTGAGGCAATAGTATAAGTGCCAGTCAAGGTCGCGGGCGTCGGAGGTTGCGTTATTGAGGGAGTGGGACTAACGCCATCAACGAGGCCGTTCACGTTGTAATCCACAACGCCGGTGAGTGTGGATGAGCTTGTCGTGAATTGACCGGCCACATTAGCCGCGCCGATCGCGGTGAAAGACGCCGGCTCATCAAGCACATTTGCACTGGCAAGGGATGAGTTCGAAAAAGTTCCCGAGCCCTGACCGTACGATTGGCCAACCATCACTCCGCCCGTATCGACCTCGGTGAGATACAAAGCTTCGGGGCCGACGAGGTAATACGTAAATGTTCCGCTGCCTGATGGAGTGGTCAACGTAAACGTTCCGCGACCATTTGCATCAGCTGCGCTGACAGTCCCGGAGAGGTTGCCGGCGATCGTAGGGGTGCCATTGATATCTTCATCTGCAGTTCCTGTTCCCGTAATCGTGCCCGCGTTGGCCGTGTAGACGCCCCCAAATACCCCGGGTGCGCCGCCAATGAACCCGCTGGCCGAAATAGCAAAGTTACCGCTGACTCCCGCATTAAATGCGCTTGCGGTCTGAAGATCCATCGAGCCGCTCGAGGTGTAGACCGAGTCGAACTCAGTGAGTAGGATGTGGTTCGAATTAACTACGACGAAGGACAGCGTCTGCACGCCATTGTTTCCGACGAGCGGATCGGAACCGTTGCTGTTTGAGGCGTTGAGGGTCATGGTGCCCTGACTGTCGCCATTCACAGCATACGTTCCCGACAGGGTGTCGCCCTCAATTGCCGACGTGAAGTCCACGTCAGTGGAATTAAGGTCTTCTTCGCCGGATGTGACATTTCCGTTTCCATCCAGAGTGACGCTTCCCACCGCGGCATACGCGTCTCCACTAAAATCAAAGCCGCTGAAATAGAACGCGTATTGGCCTGTCAGATTCGAGTTCGAAGCCACGGAGTTCACAGTAACGCTCGCAGTCGCCGTCACCGAAGATGACGCGGTGGACGCGGCGGTGAGCGTAAATGTTCCCGCAGAAGATGGAGCGGTCCAAATAGTTGTCGCGCCGCTAGCGGTGTGAGTCGGGCTGAATGAGCCGCATGGCGAAGGCGAGCAAGTCCAGTCCACGCCTGCGTTCGTGCTGTCATTCGAAACGGTTGCCACAGCCATCGTGCTGTTATTGATTTCGACAGTTGAGGACGGAGCGGTGGTAATCGCGATCGAGAGCGTCGGAGTCGTTCCACCGCCGCCGCCACTATGGCTGCCACCGCCGCAGGCGCTGAGCAGCGTCAGTACAACTGCCGCAAGAGCCAAAGAGATTTTACGATCCATTAGCGGCCTCCCTTCGGGCTCACGAAATTGATGCTCTTGGTTGGCTGTACTGCGCCCGGAATCAGTAGGAAACCGTGTTCGCTGCGAATCGTGTATTTGTTCGCGCCGGTGTCAATCGTGCGGACCAGAAAGACCTGATTGCCACGAATCGTCGCCATTACGCCAACGATCTTGACGTGAGCTCCAACTGTTACCGAGATGCGGTTCTTCCCGTTGAGGACATACGGCCCCAAATGGCCGTCGATGGTCCCTTTCGACGTTAAAACGAGCATGTGGCCGCCGGGAATATGCCCCGGCATGAATGCTTTGACGGTCGATACATTTCCTTCCAACGTAACTTCCTTGCTGACGTCATAGAGCGGTGTAGCGACTCGGTTCGCGACACTCGCCGCTTGCGCCGGTAGACACACCAGCAGAAACGCCCCGAGACCGAGGCACCACAAGAATCCCGACAATTTGTTCATCGATTTCTCCATGAAATGACGTTCGAATTGATTTACTGGAATAAGGGGACAAATTGTTTGGCGGTTCCGACGAGCGGTGTCCACCTAAGGTCCATATTCCCCGTTAAGCCGCAGAAGTCTGCGGCGGTAGACGGATCTTACCCGGTATTAATTCCGTTGAAATACCCAATTACCTGCACGCTCCAATACAATACCCCTTAGCTCTTTTTCGATCGCAAAAGCGTCGCGAACGAGCATACAAAACAGTGACACGGAAGGGTATGAATTGGGAAAAACATTGCGCAACCGTTACCAAGTCAGTAATCGCATGACAAATTCGACTGCGCTTGGTTGGTTGAAACCTCAAACGAGGTTGACTCAGCTAAATTGGCGCGGCGGAATGTAGATGGAGCCCATTTAGGCGACGGCTTTCAGCCAACGTAATGGCTTCAAGTCGTCGCCTATTAGGGATCTTTGCGTCCAGCAGACTATTTAACCGTATACGTCAGTGTATGCGTCGAACCAATTGATGCACCGACGGCGCTCGTAAGCGTAACCGTGGTCTCCGTGCCAGAGGTCCCGGACACAGTGATTGGAAAGAAGCGATACGTGTTGTTCGGCAAGAACGTGACGATTCCCGTCGTAGTAGCACCAGTGGGTGCGCGGATGCTGTAGTCAACCGTCACTGCCTCGGCAGGTACCGCGCTCAGCGAAATCACCGGATAGTACGCCCCAGGCGGACCGGTAGCCGAGCTCGGCGCGAACTGCGCTGTCGGGATACTGGGTTCCACAGTAAACGTCCCATTCGAAGGCCAGCTCGGATTGTAACCGGACATAAATTCTCCGGCCGACACGACCGCATTCGCCGATATCTCAAAAGGTCCTGTATAGATCGGCGACGTGGCCCCCGGCGCAGTGCCATTCAAGGTGTAGCGAATTGTCGCGCCCGAAGTGTTGCTCGTCATCGTAACCATTACTGGATCCGTTACCGAAGACGAAACTCTCGGGCCAACGTTGGGAGCAGGCAAAATGTTCTGCTCGTTAATTACGTAGCTTCCCGTCGCATCGGGAATTACGAGCTCCGTTATTTCGGCGCCGCTTGGATTCCAGTGTTTGTACCCTGTGTTTAGCTTTATCGTCTGAGTCGTGCCGCTTAAATTCAAATACACCGTGCCGTTGCTGTAATTTCGCGAGTATAGTCGGTAGCCGATGCCGGCCGACGACAATTGCACGCTTGTGAGAGCGGAAGTTGGATTACCCAGCACAGCCTTCATTCCCTCCCATTCGGACGGATTGATATTCGTTGAGCTCGTGCTTCCGCCAGGAGCAAAGAAAAAATTTGGTCCTTTCAGCAGCGAATATACGACAAACGACGACAACAGCGCGTTTGAATCGCCCGACGGAAGCGCGGCGCGAAGGATCGCGACCTTATTCTGCGAACCTAACCACGAAAAATAAGAGAAATTCTGTTGATACCAAGCGTTGCGACTGTAAGCCGAAGGCGAAGGATACCAGCCGTAGATGTTTTCCGTCAGCCCTCCCGGAATGTTGGCGAACACAGTTTGAAATTCAGTTGGGTCTGACATAGAGCCGATATTCGGCATGGTATTAATATCAGGACCGGCCGCGTGCACTTGGTTGAAAAATGATGCTACGCCGCTAAGGTATTCACTCGCATTCTGGGGGAACGGAGAATTCCAGGGCACTCCAGCCACGAAGTGGTTATCATCGTCAAGAACGCCAAACAAGTTCCAAGTAAATGAACATTCGTCGAGTTCGATCCATACGTGCTGGGTTGAGTACGACGGCTGCAAGAGAATCGGGCGTGCATACTTGTTGATCCAAAAGTTGATGAAACGGCTGTCCTCTACGTTTACCGCGTATTGCCAGTTTGACGATGGCGTTGTTGGCACGCCATTTACCAAGCCAAGAGACCAACTGAAATAGACGGGGCGCGATTTGCCTTCGTAAGTGGCAGTGACGAAGATTGGGGGCTTTCCCGCGGCCACCTGCTGCGACTCGTATGTGCGCAGCGCAGAATATGGAAACCCTCGAACCATTGTGGTATCGCTCGGTGCGAATTTATCGAAGCGACCATAGACGACGACCAGCGCGCTCGGATCGAGCGAGCGCGTCGGCGCGGAACCGACAAAAGCTCCGTATTCCGAATACGAAAAGTTGTCCGGCGTTTGAAAGATCGAACCTGCCTCTTTGTCGATAACGGTCCGATTTTGGGCCTGGACGCTGGCGAGTGGCAAGAGCAAAAGTGCAATTAGGCACGGCAATCTGAACTTCATGTTCTAGGTTCCCCCAAATTGGTAACTGTGACTACGCTAACCTGAGCCTACAGTTGATCGTGGCTAGTACCAAAACTAGTACTCACGGTAAATAGCGCTCCTGACATAGCTTGCGTAAAAGGAGATTATGTCAAGCGCTGTAGCTCCGCTACTGTACCCGAGGACAGACTTGGTTCAGGTCTAAAGGGTCAGGGCAACCGCTCTTCTATGGACAGGATCACAGATAGAGCCTACACTTTCGGACACTTATTGCTTACAGCGTTCCATCTAGGAGACTACATATAATGTCTTGGTTCAGCCTGAAATGGAGAGGTGACGTCTTCCGTTAGTGAAGGTTCCGCCCCTGGGGGGCGGGGATTTTCAAGGCATCGGTGCGAAGAGCCCACCCGGTTATCCCTCAGCATGGTTGTATCCCTGCAGAGCCCGCTTCCGTTTCACCTGGCGGAGTCATTGTAGTCAGGTTCGAAGAATGTGCAAGAGGGACGGTTGTCCGCCTGAGCTGCCGCTGATGACGTGCCTGCTCGAGCTTGCGATCGCGTGCCGCTCCAGTTCCAGCTGAGGCAGGACAAAATGATTCAGATTAGCGATCACTGTAAACGCTCGAGTCTGGCGCCTTCCAAAAGATACCCGAGATATATAAGTGATCGGCCGGCTTTTTCCACTTCCGAATCCAGTCAGACAATATGTTTGGTTGCGTATCCACTGGAATCATTATCACAACCAAGCCGCTGTCGAGTAGTTGTCTATAACGGGCCACGGCCTTTGCCGTAGCTTCGGGACTTTTCTGGATAGACGGGTGCCATGGCATTTCGAGCGCGAGTCCATTGTCAGGACCGATCGCTTCAATCAGCTGCCGCGCTTCCTCATCGGTCAACAATGCCACATGCATTGCGATATTAAAAATCGCTCGTGACCCTTGGGACTCGGCAAGCGTGCGAATTTCCCGCATGTTATCGCAATATGCCTTCCAGGGTTCGCCGCGAACGACGGCCGGTTGAACAGCGGCGTTATCCACGAATCGAATCGGTGCGGGCTCCCGTTCCCATAATTGCTTAACACCTGCTTGGAATGCGTGCCGAGTGCCCGGGTCTCTCACGTCAATAATTTCGCGATCAGACTGTCCGGGCCAAGGACCTATATAGCGCGCATTGGCCGGCATCTCTTCGATTGCGACGCTGCCCGGAGGATAGACCGTTTGATTCGACGCAGTTCCGACGGTTCGTCCGGAAATGTACGTCCCGACATACAGCCCGCGTGAGGCAAGATCGCGCCGCAGCTTGTGGTATTGCTCGACAGCAGCGGCGCGGGCCCCGGGTTTTACATCCAAAATCTGCAGGTCCGTTATGATCTTGTCCTGAGCGAACCACTCCCTTGGCCGATTTTCGATGTATTGATTCACGTTGACCAACACGCGCCAGTAATGGCTTGCATCAGGCCACTGAAAGCCAGCAGAGTTACTCGGACATGCCGAAAGGGCGAGTAGCATGGCGAGAGTGACTAGCTTTGCGGTCTTCAATTTCGATGCACCATAAACATCTCAAATTGCGCGATGAGCTCGCGGCCAACTTGAGGCTTCGGTTGCGGAGCGAGCTGTGATTGGTCTATCAGCCGCTGTAGCACTTCCGAGCTCGGATTGTAGTCAGTTACCAGGGTTTTCAGCATGAGGATCAGACGCATGTCACGTCTCTGGGATTGTCGATGCGCCGCGTGCATCCAAGCTTCCGGATTGGGAATGCGCGTGCGGTCGCCGGAAAAGATGCGAATCTTCTCATGATACGTAGCCAGGGTTTCTTCTTCGAGCGTGCTGAGTTCTTCATATAGTTTTTCGCCCGGCCGCGCGCCAGCGAAATCAATGCGGATATCCTCGATGCGCCGTCCGGAAAGAAGAATCATATTTCGGGCGAGATCAACAATTTTCATGGGCTGACCCATATCGAGAACGAAAACCTCGCCGCCCCGACCCATCGTTGATGCTTGCAGAACCAACTGCGCCGCTTCAGGAATCGTCATGAAATATCGACGCATTTCCGGGTGCGTAACGGTGACCGGGCCGCCTGCCGCAATCTGCTCTTTGAAGATGGTGACCACGCTTCCGTTGCTGCCGAGAACATTCCCAAAGCGAACGGACACGAACTTCGTAGAGCCATTTTGTAGTGAACTGACGACAAGCTCTGCGACATGCTTTGACAGTCCCATGATGCTGGTTGGGCGGACGGCTTTGTCTGAAGAAATAAGCACGAAATCCTTGACGCCAAATCGCTCCGCCATAGTTGCCACGTTATACGTGCCAACAACATTGTTCTCGAATGCCTCGAACACATGTGTTTCCATCAACGGAACGTGTTTGTAAGCGGCTGCATGAAATACTGTCGCGAATCCGTGCGCTTCGAACACCTCCCTCAGCCGCCTGGTGTTGAGAATGCTTCCAATCTCCGGCTTGAACGGAACATTCGGAACGCACCTCTGCATCTCGCGATCGAGATAGAAGAGTCCCGTTTCGGAGACGTCGAACCCGACCAATAGCTTCGGTCTGGATCGCGCGATCTGCCGGCAGAGCTCGGAGCCGATGGAGCCTGCCGCTCCCGTCACGAGAACAACTTCGTTTTCAAACTTTGCCCTTACATTCGCGTCGTCGAGAGACACTTGCGTTCGGCCAAGCAAATCGGCGACGGCGACGGCGCGTATCGGAGCAAGCGCGCAATTATTAACGCCCTCGGAGAGCGCGGGCACCATCTGAAAGCTAAGCTGGGCTGCAGCGCAACGATTGAGGATTTTAACCATCTGCGGACCGGTTGCCGACGGCATTGCAATTAGGACATGCTGGATTTGGTATCTGGGCGCAATTTTAGCCAGGCTGTCTCCCGTGCCGAATACTTTCACGCCGTGAATCGAACGGCCTGTCTTCGCCGGATCATCATCCACGAACGCACAAATCTTGAATCCAATCGTTGGGTTTGCTCGGACTTCTCGAAGTAGCATGACGCCGGCTTCACCCGCGCCGTAAATGAGTGCGCGGCGGTCATCTGACCGGCCACGGGTGGACGACGCTTCGGCGAGCATTCTCACCGCTAGACGTATGCCGCTCGTAAACAAGAGGCACAGCGCCAAGTCGATGATATAGATTGACCGTGGAAAGCCGCCCGGCGCGATGAAGCGGATGGCGATGGCGCTCACGAGCGAACCGGTCAGGTTCGCGGCCAGGAGCATTATCGCATCCGGTAGAGATACGAAACGCCACGTTACCCGATTCACCGGAAACGACTGAAACACTATCGTCTTCGCAATTGTCCAGATCATAAGAGCATATATAAGGTGCTCCCATTGCCAGGACGGAATATTGAAGTCGAACCGCAGCAGAAATGCCGAATACCCCGACGCTGCGAACAGAAACGCGTGGACTACGGTAATCACAATTACGCGGACGGTTTTTCTTAGCGATGATGATGGTCGCTTTAGATTCAAAGACATGGGGGTCCCTTCCATTAAGTTCTGTTTGTCGCTATTCTGGATTCTGAGTGAATTAACGGAAAATAATTCGTTGCGATAAAGAAAATGATTTATAGAAATTGCCAGCTAGGATTCCACGTCTTCTTCTTGGGTTACTGTTTCAATCTGTTTGTCGCCGACATTCGCAATCTGAAACGGAGCGCGATACGCGGGGAAATGTGCTTTGGACATCTCACCGGATCTTAGTTTCCTTGCCTGCCTCTTTCGCTCAATCGTCAGATCGTTGTACGCCTCGTGATCAAGGATCCATCGGCACGTGTAAAACGGATAGAAGTCGCTGGAGAATAGCGACTTAAATCGGAAGAGTGGATCGTCGCTTCGGCTTCCGCGTCCGCCGCCAAGATGAAGGTATTGATTGCCGCGGGAACGGGCCCAGCCATATACTTCATGAATCAGGAGCTTACTCGGCGAAATGTGGGCGTACCGATCGTCCGTGGCAAGAAAATGAACATTTACGATGCCTGAGTATTCAATCAGCAGTGCGGCCGCGACAATCTCGCCTTCGTGACGGGCGACCATCAGGCTTCCGTGACGCCCGAGCGCGGCTTGAAATTGCCGAAACTGCCGCAAGGGGAACAAATAAAAAGAAGCGCTTCCGTTTCGCTTCATGGTCTTGTAATACAACCGCACGAAGTCGTCGAGGGATTCCCACCCTGGTTCAGAGGTGACGGTCAATGAAAGAGTCATTAGCCGGCGTAATGCTTGACGCAGTTGCCGTCTGTATGACCTCCAGACTTCGTCAGGGGATGCCATCAGATTGATAGCGACGGTCTTGCCTTGTCCACGCCCCTCGCCGACTAATTCGGGGGTTCCATCATCATTCGTGAGGTAATGCAATAGACGATGATTGCCTAACAACGGATGCAGCCGAGCGAAGACGCTGACGATTGATTGCGATCGCCATGCGTCCACAAAAGCAGTCCACGCCGAAGCAAGAAATTCTTCGTCGGGCTCGCATCTGCTCGCGATAGGCCCTGCATACCCGTAAACGGATGTAATATCGCGGAGATCGCCGTTCGAAGTTCGCTCGAACCCTTCGATTTCCTGCACGAGATAAGGCCAGGCAACAAATTTGTCGCCACTGCCGTAGACGGCAAGCCAGGCTTTTCCCCGGCCGAAGGATTCGGAGATCTGATGGTAATTCGCAGTATGAAAGAAATCGTGCCGGGCTCGCTCGAGATATCCATTCCATTCCTCGGTGCTGTTCCCTGAAATCAGCGTCAAGGGCTCAAACGGTTTCAGGATCGCCGGAGCTTCCGGCTTATCGGCTGCGCGGCTAGGCGGCTCACCGAGATACGAATCTCCCGGATTACGAATTCGGATGACTCGCGCTGGAGTTCCGTATGCCACGACGCAATCCGGAATGTCTTTCAACACTGTCGCACCAGCGCCGATGACTGTGTGTTCACCGATCGATATCGAATGTGAGACTACTGCGCCAATCGCAATTGCCGAATAGTCGCCGATCTTCACTCCGCCGCCGGTGACAGCCCGAGGGGCAAGACTCGAGAACTGCCCCATGCTCGAATCATGGTCCAATGAAGAGCCGGAGTTTAATATGCAGAATTCGCCGATCTCGCATCCTGGATTCACAACGACCCCAGCCATGATTACGGTGCCGGCGCCGATCGTGCAATATCTGGCGATTTGCGCTGACGGGTGAATGGCGGTCAGGAAGTGTATCTCGGGAATCGTTCGTTTAATTCGCGAAGCGATTCGGCTGCGGGTCCAGTTATCTCCGATTCCGACGACGATACTGTCGCAAATACCTGCGGCCACAAGTGCCGGCAAATCTTCGTCACTTCCAATCACTTGATAGCCGAGGACTTCGGTTCCAGGAGCTCTTAGATCATCTAGGAGACCGACAATATGGCAGCACTTCTCTGTTTCCAGAATGTCCACGATCACTCGCGCATGTCCCGAACATCCGACTACCACAACACGCGGAACCTGCGGCGCCGCGTGTTCGGGCGCGGGTGCCTTGGAGGCTTTGATTTCAGGAGCGTTTTGCTCGCTCTGCGCCACGACTTCGATATCGATTTTTTGCGGAATATCCATGCGCTAGCGATCTATGGCATTTGAAGTCGCTGTTGCTATGAGCGATCGGCTTCTTTGAACGTCCAACGGCAACAGCGCACCATTCTCGCCTGGCATGGCTCCGCGCTGCGTGAGCACAATCCAAATCGTCGCGAATATGATTCGGAGATCTAGTCTCCACGACATGTGGTCCACATACCAAACATCCATTTCCAAGCGCTCGTCGAACGGTAGGCAACTGCGGCGATGAATCTGCGCCCATCCCGTGATACCCGGCCGGACGCTATGTCGGCGATGTTCCTTGACAGTGTAATAAGGCAAGTATTGTTCTAGAAGAGGCCGGGGGCCGACTAGACTCACATCGCCGAGCAAAACGTTCCACAATTGAGATAGCTCGTCCAAACTGGTCCGGCGAAGCAGCGTGCCAATCCCCGTCAACCGGCGTTCATCCGGCAGCAAGCGCCCGTCCGCGTCGCGTTCTTCAGTCATTGTTCTGAACTTAAGGCAGACGAATGGCCGTTCATTCAAGCCTGGACGCGTTTGACGAAAAAGCACAGGTTTGCCAATCTTCAGGCGAACTCCTACGGCGATCAACAACATCAGCGGCGACACGACGATTAGCGCACATGCCGCAACGACGACGTCAATAACGCGCTTTATCGATGAATACAAACCCCGAGACAAAAAACTGGATGCCATATTTTCTAAGCCCCGGCCGATAGAGACCGCACTTCCGTCACCGCGCTCGCCGACTTCAGTACCTGCAGCGCATTCACTAGCGACTCGCACACTAAACTGATTTCTTCTTCAGACAAACGATTGAAAAATGGAAGTGCGATGGTTCGATCGGCCACATGCTCAGTAATCGGGAAAGCTCCAGGTCCAAATCCAAACATGTTTCGATACAGCGGCTGCAAATGAATGGGAGGAAAATAATTCCTGCATCCGATACCTCGCTGTTTTAGTTCAACGATGACGCGATCACGGTCATCTCTGTCGAAGTCGTCGCTCAATCGCACGACGTATACGAACCAGCTGATTGTTGAGCCCGGCTCGGATAGCCGGGGGGGGATTATATCTAAATAATCTTTGAACGCTCTGTCGTAGAGGCCGGCGACGCGCGTCCGCGCTACCAGGATTTCGTCAATTCGCGAAAGCTGCGATATTCCCAACGCACAATTCATTTCGCTGAGACGATAGTTGTATCCAAGACTGTCATGTTCTAGCCATCCGTCGGCGTCAGAACGGCCTTGATTGCGCCAACTACGGCAGCGAGACGCGATCTGGGGGTCGTCAGTGACTATGACTCCGCCTTCGCCCGTCGTCAGCTGTTTATTGGGATAAAACGCGAACACTCCGGTCTCACCGAACGTCCCTACAGGCACGCCCTGATACTTAGCGCCGATCGCTTCGCAAGAGTCCTCGATTATCTTTAGTCCGTGTTTATTTGCAATGTAAGCGATGTCGGCGAGTGCGCAAGGCCGTCCAAAGACGTGTACCGGCAAAATCGCTTTTGTCCGCGGTGTTATCGCTTCTTCAATTTTTGATACATCAATATTTAACGTGTCCGGATCGATGTCGACGAAGATGGGTCTCGCGTTTTCGAAAAGAATGCAATTCGCAGAGGCCACAAAGCTGAAAGGCGTAGTGATAATTTCATCGCCTTCTTCAATTTGGGCCGCTTTAACGCACAAATGAAGTGCACTCGTACCACTATTTACAGCAATTGCGTATCGGGACCCGGTGAGCTTTGTTATGGCTTGCTCGAACGCCGTAAGCCGAGGTCCGAGACTCAAAGTGCCGGAATCCAGGACTTCAAGTACGGCGGCGCGGTCCTTATCGTTAATGTCCGGTGACGAAAGTGGTATTTGCAATGTCGTTTTCCCCGGAATTCAGCTTTTTTTCTATGCAGTTGGATGAACGGTAGAGCTCAATGGATCTGCAGTTGTACTTGTGGAATCGATGCTGTTCAATTTGGACGACGAAGTATGCGGCGTATTTCAACCCGCCAAAAACCATCATCATTCGCTAGCTGAGATCGTCTGGTCGAACGGTCGCGATGTTCGTTTTCGATGAGACGGCGGTACTCGCCGAGCACGAGCTTCGAGATTCTGTTTTCCGAGAAATGGTTTGACACGAACTCGCGCGCCGCATTGCCAATTCGCACACGAAGTTCTTGGCTCTGAAGAAGGCTGCGTATTGCGCCAGCGAGAGCCTCGGCATCTTTCGCCTCTACTATCAAACCAGTGACGCCATTTCGAATCGCATCCACGCACCCCGTCACTCGCGTCGCAACGATGGGAAGACGCATGGCGCCACACTCCAATACAACGGTGGACAATCCCTCGCGATACGTGGGAAGCACACAGACATCAATCGCCGCATACACGGCAGGCATGTCACTCACCCATTTGCCGGTCACATGAACGCGTGGATCGCTCGTGAGCTTCTCAGCAATTTGCAGAGCAACGGGATGGACTGCCTCAAAATATCCACACAGAAAGAGATGCGCTTCAGGGAATTCTTTTCTAAGTGTTTCCCATGCTGCTGCAAGCTCCGCTATCCCTTTGTCCGGAACTAGCCTTCCGATATAGCCGATCAGAAGCGCATTTTGGGGAATGCCATATTGATTACGGATCTGGATTCGTTCGGCTGCGTTGCGCGTTGCAGGATTAAACCTCTCAAGATTGACTCCGCTCAAAGCGCCGTCACCCAGCGTTCGCGCCTTTTCACTCCGGCAGAAGTGATTGGCAATCATGAGTCGGCGCACGCTACGGCTGACGCATAACACTTGTGTCGCCAACCGACAGCTGATCCAATCCGTGATCGCCAGCATGACGCGTCCTGGAAGTCGTTGAGAAACAATGGGCATACCGTCAACCGTGTATATTCGGATCGGCACACGCGCGAGCCACGCTGCGATCATTCCCAGGAGCCCAGCTTTTGGTGTGCGCGTCTGCACAATCGCTGGATGAATTGTTCGCAGGATCTGCCACAGCTGCCACAACGCTTTCAGATCGGCGGAAGGCTTGACCGCACGCGTCATTGCGACTTCATGCCGGATGCTCGCAAGTTCGCTATGGCCGGGCATTTCTTCAATCCCAGGCGACGTGATTGTGTGAATCTCGAAGCCTTCCGGTGTGAGGAATCGAATTTGGCCGACTAAGAACGACATTATGGTTTCTGGAACTGTGGCAATAATCACCAACTTCACGCGGGAGGGAATCACTGCGTGCTCGCTCGTGCCGCCCGTTTGCGCTGAAATCGACGACGTCATCTCTGTGGGTTCATCCGATGAACGCGCGCTGTTGTTGCGAGCAGCAGCAACACCGTTTTGCACACGGCCTGTCATCGAGATCCTACTGCCTGCATGGTTTCATTCTGCGAATCTGCGTCTGGCTCGAAGCCCGCACGAGAATGGGTTTGACTCCATTGCCGCGTTGCTTCCTGAACGTGAGTAAAAAACTGGCGCCGCCGGGAACTCAAAATTGAATCGTGGTATTCGCGTGCTTTTGCAAGATTCTCGCCAGACAGTCGATTCATTCTTTCAGGATCCATAGAAATTTGTTTGATCTTTCGCGCCAGCGCTGTCGCATCTCCGCGAGGGACGAGTTCTTCGGAGCCGAGCAAGTCGGGAATTCCGCCGACTGCCGAGCCAATGCATGGAAGCCCGCGCGCCATCGCCTCGATCATGGCTCGTGGCAGCCCCTCGGTTTTCGAAGCCAGAACGAAAAGATCCGCGCGATCCAATTCATCTCGCACGCCGTCGCCCGCGGAAACACGGCCCGTGAACTTTACGATCCGCGCGACGCCGCGATGTTGGGCGTGCCGCTCGAGCGATTCGCGACACCGGCCGTCTCCAACGATCACGAGTTGAATATCCATTCTGTTTTTTGCGCAAGACGACACCGCGTCAATCAGAACATCGAAGCCTTTGTAAGGAACATCGAGCGTTCCGATACTCACAATGCGCAACGGTTGGAATGGGGAGAAAAAGACTCGCGGCAAGGCCGCAAAAGCGTGGTCGCGGATTACTATGCTTGAGTAAGTTGTCGCAAACGCAGAGCTTCGGGTGGGGTAGCGACGGAGCAGCGCGCCTCCCGAAACGTACGCGACCGCGCACGCCTGTTCACATTGCCGTTTCAACTGATTCGTGATCAGATAGCGAAGCACAGGACGCATCGGATGGTTGATTGATCCTGACGCAAATACCTCGTATGGATCTCCAATCACCTCAATGCCATACGGCCGCTTTGCGGCGAGCTGGGACTTGGCGCAATTCGCGATCGGCGAGGCCGCGCGCAGAATCACTGCATTTGTTTTCGAAAGCGCGTTTCGTATTGCCCCCTTTAGTCGAAGATAGTTCCGCGCGTATCCGACGGGGCCTACGTAGTAAGGAAGTGGTTCGAATAAAACGCCTTCGCCATCGGCTCGCTGTGAGACTGCCGGCGCTTCACGCACTGGCGCGATTCGAGCGAGGACACGCACCTGTTCGAAGACTGCCAGGTAACGCGTCCAGAACGAAAAAGACCCTGTATCCGCCGACCAGACTTTGCCGTCCGGCGTCCTGCTGAAACGTTCCTCGGATGAGACCAAGACTTGCATGTTAGGAAATCGGGTGACCTGTTTGCTCGCGAACCGGATATGAATAAATCGGCACAAATTTGTGAACGAACAATTTCGATCTAACAGAACAAATGCAGACTACGAGAATAGGCAGAAATCCGTCCTTCGCGAGTCCAAATACCAAGTTGTCGGAGTCGCCGGACATGACCGAAAGACAGAAGTACACACCGAACGGTACCAACAGGAATCTGGCGTCGCCAGGCAAGAGAGCGTATGCGCGTTTTTTGAACCATCCTAGGAGAAATCCAAATATTCCATACGCGAATGGAACCGCGACCGGACCGAAATTCAGCATTGCTTCGCCCGCGAGACCGTACACGCGCGACGACCACAATTCGCCCGGAACATATCCGCCCGTTCCAGTTTCAATCTCGGTGCCCTCTTTAAGCTTTGTTTCAGGTTTGTTGCTCAAAATTGCCTGCGGTACGAGGAGCGCCAGCGCTCCGAGGTAGGTCCGGCCCTTTGCATAAGTAAAGTCGCGCGGATCATCGATGAGCCTATAGAGGATGAACGCCTGTACATCGGCCCGGCCGAAATCTCCAAGCGCGAGGGCTTCCGCGGTGCGGCCAGTTTGTGTAGCCATTTGCTCGCGTTCCTCGGAACTCGACAGCACTTCAGTCGCTTTTACTCCCATGTCTTTGTAGAAGCCGTAGAAGTACATGAATGCGAAGAGGAACGCACAGCCGACGTAGACCAATTTTCTGGGAACCGGTCGCAATAGAAAATGAATGCAGCCAACCACCCAAAACAACAATTGCACAGTTTCGCTTCGGCTACCCCGAAGGCCACCGAACAGCATTTGCACCATAAAAAGTGCGAGAAGCGCGCCTCCGACGAGCATCCAGTTAATTTTTCGCCGCCGGAGTTTCATGATGATAAAGAACGCCATCAATATAGGGGCACTCTCAGAAATCATAAATACCCAGCCGAACCCGATAAACGCCGTCGGGTTATTGAGCCGGGCATCCATATATCCAGCAATCCCGCCCATCTGCCTGTAGACCCAAATTTGCATTGCAGCCGATATAGCGATGCACAAAGGCATTACGATTCGAAATCTCGCCTTGTCGATTTCCCAAAACGTTGCATGAGGGGTTGATCTGAGATCGAAAAACCGGCGCCCAAGCCGATAAAAGATGAGCCCTACAACGTTGAGAAGGCCCATATAGCCAAGCCAGTCGCGCCAGTCCGCCGGCGGGGACACTTCGTGCATCCAGAAATCCCATTTCACATGGAGCAAGGGCGCAACAAAGAAGAAGTGAAATCCCAGAATGCCGATCAGTCCGACGGGATCGCAGAGATCGAGCCGTCCGCGAAACCACTCGATGGCGTCAGCGCCCATCAATACACCGCAGATGGAGATGGGGATCATGAACCAATGTTCAAATTGGTTCGAAGTCATACAAAATATTCCCGCGGTGACGGCGACGATAAACGAAGCAGTGACCAGCGAGCCAAAACCGTCGGCGCGGGTTCTGTCGTTCACAACGGGGGGGCGCCATGTGAAATCAGCGTTCTCCTTGGTTCGTATTAAGTTGGTCATTTGAAGTCAGTATGCGCGGCCGTCATTTTTACAGGAGTGGCCTGCGATCGCATTAGAACTCATGGCGCGGTCTTGTCGGCCGAACCGATCTGCGTGCGAAAGGATACCCTGCTGAATTCACGCACTACCTCTTTGGCGTGTGCTGCCGCACGGTACGCCAATGCGGTAACTGAATCGAGAATCGTATCCTGCCGGCCATTATATTGATTCGTGACTGCCCCGAAGGTGCTGATTGATTCGCGGAATTGCTCGATATTGGCCTGCAGGGCGCGAATATCCTCGCGGGTCCAGCGATTCATGTGAAAGCAAATCGTCCAGACGCCCAAAGGACGCCATCGAAAGCTCCAGAGTTGTTGGGGAACCCACGTCATTCCGAACCGGTCGACATGAGGCAGCAGAAAAGATCCGTCAGACATATGCCGGAAGCCCAACTCAACCAACAATTGTATGGTCGTCGCGTCAAACGAGTGCGCAGGGGCAATCCAGATTTTAGATTTGATGCCTTCTTTTTCAAACACAGAAAGTCCGGATTGAATCTTGCGCTTCTGTTCTTCGCGAGGAAGGCCGGCGAATTCACTGCAAGGCTGAATTCCTAGCATGCCTGAATCCGTCGTGACGAAACGGTGTTGCCAACCATGCATCCCGATTGTCCAACCACGTGACTGCCATTTGCGAGCGCGATCCCAAAACTTAGGGTTTGGCGATGACACACGAAGAGCGTCATCTTCGTTGTCTGGTACGACAGCGAGGATTGGCTTGATGTCGTACTCGCAAAGAATTTTTTCGACGTTGTTCCATACATGCCAATTCATGGTGGGGCAAAGGTCGTCAAATCGCAGAAGATACTGAGCTTTCATTCTGTCCTCGCGATTCCATTTTACGCTCGGCAGCAGCGCGCTTTTCCCAGAGCCTCCGCTCGCGCTGGTGAAGAAACCACACCGCGAGCTTGCCTTTCAGGGTCAGAGGCTTTTCACAATTGAACTCGTTTATGACTACGCCGCCAAACTCATCCTTGAATCCGTTCACCCGCAATTTTTCTTCGTCATGAGCTCCGGTGTAATAGCCGCCGAAATCAAACGTGCGAATTTTGTTCTCTCTAAACCGAAGAATGTCCCGCCAGTACAGATAGCGATTTGCACGACCGATCATCGTTCGGCGACTCGAGTCGTTCGTGCCTCGGTATGAGGCGCCGGCATAGAGGCCGCGAACCCGCGATGGCGTCACGATGAAACTGCTAGCAGCAAGGATTGTGCCGGAATTGTCGCGAACGAAAGAAACGTCGAGAGCGCCATTGCCGGCCAAAACTGAGAGTCGTTCTCTACTGACCAGCGGAAGATTCTTGAGCGCTGCGCAGTCGTCCAGATGATTCGAAAATTCCCGGACCACGTTTGGATCCCAATTGTCCGAATAGACATAAGTCAGGTCATCTTTTTCTTCGGCGCGGCGGATTTTATATCGCGTGTGACTCTTCATTTTCGCGAGTAATTCTTCGGGCGACTGTGACAAGTCCAAAACTATGGTTGGAAATGGAGTGCAACGGGCGCCGGTCACGTGGGTAGGCGATTGATTGAAGCGCACGATGTCCACTCTCAATCCATCCGCCGGCTGCTCGTCGAAATAAAGATCGGCTATTCGGACCGACGACCTCGTCGAAAGGATCATTGAGATTCCGTGGAAAACTGGTTGAAATAGATTCTACGGAGCATATCGAGGCATGGCTGCGAACCATATTTACTGTTTGTCAGAAGAATGGCTTCGTCGCCTTTCCGATGCGCGGGCTCATTAAGTTTGCGCTGTACGGCGGATGCCCACACGTCTACACCCGAGCTCAACGGAATGTGCTCGACTAGTCCCGGAATCACGTCCACGTCGTTGGGAACGCCGGTTGACGCGATAACGGGCACGCCAACGGCTTGCGACTCGAGAGCAACCAAACCAAATCCTTCCCAATGGGAAGGCAGCACGAATATGTCCATGGCTGATAGATACGGCATGACGTCGGGTTGAACGCCGGCAAGCGTGACGCGGTCTGCTAAACCCCGAGAATCAATCTGCGTGCGAATTGAAGGAGCAGACGGGCCGTCACCGACTAAAAGCAGATGCGCGTCTGTGCCATTTCCGACCATCCGCGCCATGAGCTCGACTGTGAACGCATGGTTCTTTACAGGAGCGAAGCGCCCCACGTGGCCGATCACTTTGCGGCCAGGAGCTATTCCTAGACTTCGCTTGGCGTCGGCGGACGGAAGCGGTTCGAGAAAACGTGAAAAATCCATTCCGTAGTAAAGCAAACTGTACGGCACGCCCGGCCCTTTCCCAAAAAGTGCCTGGCCTGCCTGGTGAGAGACCGCGATTCGATGCGTTGCATAGCGGGAGATCCACCGCTTCATCAGCTTCTGGTAGAGCTTGCGCGGAACATTCCACTTTGCTTCGCTGGCGGAGGTGTGGCTGTGCGCGATTCGAGTTGGGATTCCCACTTCGTACGCAAGGCGCATCACAAATCCACTGAACCAATAGACGTGGCTGTGCACGACGTCAAAGCCGCCGGAGCGTTGGACTAACCGGTCAAACGCGACGGCATATCGCACAGGATTTTTCGGACTGGCTCCGCGGTGTATGTGGCCGCCGAGCTGAGCGATTTCTCGATCGTAGGCCGACTCCATGCTCGTGTGCACCAAGAAGTGCGTCTCGAAATCATTTGGATCCATCAAACGCAGCATGTGCATCAGCCAAGTCTCGACTCCGCCCCTGTCCATACCGCCGATGACATGTAGGATTTTTCGGCGCATGGTGGTCTTAGCTGATTTCCGTCAAGGAGAACATGTCACTGAGATTCAAGGATCGGCTCGATTGTTACCGTGACAGCCGGCTTCATTGTGTGCGCACGTTTACTGATCGCGCGCTGGATCACTAGAGCGGTGCCGCAAAGTTGTACGAGCATTGCGACGAGTGCGGCCATCGCGGCACCTTTCAAACCGAAGCGCGGAATCAAGAAGTAGCAAGCGACAAGAGAAACTCCGGTGACCACAAGGAAGAGGGGCGGTTGTTGTCGAAATTGTGATGCCGCTGACATTGCGCAACCCAAGCACGACGCGACACAGCCCACAGCTCCTACTCCAAGGAGCCACAGGAGCAAGTCTTGATGCGCCGCGTATTCGGGGCGATACAGAAGGGTGAGCACTTGCCGCCCGAGGACCGCGCCGCCGAGTACGCCAGCCACGCCCAATAGCCCGCACACTCCAACAGCTTTCGCCAACACGAGTTTGAATCCCGGAAGGTCGCCATCAAAGTAGAGCTTGGAAAGTCGCGCAAAGACCGCGTATCCGAGTGCCGTCGCAATCATGAGGGCGGCGGCTGGGACATAGTTCAGCGCGGAGTAAATTCCCACTTCCGCGGGGCCCAGACTTTTTTCGATGAAGTATCGCGGCATGTTTCCGTTCAATGACCCGAGAACTGAGACGATGCCCAGCGGAAGGGCGACCCACAACATTCTAAATTGCTTCCGTAAATTCCATCTGGGCAATACGCGCTCGAGAAATGTTGTAGGCGGAAGTGAACTTCCCGGCGCGCCCAATGCACCCAGGGTGAACGTTGCGCGGCTGGCGTCATATATGAGAAGAATCGAGATGCGCCCAAGTACGTAGCCCGCGACGCCCCAGGTCAGACTGCGGGTGACATACACGGCGAGGGCCACGGCGCCCAGTGATAGCAGGCTGCGAAGCGCTTGCGATATGGCGATGCGATCCATGCGCTCTTGGCGTTGGGCGATGGCGAAATAGTTTTCACTGATGCAATCAATGAGCTGAGCTACTCCGACGACGAAGATCACGCGAGTTGTCTGTGCGCTGTAACCCGCGACCTTGCACGTGGCGAGGAGGATCGCGATCGCCAACGCGCTTAGGAGTAATCGCAACCCCAGCATCTCCCCGGCGGGATATTTTCCTTCGAGGTCGGTGACGAAAATCACACGCAATTGCATGTGAGCAAGGAACGTGATGGGGTAAGCAACTGCCACAGCTAGGGCAAAGCGGCCGACCATCTCAGTGTTGCCGAGTTTTGCCAGGAGGACGATGACCGCCCATTGGCAAAGCGCGTATGTGATATTTCCCGCGAGTGTCCAGGCAAAATTGTGACGGACCGAAAGACCGCGCGATGACGACATTGTTGGATTTACAGAACAGCTTGACTGGCAGCATTCGTATTCGGGCCGTCGTGTGAAGACAGCTCGGGATGCGGATCGAGGGTCTTTGTTTCGCGCACGATTTCCTCCGCCCTGGCGCTATCCAGAGACATAGCGATCCTGCGCGGCAGTGCGCACCCAGCTGTCCGCGGCGTAGACGGAAAATGGCGGATAGTCAGGATGAATTATCTGCGTGCCGCTTACTTTGCGGAATCCTGCGTCGAGTACCAGATTGTGGAAAACGGCATTCTTGTAGATCAGAGTCCCTCGCCGCGCGCGTCTGCGAACAGACGACTGGATGTTTTGAAGCACGCGTTGAGTCACGGCTTGTGGGAAGGGGTTATACATATAAAAATGAGAATATGAATCCAGATTGGTGAAATCGGCGGCGTCGCTGCAATAAATCGCTGAGTTTGATATCTGCAGTTTCGTCATATTCGCGCTAGCGATATCGGCGAGCTTAGGAGAAATTTCTACCCCATCAACTTTGGCGAATGGATATTTCGCCAGGGTAATTAGCGCGCCGCCCTTGCCACATCCGAGGTCTAGAACTGCGTCCGACGGCGAGATCTTGAGCGTGTCGAGCAGCTCTTCCAAATCGGGGCCGCCTGAATCGCTGTATCGATACGAGCGCTCCGCAGACAGGTCGCTTTCCTCCAGCGTTGTCCAGCGAAGATCAATTCCGCGCATCTTAATTCTCAATTGATATGGAAGATGCTTCCATGCCTGCCGATCGCCGCTTAGGAGCACGCGGCAATGTTGAATGGCTGAGCGATAGTTCATGAGATTGCGAGCGGCGTGACCGTATGCTTATTCCGAGTAATTATCCGAGTACTCTTTCGCGTAGTCTGCGTAGTAGGTATGCGCGCTCGACTGAGGATCCCAGTCATTCAGGACCAGACCAAGAACGCGTATATCGTCGGCCGCCAGGCGTCGCTGCGCGACTGAAACAGCCTCTCTGGCGGTTTGTCCTGCTCGGGCCACGAGAATCACTCCGTCGGCCAAATGGCCGAAAACGCGCGCATCCGCGGCAGGTAGCACAGGTGGCGTGTCGATTAGAACGAAATCGTACTCCGTTTTTAATTGCGCCAGTAGTTTTGTAAGGTCGGGCGAATAGAGAAGACCAGAATTCGTTGCCGGAGCTGGTCCGGATGTCAGCACGCAGAGCCCCGGGACAACTGTTTTTTGCACGACGGACTCGAGTGGCTGACCGGAAACTTGGCGGTTTTTCAAAAGAGTTGTTAGGCCCCGCTCGTTCTCCAAATCAAAGTATTTGTGGAGGCGTCTCCTTCTGATGTCGCCGTCAATCAGCAACACCCGCCACCCGGTGAGCGCTAGTGTGAGCCCAAGATTAGCCACGACCGTTGTCTTTCCTTCGGCTGGGCCGGGGCTTGTGACGACCAGCAACCGAGGTGGAACACCGTTTGACGAAGAAAGAATCGAAGTTACCACCGCGCGACATGATTCAAGAGCAAGCAACCGCTCTTTGGGCGGATTCGTGAACCATTGAGGAAGCCGCGTCGCGCCTCCGTTTGGGCGAGCTTGCCCGAGCCCGAAAGTCGGCGCCTGACTTAAATACTGTGTGGCAGGATGGTCAGGCGAGTGGAGAAGCCCGAAACCACTCGAGTCGCGAAGCACGACTCCCATCTCAGAAAGTCCGAGGTATTGGAGTCCGTCACCCGGCTCCCGCAGGCTGGAATCCGTGACATCGCGCGTAAGACCTAAGACAATACCGATAAAAGAACAGATCGCGAGTCCAAGCACGCCACTCAGAAGTGTTTTCGGGCTGTATGGCACCTTGGGGGGCTGGGCCTGATCGAGGATTCGCACATTGCTGGTCCCAACGGCGGATGCAATCGAAGCTTGCTTCACTTGCTTGAGCATCTCTTCGTACGCCTGTTGGTAGCTATCAACGTCATGCTGAAGGATGTTGTATTGGACGGACCGCTGTCCCAAATCTGTCACCAGGCCCGACTGCTGTGCAAAACTAGACGTCAGCAATTTCTCCTGGCGAACAGCTGCAGCATATTGGTTCTGGGTCCTCTCGACGACACTTCGCTGCTCTTGCTTGATGGCTTCTTGAACCGCAGTTATCTCGGAGTCTAGGCGTTTGATTTTTCCGTAATCGCCGGTGTAAGTCGCCGCGAGCTCAGCGCGCTGTTGTTGCAGCTCGCTTAATTTCGACTGGTATTGGCGCAACAAGCCCTGGCTCAGTTCATCGGGCAGTCCGTCGGGCGGGCTGTTCTTGGCCATCTCATAACGCGACTGTGCTGCGATGCGATCGGCCTGGGCCTTTGACAACTCGTCCTGGAGTTCACTTAGCTTCTCGTCCGCCACATTCTTGTGGTCGTAGGTGATCATCAAGCCTGACGATTTCGCGTAAGCTTGGAGCGCGTCTTCAGATTTGCGCAATTGCTCCTTGTCATCTTCCATGAGGCGCTCAAGCGACTGGCTGGTATGTTGGCTCAAACCCCAACGGGCCTTCATGTTTTGATCGATGTATTCCGCGCAAAGCTCATTGATGAATTCTGCCGCGAGCTGCGGATTGCTTGAGTCGGCTGTAATCTCGATGATCCTGGTCTGTCCGACCGCACGGACCTTCATTGTCTCGGCGAGATTCCTTGCATCTTTTAGCGAGAAACTGGGCGGCACGCTCGATAGTCCGACAAGACGCTTAAGTCGCTGGGGGATTGTTTGGGTCGTCAGCGAGGGTTGTGCCGCGCGAGCCGGCAATTTTTCTATCACTGGATCCAGCACGCTATTGCTCTCGATAATGTTTATCTGCGTCTGCATGTCGTTGAACGTACCGGACAGTCCGACCTCATTCACTGGCAGAACCTGCTTCATGTTTAGGAAATCCTGGTTCAAGTCCTGGACTTCCAAAGTCGCTTTTGCTTCGTAGAGGCGCGGTTCAATGAACGACACGAGGAGGCCCATGGTCATGCCAAAAATGGCCCACAGAATTACGGTCCACTTATGGCGGCGGAGGAATTCCCAATACGCGAGTGGACTGCCTGGCGCAGGCCTTGTATCGTAGCCCGAAAATTGCATTGTCGGGACTGTATCGATCGGCAGCAGCTCGTTCGAACGTCCTGAGGGTAATTTTAAATTTCTCATAGTGAATGTACGCTAAGTTCTCGTGGATTTGGGGGGCTGAGCTTTAGTGAAAAATTGCAATCCCCGTTCCCGTCTGGATGGCGGCTTCCAAAACCCGGTAAGTCGCGCTCTTCGCGTTGCTGTTCGGCACAAACAAGATGTCATTTGCAAGAAGAGGCATGTCAGGTGAGTTTCCGGAAAGAATTTTCGAAAGATTCACGGGTATTTCCTGCTTCTTATCCGTTAGTCCGTTACGAACGATCTTGGCATTCTTCGGAGCGGCGGTTTTCTCCAGCCCTTCGGCCAGCGAGACGGCCTGCAATACGCTCATACTTGCGCGCTCGTTCAGAACGAATCCACCAGACTTGTTGACAGCGCCGACGACATAGACCAGATCAGCTCTGGGGACCGAGATAACGTCTGTGGGCTCGACGATTATGTTGTCGCGAGGATCGCTTGCGTCCATCAATGACTTTGCGCTCACGTTGGCAGTGCCAAAGCCACCTGTTGCATCTACCTTCATGGATGATAGCGGAATCGGTCCCCATGCCTGCGAGCGAGTGATGTTGATTGTATTTCCTGCGTCGTTTCGGAGACCGCCAGCGCGAGACAGCACCTGCTCCAATGTAGTCGGCCCGGTAATGTTGTAAATGCCCGGAGTGTTTACGGCCCCGAGTACCGAAACTGGTTGGCTCTTGTATTCGGAGACGGTGACACTGACTTGCGGTTCGCGAACGTATTTTCCCAGTCTCTTCGTCAATTCGGTTTCGAATTGGCTCACGCTCAAACCAGCTGCCTTTAGCTTTCCGACCAGCGGCAAATCAACGCTACCCGAGCGGTCAATCCGCGCGTTCTTGCCGTCGATCTCGTCAACATCCAGCGCACGAACTGTGATTTCATCATCGGGGCCCAATAGATATGCCGATTCCAGCGAACCGGAGGCACTCGCTTTTTCACTTGTATTCTGGGCGGAAACTGCGGTCAGGGCAGAAACACAAAAACAAGAGACAACTAAAAAACATGATACGACTGCAGCCGCGCATCGAAGAATGCCAAGCTTGAAACATCGATTCACGATCACTTCTGACTCACTAACGTTTTCGCTAGCGACCGCGTCTATCGTTCCCACCATCGGCGCAGTATTGGAACCGCTTATCCTATGCAGTAAGGTCATATGGCACTCGATATCCGGGCTCGTTCAGTTTGCGACCCGCAGGTCGCCGATCGCCGGTACTACGCTCAACCAAAACCGCATCGATTTCTGTTGATGCCGCCTTACCAAGGATTTCAATGCAGACAACCAGCCGGTATAAATTCTTTTTGCGGACAAGAAATCCCTCAACTCCAGCAAGAGGCCCGGATTTCACACGAACGCGGTCTCCGAATTTCAGGAAGGGATGAGGCTCAACAAATTCACCGATTTGCATAAGGCGCTGAATTGCACGGATCTCTTCTTCCGGAACGACAGCGGGTGCGCCACCGCAGGAAACTATCATCTGCACGCCCGGTGTTATTAAGACATTCATCCATTCGGACTTCTCCGCGCGAACGAAAACGTAGCAGGGAAACAAAGGCTGATGAATAAGCTTTGAGCGATCTTTCCACTGATTTAGCGTGGCGCATAACGGGAGGAAGGTTTCGAATCCTTTGCTCATGAGGATTCGATTGACCGCTTTTTCGTGCTGATGGCGCGTGTACAAAGCGTGCCACGCACGTGAATATGGCTGTATCAAGCTGGACGACGTTAGTGGTTCACCAGACATGCAGCTCCGCCCTGTGACTTACAGGAATATTACTTTCCCCGTAGGTCGCTGAAGTCGATTTGACCAGCCCCGCCGCTGTTACCGCCTACGCGGTGAGACGGTAGACAATCTTTCGTTCCTCGAGACGTATAGCTCGGATCAGTACAAGTTCGATATCTGGCAGTTCCAAAGGACAACGAACAATGTCGAACGCGCCCAACTTAGTCGCCTGAAGGTAAGCTTCCCAATTTGTTTCTCGATCCGTAACGATGACGCAAGGAAGTGTTTCTCTGCTTGTTGCTGATAACAAATCGCGATCGTGTCCGTCCGGCAACAATTCATCGCAAAAAATGAGGTCGATCGTTTGACGCGCCAGTAATTCTTGGGCACTCGTGATGTTTGCGACACTGGCAACGACTGTAGACAATCCCATCTAAAATTCGGCGCAGTGCGGTCACCTTTTCAGGGCGGGCCGAAACAACCAGCAAATTCCATCGTGATTTCACGTAGCTGCTCCCATTTAATCGAATTAGCTCCGCTTTACTTAACTTAAATGTGCGTGTTGGCCCGATGCACGCCAGCGAGACAGTCTGTGATGTCGACGCAGTCGCAATTTAATTGCGCAAAAAGTCCCACCAATGTGCAGATATAACACCACTTTCGGCAGCGGGCTCCGCGACTGCAAATCAAACTTACCTGCCGATCATCCCCTCAAGTCCATAAGAAACGGACGTTAACGGTATTAAAGGCATCGCGTCTTAAATACCCAGCTCAAGTCGAACTTGCGATTCCATTAGACGACTGCACGTACCTTGCCAAGCGCTAACGTTTCGCGCGTATTAGTACTATTAGTAGACTTATGCTTCTTGGTACTTATGTCCGGAGGGCCAAAGTGGGGCTGCTGCGTTCCCTGGCTGCAAGCGGAGACGGTCTTGTGCGTCGCCGCCTGGCGGCGATCGGATCCTACTCGAAATTTCACGGCGTTCCTGCAACGGTTCATTACCTGGCATACGAATCTGCCCATCGTTTTATCCCAGATTTCCAATTTGAACTTTCCTTATGAACCTTCGGATGTTCGATGGCATCTGTATTTATGCGGGTTTTTACGCGGTGAGGACGCCTTGGAGGTGCACACCCCGGGCGGACGCGGCCTTTCCCAAACCGGAGATTTACGAAGCGCTGGAGAAGCGCGGCGTGAAGTATGCCATCCGCATACCGGCCAACGAGAATCTGGAGCGAGACATTGCAGAATTGTTAAAGCGTCCCTTGGGCCGCCCCAGTCATAAACCAGTGGTCTGGTACAAGGGCTTTCTGTACCAAGCGGCCAGTTGGAAAACGGCGCGACGAGTGGTGGCGAAGGTGGAGTTCCACTTCGGGGAACTACGATGCGTGCGGCCGCGGCGCGTTGGTTCGCACCCCGGATGCCGGCAAGCGCGCTGTGCGCCCGGCCTGAATGAGGGCCTGCGTGTGGGCCTCTGTTCCCTTGGCCGCGCCATAGGCCAGAA
>Ga0182024_10005904_pt1 | contig 27143 bp, 24 predicted proteins | sample P32metaG_FD_120480 | JGI IMG/M metagenome (GOLD analysis project Ga0182024, IMG submission 120480) | Permafrost microbial communities from Stordalen Mire, Sweden - P3-2 metaG (Illumina Assembly) | ecosystem: Environmental > Terrestrial > Soil > Wetlands > Permafrost | place: Sweden: Stordalen...
AAACTTTCGATCGCGCACACTCAGAAATTTGTCGGGGAGTGGCTCAGCCTGGTAGAGCACCTGGTTCGGGACCAGGGGGTCGGAGGTTCAAATCCTCTCTCCCCGACCATTTCAAATCAATTACTTATAACTTTGTCGAGGAACAGAGGGTTTACAAAAGGGTTTACATTGCCGCAGGCACCCGCGGCGTGGACATAAACTCCCGCCAGACGCTGGCGGCAGCCATGCTCACTGCTTCAACTCGCTCTTCCCACCACGTCTTGTTGTAGACATTCTGAGTCACGTCAACTGTCGCGTGCCCCATGTTGTCCCGCGTCACCTCAGGCCGAACCCCAACACTGCTCATGAGGCTTGAGTGCATGGTTCGGAAACTCCTGAAGTCCACAGTCGCCGGCAAACCGAGCTTCCTTGCTGTTGGCTTGAGTTGCCGCCGTAGCAGATTTCGCCGGTTCACAGGTCCGCCGCGCCGATTCGAAAAAACCAAGTCTTCCGGCTTGCGATACTTCGACGTTTGCCAAGTCACATCGAGAACCGCCCGCAGGATTCCGAAAGAATCCAGCGGAATGCTCCGACGACCAGCATCGGTCTTAGTATCGTCGAATTCGCCCTCATAGAAGCGCTCTACGACTTCAATGCGGTCGGGATGAATTCTTCCCCACCGCAACGCGGTAACCTCTCCGATCCGCAACGAACCAACAATCACCAGCGTAACGATCGATCTTGTCGGTTCCGGCAATTCATCAATCAAACGGCGAATGTCCTGCTTAGCAAGCACGATAGGAGGTTTCCGGGCCTTCTTGCGAGGCAGCCGGACCCCTTGCGTAGGATTCGCGGTCAGCAAACCCCAGACTTTGCCCTGATTGAAAACAGTCCTCATACAGCCGTGCATGTTGCGAATCGTCTTTGGAGCCAGACGAGGAGAAAAAGAGTTGAAGAAATCCTGAAGTTCAATGGTCCTCATTCTTGTGAGTTTCATTGAACCCCATTTGGGCAACAAGTAGGTGTTGAGATAGAAGTCGTAGCTGATTCGCGATGAGTTCTTCAGCAGCGGCCACATCTTCTCCCGACAAGTTGCCACGAGACCTGCCATTGTTTGTTCCCCGGAGGGGAAGAGTTGAGGTTCATTGTTCCGTCCGTTTGCGGTCTCCATAAACTGATCAGCCAAACGTTGCGCTTCAGTTCTGGTAGGAACCAGGTTCTTCGCCCAGCTCTTTGTTCGACCACGACGGCTGCCGGAACTATAGTCCCAGTAAAATACTTTCCACTTCGTCCCCAAGTCTGAAACTCGGGGCCTTTGATGTCTTTCTCGCACCACGATTCTCCTTCCGTGGTGCTTCAACCGTGATTCATGAGTAGCACCAACAAGAATCATTGGCAAGCCCCTCGTTTTTCCAGAAAGCCATTTATCTCCGAGCGCCTGAAACGCACGTAACGACCCAACCGGATCACGGGAAGATCACTTAAATGGCTATACACCCAGCTTCGGGGAACCCGAAGGATTTGCGACACTTCATCTGCGGTCAGGAGGACCTCTTCCGATGGGTTTCCTGCCGTAGAGTTTGATTCTCTGATGTCACTTGTCATGCGAGCACCTGACTCCGGCGGTTCCCTCATCGGTCGTTCCTTGATTCCGGCTCGACCCATGCGACAATCCGCACTTGATTTCCGGCCAGCAGCGAAGGCGGACGTATCTCGATGGCCTCCCCAGCCTAAGAAAAAGGTAGGGAACATCGCTCTCAGCGTCCAAGATTTTGGTGGATTGTATTGATAATCGGCGGCTATGGACCGGCCCAATATTCATCGAACGCGACTGCAGAAATTGCAGATTCTTACTGAACCCTTTCGAACCCTGCCCAAGCTCAAGCCGCAAGATATTGGCTTTGGGGAAGATGCCAAGGGATGGATGGCTCGGCCGTCTGATCGGTACCGTGTCAATCTAGCGTTTTTAGGTTTTACAATGACTTACAAGCCCGCGGGGACTGCCAAAGTACGCGGAAGTCGTATAAGACATCACTTTTTGTGGGCTGGATTGTGGGTTGGCATTGCCGGAAGTATGAGCATACTGCGCGGGTGGCATCGCTGCTTGCCACACGAGCACTGCTGAACATGACGTTGCCAAACGAGTCAAATCCGTAACCGGACACAAGTACCGTTATCAGAATTGACCGTAAGCCAGCAATCAGAGTTAGCGGTTTCCCTCTCCAACAGCCACCAGTCGATCCCGAGCGAACGCGCTCAAGTGCACTGGCACGATCAAGAGCAACACAGCGAACTAGCGGGTTTTACTTTTTTCCTTCTGTCCACCGCATCACCAAAATGCCTAGTATCACAATCGTTATGACAATCGCAAAAACCCAGACAACGATAAGGCCATCTCGATGAACTTTTGCATAGAAGCTCCCGGCAGGCGTTAGGTACTCAGGTCCATCTCTCACGATGTCCACAATTGTCCAAATGCCCGCTACCCCGTATGCCCACACAACGGCCCATTGGCCTCCCCCCGCGTCGAGTAACAGGCGCTTGGTCTGCGGGAATAAGCGCGTTATGGCCCAAGACGCCGTACCAAGGATGGCGACTGAATAGGCGAGATTTATAAACAGCACCCCGAGTACCGGGACAAGGTATTTCGGAAACGAGTGGAAAAACTGAGTCGCGAATGTCATCGCGCCGGGGAGTTTATGCACCGCTGCTATGTTCATCTGTACGACATCAATTCCGTCAACAATTGCTGCATCAACGCTCCAGAGCGCAAGCAGATAGATCAGCCACGGATGTTTGCGGATCAGCTTGCGCCCAGCGTTGCGAACTGGCTTCGGTAGATCGTGCATACGGATGAAATATTATGCACCTTCGATACGCCACATGGGATTATTTACCCGATAAAGAAGTTCTGTTACGCTGGCCGCCGTGCGAGAGTGCATCTTCTGCGCCGGGAAAAAGCTCAACCGGGAAGACCTGTGGCCGGTCTGGCTAGTCGAATCTGTAGCGCAGGATCGATCATCTGAAATCGAGCGGACGTTTGGCCGCAATCCGCCTGTGACCTATGGCGGAAAGTACACCAAGGCTAGGTGCGTCTGCGAGCGATGTAATTCTGGCTGGATGAGCCAACTGGAGGGCGACTCCAAGCCCGTGCTTGAGCCGATGATCCATGATTCGGCGGGTGCCATTGGCTATCGGGAGCAATTGACCATCGCTACGTGGGTGCTGAAAACCGCGATGGTTTTTGAATGCACGAAGCCTGACTCCGCGTTCTATTCGACTGCGGATAGGCGACACCTATACACGTGGCGAACGCCGCCCCCAGATTCTTTTGTTTGGATCGGCAGGTATGTGAATAGTCATGCCCTCTTCGTTGAGAATCACTATCTCTCCAATGCGAAACCAGCAAATGCTCTCAGTGAAGGATGCGTCACAACTTTTGCCGTTGGTCGCCTTGCCCTGCAATCGCTTACGGCGCGACGAAGTCCCCGCGCTGAGGGGAGGCAAATTATCTTGCACCCCAAACGCGGAGAATGGAACCGGCTTCTGATTCAGGTCTGGCCTACGGTTGAGCAGGTTGTCCGCTGGCCGCCGCCCCTTCACTTTGGCCCGACGCTGGATAGTTTGGCGGAGTTGGCGTCGCGGCTTGGCGGTTCTGACTAAGGGCTTTTTTCTTCTGCATCCGCCTAGACCACGCCCAAAGTGGCCCAAATCGGCCACCTTCTGAACGCTGCCTATGATGGGCAGCGTTTATCGTTCATCGTAAAGCACTTACACTGACCCAACCCACAACCACGTGTGGATCGGGGCCTCCAACCGTCGGTAAAGCAGGCTTTGCAGACTACCTGAGTATTTAAGCAGATAAGTCCGGGTCCACCCTGCCCACCACTTTGAATAGGATTCAGCGCCGCCGCCCGATCCGACCCGCACTGGCTATATCAAAAAATTCAGGACTCTAATGCCCGTGGGCTTGGCGGGTGAGGGACTAGGACTTTTGGTGGGTGGGGATTTGGGTTCCGGCATTCCAGCTTTTAAGCTCGGCACGTGACTTGAGCACCATGTCCGCGTGGTATTGCACCTTGAATTTCAAATAATGCCCACGGCTTCGCCCGCCTGTATTGAGCAGTGGCTTTCCCGCCTTTATCGCAGCGGTTTGTTCTGCTCTCTCCCGCGCATGACGTGTAATGAGGCTGGTCTCAGGAATAACTTCTACGGTCGCACCGCCAGCATCGAGCAAGATGTAGCGAATGACATGCTCTTGTTCAGTGCCGGACGTGGGCGACCGATAGTTGCCGAAGCGCAGCCGTAGATTTTTTGCCTTTCCAATGTAGATGTGCCCATTATTGAAGGTGAGGCGATAGACGCCCGGAACGCCTTTTGTCGCGGATTCGGCGGGAAAATTTGGAAGCAACGGGAATTCTGGAACACCTTTATTACTGATGCTGACCGCGCCGAGCGAATGCCATTTGTCAGCGGTGGGCATTTTTTCAGTTGTGGTTGCGGATCGGGCAGCCTTTGGTGAATGCGTAGAGTTGTTTTCCATCCGCAGCCTTAGGGCCAACGCTGCACTTACATCCCCGAGCGATTGCTTCAGGCGTTCCGGGGAGTGGGTGCAGGTTCATCAGAGCGGGTCCGCCCCCGAGCGGTTGCTGGTCTTTGCCAGTTTCACTCATAAAATAAGCCTCCATTTGCGCAGCTTAACATGAAGAGTCACAGTGCCGGAAGGGTGCTGCGCGATCAGGTAACAGCGGGTGAGCGATTAGAATTCCGATCCCCCGATCCTGGTCACCACTTTTCCGCGAAGTAGGTTTGGGCGATACCCGTCAGCACGTCATTCGGCTTCCCGTGGTGCAGCCTGTACATCGCGTCAATGAGCATGACAAATATAGTCGTGCTGCTGCGAAGGATTTCATGCGTGGATTCCTCATCGTAACCAGCGAGTTCCCGATTGATCGCCATCGATCCGCCGTGCGTGAAGCTGCACGCCACTTTCCAGAACTTGCCCTGAAGATCAACGAACAACTTATCCTCGTCGCCTGCGGTCGGCGGAGGGACAAAAACCGTATCCAATCTTGCGGCACGCTCTGTCATTTTGCCGGATACTTGGCCGTGATCGGTGTGCAGGAGTTCGTGAACAACTTCATCTGGAGCGAACGCCTGTACCCACAGACCATTGACAACATCTTCGTAGAGGAGGCGAAAGAGCTTGAAAGCTGGAGTCGGGTTGCCGTCCCTGATTTCCGAGATGATTCCTTTCAAGTCCCCCGCGGCCATTTTGAGGAACGCCGTGGCGACCAAAGAGCGATCACTGGCGTCGGCGGTCGCGTGCTTGCTAATTTCTTTCAGAACCTCATCTCGATAATGGGCTGCGCGTTCAACACAATTCTTTATGCGGCTGGTCATTTGAGTTTTGGCTGGGCGACGACGATGTCGGGCTGCGATGAGTGCAGTCACAACTCCCAAAACAACTGCCATTTTATTAACAGTTCGCATACTGTTTAATCCTACGCCCGTTAGAATGATTTTGTGATAACCGAGGCTAATCTCAATTTCCTGAGACCATATGGATATAAGGAATGGGAGAGAGTCTCAGCACCCATGACTTACGTTCACGAGAGCATCAGGCTCGTTGAGGATGCCATGAAAGAGATCGGCGACGCGTACTTGGCGGCACTAAGGAAAAGAAAACTTATCGGCGGTTAGGAACCATATCCACGCTTGGCATCGACTGTGGACGGGATATGGGGCAATGATCTCGTTTGGCCCCTGCCCTTCTCCGGCAGCGTTGCCCTCGAAACAAAATTCATCCTTGGGTGCTCCTGCCGGTCCGCAGTCAAACTGATTGCAGATACTCGTTAACCGCTTGAATAAAATTGGACCGCGGAAGGAATCGAATCCACAACGAAACGTACCTAGAACAACTTACAGAGCACGGACGGCGCATAAGAACACGGAAAGACTGGATAGTTCACGTTAAGTGATTGCGAACTGATTGCAGGATTTTCGTGAAATCTCTGGAGTCTTCAGGTGCGCGACTGTCCCCTGCCCCGCCCTGTGAATCCGAGGCTTAACAGAATCGTAGGAACTGCTACGGGTTTGCGGCAGCGTAATATTCTACGGGTTGAGTTACGGGCTGGGAGACTTTCTGTGGAAACCACTATTGAAGCGACAATAGACGAAGTCGTCCGGTTGGCAGCAGGACAACGGGTCGATACATTGCTACCGGCGAATTTTCAGCAAAGTAAGAATGCCGACTATCTGTTCTCGGCCGAAAACGTGGTCGCTGAACTAAAGAGCCTGCAACAGGAATCTTTTGATCAGGACTACCGTCAGAAGATGAATGAGATGACCCAGGATTGGATCAGGAGAGGCCTTATCTACGCCTTCGGTCGTCCGGTAATCACTTTGAGAACATTGCCGACGCCGTGCCAGCGCGAGTGGATGCGGCTACTGACCCTCCCACTTCAGACCAACGTAATCAGTGTTGCGAATACCCAGATTAAGGAAAAAAAAAGATACTGAACAGGCCTGAAGCTCAAGGCCTTTTGATTATTGCCAATGAGGGCAACCCCGACTTCGAGCCCTACAACCTAATGCTGCTGGTGGCGAACATATTGAAGAAACGCAAACTCGACCGTTCGCTCCAGTATTCGAGTATTCACGCAGTTTCGGCCCTTTCATATCGGCTCTTGGTCTCCTCTCCGCGTGTACTCGGCCCTGCCTTTTTCTGGCTGAATGGCCAGCGGCCAACTTGCAGTGATACGCTGCGTGAGCTACAGGCCAGGCTCGAAACAGCTTGGTACACCACGCTCTCGCAGCGGGTCGGGCACCAAATCCCGCGTTATCAGCTCAGCACCGAAGAGCTGGAAGCCGCACGGTTCCTGTAGGTTCCGATGTTCGGGCCAGTCCCCGCCCACTTCTTGATCAGTTCTGCGCGCTCGCTTACGGAGATACTCGCACGTTACTGCATTGAATGCAGCCGCGGATGCCGAGCGGGGGCGAAGGCAGAGTAGGGGATAATCCGAATATCCAGTCGTATTTCAACCGGACAATCATTAACTGATTGGACCTCAATTAGTAAAGTAGCGAATAATCAATTCGCTATGTAAACATGGCGCTTGCGCGCCGAGGAAATTCATTGAAGTAGCATGACTCTCAACGAAGCTCAAACCCGTACCCTGCAGATCGACCCGCAGTTGCAGGCTGCAGACTGGAAACTCCACGACCGCACCCAGGTTCGGTTGGAGGTTCCAGTTGATGGCTATGATGCCGAGCCGTGGAACGGCGTCACTGACTATTGCCTCTATGATGCCAGCGGCAACGTGATTGCTGTCGTTGAAGCTAAGCGATCATCTCGCCACGCCCGCGACGCCGATGAACAACTCCGACACTACATCACCGAAATCTCCAAAAAACAGCCCTTTGCACCTTTTGGGTTCATGGCTAACGGCCGCGACATCTGGTTCTGGGAGGTTGGTCTAGCTCATCCACGCCTTGTGGCAGGATTTTTCACGTTCTCCGACCTTGAACGATTGAGATTTCTTCGCCAGAATCGACAACCGCTCGAAATAACCCCGATCAACAGCTCTATCGTTAACCGTCCCTACCAGCACGAAGCGATTCGCCGACTCGGCGAGGCTTTTGCCGCCAATAAGCGCCGTGCGTTGCTCGTTATGGCTACGGGTACTGGCAAGACGCGCGTTTCAATGGCCGTGATCGATGTTCTACTGCGCGCGAATCAGGCTCAAAACGTTCTCTTCCTCGCAGACCGGGATGCCCTTGTCGATCAAGCTTTAACGGATGGCTTCAAGGCACATCTGCCAAATGAACCGCGCGACCGGATTTATACCTATCAGATCGATAAGACCAAGCGACTTTTTGTTGCTACCGAACAAACCCTGGCCCTCTGCTACGCGAAGTTCAGCCCGGGGTTCTTCGATGTCATCATCTTTGATGAAGCGCATCGCTCGCTTTTCAAGCGCTTTACCGAAGTCATTGAATACTTCGATGCACGGATGATCGGCCTCACGGCCACGCCTGCGAGCTTTATAGACCGCGATACTTTCCGCCTCTTCGGTTGTGATGCGAACCTGCCGACCTTTCTCTATGACTACCCGCAAGCCGTCAAAGAAGGCTTCTTGGTGGATTTCACTCTGTATCAAGCGCATACCAGTTTTCAGCGGAAAGGCATCAAGGGCGTAGATCTAAGCGAGGAAGATCGGAACGCGCTAGCTGAACAGGGGATAGACCCGGATAGCCTGGACTATGAGGGGACGGACATCGAAGTCGAGGTCACTAATAAAGACACACTGCGTAAGCAATGGGAAGAAATCATGGAAACCTGCCTTAAGGATCAGTCGGGGCAGCTGCCGGGAAAAACAATCGTTTTCGCCATGACGAAAAATCATGCCCATCGCATCGCCGAGACTTTTGAGGAGATGTATCCCCAGCATGTCGGCCTCGTACAGATCATCACGTCCTCGACCGAACGAGTGCGGGACGGCAGCTATGGCGATGGACTGATTACTAAGTTCAAGAAAATCAACCAGCCGCGCATCGCCATCTCAGTGGACATGCTCGATACCGGCATCGATGTGCCGGAAGTCGTCAATCTTGTCTTCATGAAGCCGGTTCAGTCGCGCATAAAGCTCTGGCAAATGATCGGTCGCGGGACACGTAGTCAGGAGGCCTGTAAATACTTTGACCGCCTGCCAGGCGGGAAAAAGACCGAATTCAAGATCATCGATTTTTGGCAGAACGACTTTAACAAGAAGGCCGACGACAAGCCGGCTGTGGACATTCCGGTACTGGTATCGCTATTCAATACGCGACTGAAGATCCTGGAACGTCATCTTCCCGACCATACCGCCGAGGCTTTCCGTCAGGCAGTGCCAGACATTCGCGCGATGATTGCTCGGATTCCGGGCGATTCCTTTCCGGTCAAGAAAGTTTGGACACAAATTGCTTCAGCGTGGGATGACGATTTCTGGACGCTCATCACCCCGACAAAACTGGATTTTCTACGCCTGCAAGTCGCGCCTCTTCTTCGCTTCGCGCCGGATGTAGATGTGGCAGCGGAGACCTTCACTCACAAAGTGGAACGATTGAAACTGCAAATCCTCCAGACGACGCCCTCACCGCAGCTGCTCCAGTCAATTGCAGAAGATGTGAGTCTGCTTCCCGATATTGCTGAAATTGTCCGTTCTTCACCCAGCGCCGCGCTCGTGCTCTCATCCGACCTGCCTACCGCGACGCCGGCACAGCTCACGCAAATTATTCGTGATCTCGCGCCGCAAATGAAGAACCGCCGTGACCGCCCCAGTGCCTTCTTGAAGATAGACTTGCCTGACTTCATTGCCAGCCACGGCTACCTCTCGGTTGGCGAAGGCGGGCAGCGGATTCTCATCGAAGAATATAAGCGCCGCGTGGATGCCCGCGTCCTGGAAATCGTGGAAAAACATCCTGCCCTCACCGCACTCCGCGAGGGTCGGGAGGTCACTGACGAGCAGCTCGTTGACCTGGAGCGGACACTCCACCGCGAACTCGGCCGCGACGACATCCAGCTCTCAAGCCGGAATATCCGCATTGCCTACGGCCTGCGCGTGGACAACTTTCTCGCCTTCCTTCGCCACCTGCTTGCTCTCGATACGCTGCCCGATTACCCTCAGGTGGTGCAGCGGGGCTTTGAACAGCACATCCTGGTGCACAACTACAATGCCGAACAAATACGCTTTCTGCGCTCCGTTCAGGAGGTTTTTCTCGCCAAGCGCTTTCTTGTCGAGGCTGACCTTTACGACCCTCCATTGACTAACTTCGGACGCAATGCGGTTGAAAGATTTTTCACGCCACAGCAAATCGGCGACCTTCTTAACCTCACGCAATCATTGGCAGCCTAGACCATGCTCACTGATACCACGCTCCGCTCCGCCGTCGAAGCTCTCTGGACCAAGCTCTGGTCTGGTGGGCTTACCAATCCCCTCGACGCCATAGAGCAACTGTCTTTCCTGCTGTTCCTCAAACGGCTTGACGAGCGCGAGCAGGACGCCGAGCGCGCCGCGAAGCTTCGCGGCAAACAATTTACGCCGATTTTCCCGGCGGCCGATCTGCGTTGGTCGTATTGGACACAACTGCCTGCCGACGCGGCGCTCAAGCAGGTTAAGGAAGTCGTCTTTCCCTTCATCAAAACGCTCGGCGGAGCCGGCGGTCCCTTCGCGGCCCAGATGGAGAACGCCGAGTTTAAGATCAACAAGGCCGCCCTGCTCATCGAGGCGTGCAAGGCTATCGATGCCATGCAGATTTCTGCGCAGAACCAGGATGTGCAAGGCGACCTCTACGAGTACCTTCTCAGCAAGCTCAACACCGCCGGCCAGAATGGCCAGTTCCGTACTCCGCGCCACATCATCCGCATGATGGTCAATATGTGCGATCCTCGCCCAGGCGAACGCATTTGCGACCCCGCAGCGGGAACCTGCGGTTTTCTGGTCAACGCCTGGCAGCACCTCCTCGAAACTCACACCGACCCGCGTGACATCACCTACGACGAGGAGGGCTACCCCCACGGCCTGACAGGCAGCAGACTGGCCAAGGAAGAATACGAGTTCAGCCAGACCAAGGCCCTCACAGGCTTCGACTCGGACTCAGGCATGACCATGCTCCGCATCGGCAGCATGAACCTCATGCTCCACGGCATCGCCGCTCCGAACTTCCGCTATACCGATACTCTTTCCAAGGCGTTCGTCGAAGAGCGGGCCTACGACGTGGTCCTCGCCAATCCGCCGTTCAAGGGCGCAATCGACGCTGCGGACGTGAACCCAACCCTTCCGGTTAAATGCAAGAAGACCGAGATCCTCTTCCTGTATCTCTTTCTACGTCTACTTGAGAATGGCGGCCGCGCTACGGTCATCGTTCCTGACGGCGTCCTATTTGGTGCATCAAATGCCCACGTCGAAATCCGCAAGAAAATCATCGAGGAGAACCGCCTTGATGGCGTGGTCTCCATGCCCTCGGGAGTTTTCCGCCCCTACACCGGCGTCTCCACCGCCATCCTCTTCTTCACCAAGGGCGGAACAACGGACAGAATTTGGTTTTACGACATGGAGCACGACGGGTATTCGTTGGACGATAAACGACAGAAGGTCATCGAAAACGACATTCCCGACCTGCTGGACTGCTGGGAGCATCGCCCGGATGCCAAATTCCAGCAGAAACGCGCTCAACGCCTGGCAGACCTGCAGAAGCAAATTACCCCGCTGAAAAAGGACCGTCTCGAACACCGTGCCGTCATCCACCGGCTCAAATTTGAGGAAGTTGTCTCCAACACCGCTGATAAGGCTCGCAAAGCCCGTGAGAAAGCCGAGGCCGAGCTCACTGAACTTCAATCCCGCATCACGCCGCTGCAGACGGAGATTAATCAACTAACACGCCAGTTTTGGGTCACTAAGGACCAAGTGAAGGCGAATAAGTACGATCTCTCAGTAAATCGGTATCGCCAGATTGAACATAACGATGAATTTCGTGAGCAGCCAGAAGTTACACTCTCATGTCTGTTGAAATTAGAGAAAGTGATGGAGTCTGAAATCCTTGAGATAGAGGAGTTCCTAAAGTGACCGTGACAATGGAGCTTCCGGATGCATTTTGGTTTCAGGAAGGTCCAGGCGTTCGCAATTGGCAATTCACAAATACCGGCATCAAGCTATTGAATGTCGGCAACATCACGAAAAACGGCGGAATTGACCTTAGCAAAACCGACCGCTGCTTGAGCAACGAGGAGGTCAGAAACAAATACACACACTTTCTCTTGGATGCAGGAGATTTAGTCATCGCAAGTTCCGGAATCTCGTTCGAAGAGGATGGACTGCTTCGTACAAGAGGCGCATTCGTTGAAAAGAGTCATCTCCCGCTGTGCATGAACACCAGCACCATCCGTTTCAAGCCAAAGGCCGGGCTATCGGACTTAAACTACCTCAAGTTCTGGCTAGACTCCGGTGAGTTTCGCAATCAGATCACGCGCCTCGTCACAGGATCAGCGCAGCAAAACTTCGGGCCATCGCACCTAAAGTCAATCCATATAACTCTTCCGCCGTTAGAAGAACAGAGACGTATAGCAAGAAAGCTCCACAAGGTTGACCGCCTTCTCAGCGGCCGCCGTTATGCCCTCGCACTTACCGATGGGTTTCTCCCATCCGCGTTTCGCCAGTTTTTTGGCCCTCAACTCAAAGATGGCCCGTTCCGCGCTTTTGGCGATCTCGTCAAGATTACGGGAGGTGGCACACCGGCACGGGACCATCCCGAGTTTTACCAAGGCCGAATTCCTTGGTTGACCTCAAAGGACATGAAGGGCGACTACATCTGGGACACCGAAGAACACATTACGGAAGAGGCCATTCAGGAAAGCGCGACGAATCTCGTTTCTGCAGGGTCCATCCTCGTCGTCGTAAAGAGCAAAGTACTCATGCACCGATTGCCGGTGGCGGTTGCGAAGGTTCCACTCTGTCACGGCCAGGACATCAAGTCCATCCAGTGTTCTGAGGCGCTTCAACCGGAATTCGCACGATTCGTCCTCAAATTCCACGAAAAACGCCTTCTAAATTTGGCTCGTGGCGCAAACACGGAGGGATTGACGCTGCCCATGCTGGAAGAGCTTCCAGTGCCGACGGTCACTCACTCCGAACAGGAACGCTTTGCCAAACTTGTAGCACAGCACGAGCGCCTTTGTGCAGTGCAGCGGGAAGCATTGCGGCAGGCCGAGCACCTCTTCGCCTCGTTACTCGATAGGGCTTTTGAAGGTTGATAGACACCGTTATGGATGACGGCCTGCTGTCTGGACGCAGCAACGTTGGATTGATGGAACCGGGCCAAAATACCGCACACACATTAACTCAGCTCTCAGCTCTCGTGTGCCTCTCGGAGCCGATAATAGATGACCTGTGGCTGGGGATATGATGAGGATGCTGAGAGACGAAGTGCCAAAATCCTTTAATAAAGCGGACAGACAGCTGCTCAGAGACGACAAGAAGCGTTCTACTTGATCATGTATCGTGCGCCGCGTCCTTGACCTACCTGCTCCAGGTAGTGCTGCTCGGCGAGCTTCTTCAGGTGGACTTTGATGGTGTTACGGTTTGCACCCGTTGAATCCTCGATTTCCTTAACCGTGATCTCGCCGCGCGTTTTCACCAGCTCTAGGATCTGACGGGAAAGCGCCGGTAATGAAACGCGGAGCGCTTGTTCCTCCTTCACCTTCGCTGCGAGATTGTCTTTCTGCTTCGCCATGGTTTTGAGAAAAAACACCAGCCAGGGCTCCCAGTTTTGTTCGTCCTTCCGGATGGTTTGCTGGGTGCGGCGCAGCGCGAGGTAATAGCTGTCCTTATTGCGCTCGATAATACTCTCCATCGAGCTAAAAGGAATGTAACCGTAGCCGGCACGCAGCAACAGCAACGTCGTGAGCACGCGCGAGAGGCGGCCGTTGCCATCCTTGAACGGATGAATCGCCAGGAACACGACAATGAAAATCCCAATCAGGATCAGTGGATGCTGGGTTTCCTCCTCGATGGACCGGCTGAACCAGTCAACAATGTCCTTCATCCATCCCGGCGTTTCAAACGGCGTCGCGGTCTCAAAGACAACGCCAATGCTCTTACCGTCAGGCCCGAAAGCCTCGACATGGTTAGGCACCTTCTTGTATTCGCCGCGATGGTCCTGATCCTTGGTGCTGTACTTGAGCAGTACGCCGTGCAGTTGCTTGATATGGTTCTCCGTGGCAGTGATGGCCTCATAGCCGTCGAAGATCATGTCCATCGCGTCGGCATAGCCCGCCACTTCCTGTTCATCGCGGCTGGCGAAGGACTCGCTGCGCAGACCGGAGAGCAGTTTCTCCACCTCAGCGTCGCTGAGCTTGGCGCCCTCAATACGCGTGGACGACCCCACGCTTTCAATCGTGGCAATCCGCCGCAGGCTTGTCAGCTTCTCCGGAGCCAGAGTCTCAATGACCTTCCAGCGTCCCTTGAACTCGTCAATATCGGCGATGAGTTTGAGGATTTCCGGGGTGATAGTGGTGTTCTTAATGTCGGGCATGGGCATATCCATTTTCACCCATTCTTACCCGATTCACACCCAAAAACCAATGGAAATATCCATTGATACCCACTGATACCCATTCAGCATTCAATTCAAAGGCGGCTTGACAAGATATGCATACGATGTCATGATGTATCTGTGGCAGAACTTGCGGAAATAATAAAGAGTCGGCGACTCGCTCGCGGTTGGTCCCTCAAAGAACTTGGCGCCCAAATAGGAGTGACACCTGCGTATGTCGCCGACATTGAGGCGTCTCGCCGCATTCCCAGCGCTGAGCTCAAAACTAAGATCGCTATAGCTCTTGGAATCTCCTCCGAAGAGCTCGACGCGACCGAGGTCAGGCTCACACCGGATCTTCGAGAGTGGATCGAAGAAAGGCCGCACCTAATCGGTCTACTGCGTTCTCTTCGTTCATCGCCGGAGTCTGACATGTTGATTCAACGCCTCTCTCGGTTCATGCGCCGCCGCACCCCTCCCAAGGCGCCAGCTGGCCTGCTAATGATTTGGGAATCAGAACTGCGGGCCATCGCCGCCGAGGCCTCCGCCTGGTCGATAGAGACCGGAGGCGATCTGTTTGGCCGATGGAACGAGGCACCGACAATCCTTCTTGCGACAAAGGCTGGGCCGAATGCGGAGCGGAACAACGCGCACTTTCGCCTGGATGTTGACTATTTGCGGCAGCTCAGTGGCGTACTCGCAGATGACTGGGTACTACGCTATTTCGGCGACTGGCACTCGCACCACCGACTTGGACTCTCGTCTCCCAGTGGTGGCGATCAGAAACGCATCGTTGGCTTAGCTGGACGAAACCAATTCACCGCGATGGCGGAGATCATCGTGACGCTAGAAGGTACGCGTGGCGAGTCTTTCGTCAGAATCCATCCTTGGCTTTATGAGCTGTCCATACGAAACGACGGTCCGTTGCCTCTGCGTTTGAAGGTGCTTCCAGGCATGAGCCCAATTCGCCAAGCACTAACCAGTAGAAAATTATTACCCGAACAAGATATGGCGGCTTGGGAAAAAGTCCCGCTGCAGCGAATTCGCGTTGGATCGGATGTCGCACCGCCAACGCTGGAGGCCTCGTCAGAGGTAGATCCACTCACACGGGAAAAAACGCTCGCGCATCTTTCCGAGGCTCTCCGAAGCGAAAGCGGGGACGAGGTCGAGCAACATACCACCGGATTTGGCTCAATCCTGGTTGCACGACTGAAAGGCGCAGAATATCTCGCCTTCGCCTTAAGCGCGGCATGGCCAATGACGGTGCTGGATATTCATCGTATGAACCGGACATCCGGCACGACGGAGCCTCAGAAAAAACCTACAAAACTTGTAGCGACGGACGTTGACGGAATCGTGAAGGTATTCAAAGCCGCCAAGGCAAGCAAGGAAGGTGATGACAATGTGGACAACTGAACAACGCCAGCGAGTTTACGTCGAACACGAGACGTTGCAAAGAGAGGGGTTCACGCAGTTCAGCGTCTACCAGAATAAGGATAACGATACTTACTACGCTTCAGGCTACGCAACATCAAACTCGGGACGCAGGTATGGGCTCCATATCACGATCCCAAGCGGTTATCCGCATGCGCGACCAATGATGTACGTGACTGACCCTTTGCCGCTTTTGATGTCGGACGGTCGCAAACTGGCGTCGCTGGGACTATCCCACTACATGCACACGTTGGAGCCATCATCGAACGGGATGGTACAGATCTGTCACTGGCGCGAGGCGCGATGGCACTCCGGCATCATGCTTTTTAAAGTCTTCTTGAAGGGCCACCTTTGGATTGAGGCCTATGAACAACATCTGGCAACCGGACGAAATCTCTCGGAATTCGTTGGCACTATGGCGGAGACAGCATGAGCACAAATGATCCTCAACAACAGATGATTCGTGACGCGATGCAAGCGATTGCCCAGCGCAAGCCGGGCAAGACAAAGCTCGTGTATGACAAGACGAAGCGAACGATTGTAGCGGTTGCCGAAGGATCGCAGACGCCTCGTGCGCTCAACATCACAGCTGATGACGCCGATATGTTCGCCGTGATCACCATTTCGAGTGTCTGGTTGAGACAGAAGTGGCCTCAGCTATTAGCCGAGGGCAGTGTGAGGTGTCACTTTAGCTCATGGGATGACGGGGACGCTTTAACACAGTGCAACCTCGGCCCGCTACCCTCGGCCTCAGTTGTACAGGCTGCAATCACCCTTGCCGGCGGGGGCGCTTCCGTTGCCGATATAACGTTGCGCATCGACCTGAAGCCGATCAAGAAAGCTGAGGCTACTCCCTCCGATTTCGTCGCGCCGGATGGTACTTCGTATCGCGCATCAGGCAGTAACTCCGAGCAGTCGGTTTCTACTATCTTCGCTGACGTTAAGCCGGAGCTTGCGACCCGCCGTTCAGGCATTCTTGAGACCACAATACTCGCGGATAAATCAGTGCTGCTCATTGGCCTGGGCACTGGCGGTGCTCATGTGGCACTCGAACTGGCAAAGTGCGGAGTAGGGCGCTTTGCCCTTGTTGACCGCGACCGACTTTCAGTGGGAAATGTAGTGCGTCATCCCGGAGGCATCTCGCAGGTAGGTCGCTTTAAAGTCCATGTCGTTCGTGATCTGATTTTCGAAAAAAATCCAGACGCTGCGGTCGCTACCCATGTGCTCGATCTGAACTTCGCCAGCAAGGAAGAGCTAAAGAAGCTTATCGCCGAATCGAGCGTAGTTGTGTGTGGCACTGACAACCGGCCGAGCAAACTCTTGGTCAACCAGCTTTGCGTTGAGGCGAATGTTCCCGCTATTTACGGAGGGGCCTTCCGCCGAGCTTTTGGCGGGCAGGTTCTACGGGTGCGCCCGAAAGTATCTCCTTGCCACCAGTGCTTCGTTGCCGCTATGCCCGACGAGGCATCAGATGTTGAGATTTCGTCCAGCTCTGACGCTGCCGATATAGCCTACAGCGATCTGCCGGTCGCCGTTGAGCCGGGATTGTCCCTGGACGTTCTTCCGATCGCTAATATGGTCGCCAAGCTGACGCTGACCGAACTTCTTAAGGATAAGCCGACCACGCTTCGAACTCTGGAAAGGGACTATGACGCGCCCTGGTATTTGTGGCTTAATCGGCCTGAACCTGCCACACCATATTCCGATTGGCCTCCCCTAAGTGAAAGCAGCGACGAGATGACCATTAATCGCTGGTACGGCATTTACTTCGACCGGAACACAGAATGCCCAGTCTGCGGCGACTTCCTATCGAACATTGCCAAGAATTATGGTCTGAATTTGGATAATTTTGCCGTGCCTCAGAGTGCGGTAGGCGCCACCCCCATGCCTGTACCAACGGAGGATTGAACCGAGTGGAGTTAGGGAACGATTTCAAAGATTTTCTTTCGTCGATTCAGCCTGATGACGACGAAGTTGCCGCGGCTAAGGCGGCGCATGAACAGGTGCGCGACGAGCTTAGAACGGATAGTGAATCGAAAGACGCCCACGAGGACACGTTCCTTTCGGGATCATATGCACGTCGAACAGCAATTAACGATATTAACGACGTTGACGTGATCTGCATTCTCGACATCGACCGTAATATCACGCCGCCGGAGGTTTTGCTGAGCTGGGTCGAAGGAATTGTCTCGAAATACTACAAGGAAGTGCGCCCACAAGGTAGATCGATCGGCGCCGAAGGAAAGGGCGGGGTTTGGCTAGACATTGTTCCCGCGACACCCGTGAGTGCTGCCGATGGGCCGCTTTGGATACCAGACCGGGAAGTGAAGCAATGGGTACAGACTCACCCTAAAGGCCAAATCGCTGCATGTAATGAGCGAAATAAGACGACGAACGGATACTTTGTGCAGGTTGTAAAACTCCTGAAAGCATGGCGTGATCGGCTTCCGACAAAGTCCTGCCAGCTCAAATCCTACATCTTGGAATCGTTAATACATAAAACGATCGGTACCTCCCCTTCTTCACATGCAGGTGCGATCGTGAATGTCCTTGAAGGCATTGAGTCGAGCTACGGAGCCTACCGCGGTACAAACATTGTCCCTGCGATAACCGATCCAGGTAATCCGTCCGTAATTGTGACGAAGCACTTACCCGCCAAGGAATTTGACGACTTCATGATTCAGGTGAAATCTGGTGCGCAAGTCGCGCGGAGCGCCTTCGACAATAACGACGAATCTTCAAGCAGAAAGCTGTGGCGCCAGCTGTTTGGCTCTCAGTTCGGCCAGTGAGAATGCCATGACGAAGACCAAGAAACCGAAACAGAACCCGGCCTCGTTGCTTTCTCCTGCGGCAATGGGGGGTATCATCGCGGGAGATGGGTTCGATTTTCAAACGCGCTACGCGGCCTGCGGAGTCCCCCTATGGTTGCTTGAAGCTGCGTTCCAGCAGCTTTTCTTTGAGGGCACTGGCGACATAGATATTCGCTACGTCGAAGGTGGAAAATCCTCGCGGACTCACATTCAGGTCAAGGATCATGACGTTCAGCCAGGCGAACTGAAAGAAGTTATCAAACAATTCAGCCTCCTAGATGCATCGATGCCTGACACGTATAAATGCTTTACAGTCGTGTGTCCTTCGCTGTCTCCCACGCTAAGGCCCATCGAGAGCGGTCTTGCGCGCTTCCGCGGAGCGAGGGCATTCTACGACGACAACCCGAGCGCTCTCGCACCGACGAAACAGGCTCTCGATCAAAGGTTGCGGAGTGTCGGTCTGGATGACTATATCGATTTTATCTATGCGAAGGTGCTCCTCGACGTGGGTCACGGCGATATGCATCATGACGACCGAGCACTGGCTCATTTCGTCAACCGGTTGCTCAGCCATCCCGACTACGCGGAAAAGGTCCGCGCAATGGTACTGCCGGCATTTGCCGAGACGATGCGTATGATTGGCGCCCGCAAGGGGAACGTCATTGACCGTGGCGACATGGAGAAGATCCTCCAGGATGCGGTTAGGGCGAGCATCGCCTCTGAGAAGAAAATCACTCTTTGGCTGCAGAACTGGACAAGCGAAATCTTCGACCCTCCTGCCGATTACGCACTCGATTGGTCGGCTCACTTTGATCGGCCAACGCGCAGAGTGCCCTCGCCTGAAACGTGGAATGACGAGCTCATCCTGCAACTACAGGCGCTTAATAAGAAGATTCTCAAGGATCGAAAGGAACGCCTTATCCGCTTCCGGGGCAAGTGTACTTTATCTTCAGGCATCGCCCTCGGAGCAGTTTTTCCCACGGTGGGGGGCTGGGCATTCGAGATACCGCAGCCACCGGCGAAGGATGACTGGAGGTCCGACGCGCCACCAATCAGTCCCTATGATTTGCAGGAGGAGATTTTAGAGGGCAGTCCGGAGGGTTCGGATATCGCTCTTGGGCTCAACATCAGGGGCGACGGCCGTCACGACATACTCAAGTACATCGAGAGTAGCGGCAATCCGCCGAGGATATCTGCGTTCATGTCACCTCAGTCGCAGGGTGCGCAATCTATAAGCGGAGCAGGGGAGGCGGTCGCTTTCGGCCAAGCCGTCCGCGAGCATCTCGGCCGGCTTCTAAAGAAATACGGTCTGCGCAAAACCCGAATCTTCTTTTACGGCCCGTTTGCCCTCTCCGTGTTCCTCGGGCAGCAGCTGACCTCAGTAGGCGAGATTCAGCTATTTGAATATCAGGACCCCGGCTACGTGCCGACCTGCACATTGCTGACGTGAGCAATCACTGGTTCGAGAAGGATAGGAAAAATGAGTCGCTTCCAGCCAACCAATCTCAGGAGTCTCGGTACACAGTTTCAGATTCCGATTACGCCCGGCAAGCGCATCCTCGACGACGAAAAAGTAGACCGCTGGGCTGAACAGCTCATTAAAGGTGAGGCGTATCTCGGCCAGCTAAGCTGGAATTTGCCATTGGCTAATAGCTAACTTTCCCAGGAAAGGCCTTGTGCTTCGAGATTTATGGGATATTTTTCGGATAACTACGACAAGCTCCGGTTTCCCATCAGCAACGGCCGCCCAGGCTTTCGCCCTGCACAGATCGCTGCAGCGCAGGCCATTGCCACACACTTCTTCAACGCAAAGCAGCAGGCCATCGTTACTATGCCGACCGGTGCGGGGAAGTCCACCGTTCTCATTGCTGTCGCGTTCATGCTCAGGGCCGAGCGCGTCCTAGTACTGACGCCCAGCAGATTGGTCCGCGAGCAGATTGCTGAGAATTTCAGGTTGCTTCTTGATCTCAAAAAAATCAATGCCCTACCTGCGGATCTGGACGGTCCGAGAGTTTTTGTCACAGAAGGAGAGGTGGGATCGGACGGTGAATGGGAAGGCCTGCGGCAGTTTGATGTCGTGGTCGCAACCGTCCCCAGTGTGAGCCCTCGCGACGGCGCGATACCGGCGCCGCCCGTGGATCTCTTCGATCTGGTTTTGGTTGATGAAGCCCATCACTCACCCGCCAAGACATGGAGCCGGTTGCTCGACCTGCTGCAGAATACGAAACAGGCACTATTCACGGCGACACCTTTTCGTCGCGACGAAAAAGAGATCAAGGGAAAGTTTGTATTCACCTACGACCTCAGGCGCGCCTACGAAGACCGTGTTTTCGGAGACATCACGTTTCAGCCTGTGCGCCGTCCGCCCGGCGGGGCGTCCATCGATATAGCTATTGCACAAGCGACTGAGGCGAAATTCCGGGCGGACCGCGCGTCGGGGCTCGAACATCTGGTGATGGTCCGCGCGGACACATTGCCGCGTGCCAAGGAACTCGAAGATATTTACACGCGGAATACGGGCCTGCGCTTGGCTTTTGTCAACGGCAAACACACGTTGACGCACGTGAAACGAATTATCGCCAAGCTGCAGGGCGGCGAACTGGACGGGATCGTCTGCGTCAACATGTTCGGGGAGGGTTTCAATCTTCCGAACCTTAAGATCGCGGCGGTGCATAGCCCGCACAAGTCGCTCGCAGTTACGCTTCAGTTTATCGGTCGCTTCGCGAGGACAGGCCAAGCTAATATCGGCGGCGCGACTTTCCTAGCGGAGCCTGCCAGTAGCGGTGGCGAGATCGATGAGCTTTATGAGACGGGTGCTGTCTGGCGCACGATTGTGCAGAATCTCGGCGCCGCGCGCGTGGAGGAAGAGGTTCAGACCCGCGAGGTGCTGGACAGCTTCGAGGTGGAAGCCGTCCCAGACATGGCGGACTTCTCGCTCTACACGGTCAGGCCGTACTTTCATGTCAAGATTTTCTCCACTCCGGATGGCGTCGATCTAACTGCGGAGCCCGACTTGCCTGAAAAGCTTCAAGTCATCTACCGGGGAATCAGCAATCCTCACGGAGCCGCCGTGTATTTGACGCGAGAGGCGATTCGCTCTCCATGGTCCACCGATGAACGGTTCACCAATGTCGCCCATGACCTCTTCATCTTCCACTACAACGCCGATGCCAGGCTGCTCTTCATATGTTCGTCCCGCCGCAACGCGGAACTCTATAATCGGCTGGCGAAAAATTTGGTGAACGGAAGGCCCCGTCCGCTTTCAAACAGCAGCATTAACCGCGTTTTGAACGATCTCGCCGCCGCTGAATTTTTCAGCGTGGGGATGCGGAAGCGACACAAGCTCGGACAATTTGAATCCTACCGGACAATCACCGGACCCAGTGGAGATCGCGCCATTCAGGAAACAGACGGCAGACTCTACGACCGTGGCCATTGCTTCGGTAAAGCGCTTGACGACGGCAATGCCGTCACGATTGGTGTCAGTTCAGCTTCCAAAGTCTGGAGCAATACCTCCGACCAGATTCCCGAACTCCTGAACTGGTGCAACCGGCTAGCCGCCAAGATAGCCACAAATCGCGCGACGGTCACAGGCTCTCGGCTCGACCTTCTATCCGCCGGTGAAGAACTGATCGAAGTACCAGCTGGAGTCATTGCAATGAACTGGGCGCCTCGCGTTTACTACGACCCTCCGCCAGTGTTTTATCACAACATGGATGGCAGGGTGATCGAACGCGATCTTCTAGATTTCGACCTGGAGATTCTCGAAAGTCGGCAAGGAAGGGTGATTTTTGCCATCACTAATGCGGAGATTACCTGGAGGGGCGAGTACTCTTTAGGGGGCGGCGATCTATTTCAGGCGGCATCAGCCGACGAACCTGAGCTCATCGTCCACCGGGCGAATGAAGACATTACCGTGCAGGAGTATCTGAACGAAGAACTGCCCAGCTTTTTCTGCTCAGATCTGTCTGCGGTCGAGGGTTCGAGTCGTTTTCCTGCGCCGCCAGCTTTGCAGGCGTTCAGTGACGATCTCGTGGAGATCATCGATTGGGAAGCAGGCGGCGTTGATATCACCCGTGAAAAGCCCGGGGAGGGTGGGGGGAGATCACTTTTTGAGTGGCTGCAGGAACGGCTTCTGGCATCAGGCGCCGTGGTCGTTTTTTGTGACGACGGTTCGGGCGAAATCGCTGATTTTATCGCTATTTACGAAACTGCGGCAGGCACTAGAGTAAAAATGTTCCATTGTAAAGCCAGCGGCGAATCGCGGCCCGGCAACCGCGTAGATGATCTCTACGAGGTGTGCGGCCAAGCTGTGAAATCCAGCGTGTGGATCAGAACCGAGCGGCTGCTCGATCGACTCCGGCACCGTGCGACGCTCCCCAGCGTGACCGGGTATGTAAGGGGGGACGCGGATGCAGCGGCGCGTATTCTGGCCGTGCAAAACCGGCAGCAGACTCAATTTGAAATATACATCGTACAGCCCATGGTCCAGAAACACGGGCGGCGGCATGACATATCCAATCTCTTGGCAGCGGCTCGCGATTACCTGCTCCAAGGCGGTATTGAATCATTTGGAGTGATTGGAAGCTAGCTGGCATGGGATTTTGCAACCTGCTCGCAAATCCGCAATCTAAGGCAAGCGGAGGTAATCAGATAAAGATATGTCGATCTCGATGTGACGACTAGCATCACCAACGTCAAAATCCCACTCAAGATTCCTGATGCTCCTTGGCTCCCCACCCTGTACGTGATAATCCGGTTTATCGCGTGGGAATACAGCTGCTCGATGACGACATACTGACCATCAATCGCCAGCTATTCTCCATCAAAGGCGCACGCGTAGATCCTTCCTATCAGAAAGGAAGCGCTTAAGCTCCGTATTGTGGTATTGCGCAAGGAATTCATATTTCTCCCTCACTGCACCCCTTGTGCCACGGCAAGCTGACACAATCATCGATTTGTGGCGCTCAAAGAAGTCAGAGAGATTGCGCATGTATCCATCTTGCATAATCCGATCTCTTTCATCCGAATCTGGCGGCGATTTCATGTAGGCATCGCGCGTACCTTTGTCATGTTGCCAATCCAGCGACGGTGCCACCAGCCGAAGGTAATTGATAAACCGAACTTGTTTTCCAGACTTTGGATGTTTAAATGAACTGAACTGGTCCGGGAAGGGATCGGCATCTTTGCTATAAAACTTGCGCCCAGGGTGGTCGCGCAGCAAATAGTAGAGCTGGTTTGATACGGCGATTACGGGGTAACACGCGCGGTCGCGTTCCTCTTTGTAGGCTCTAACCATGGCGGGACTAACGAGCAAGTCTTTCGCCCTGTCGTAATACCAAGATCCAACGTCTATACCGCCTCGGAGGAAGTGGCCACCGAGCGTACTGCGGCTTTGGCTAATAGCAATGTCCCAGATTTCCGAACCGAGAACATCAAACGCCCCCTCAACTTTCACCATTTCCGTTTCAAGTGAAACCGCAAGGACGACACAATCGGAGAATGCCAGGACCGTCTTGTCCAAAATTTGATGCACCTCATTTGTCGATTTACCGGTGGAGCGGTACTCGAAGAGCTCTCTAATCTTCTCGACATCAGAGGCAATGGTCAGCAGATCTTCTTCGGTTTTCACAGTCTCAACGCGATGCGAAAACCCCAGCAAATCAAGAAAACCTACCATCGCCAGAGTCGTTTTTGATCCGCTTTCATCAGTGCGCGTTTTGAGTTCTTCTACCTCTTTCACCCCTGTAGCCGTACGAGCGGCGGCAGATCGTTCTTTTAGCACTTCATTCGCCAGCATAGCTATCACTCAAACGCAATCCTACGCTCAATCTCAATCAGCGCCGCCAAATCCTTTCGTCCGTCATAGAGCTTGGTAGTGCGCGGATCAGCATGGTTCGATCTCCTGCGAAGAATTCGAGGAAATGCTCGCTGGCTTTATCACCGGCCGCGGCGATCATTGCCGGCACTGGAAATTCCGATGGAGGCACGGCGGGGAGAATATCGACGCCGGGCTCTTTCACAAACTATCGAAATACTGTTGCACGAAGCCCGGTCACCATAGCCCAACCCAATTGAACGGTCAATCAGATTACCGCCCATAACCTCTTTTATGGGTCTCAATCCTCCCGACCAGAAAACCACGAAAATCGTTAACTTTCATCAACAGATGTCGCCGTCATTTCCCCGATGGTGCGCCGATACCGAAGAATGATGGGCGATTTATCCCGGGAGATTTCGGACAGGATAGTTCTGAAGACTGCAAACCGCCCGATTCGATCACATTGAGCGTAAACTGCTACTTTCGATGGCCACCGCACGACCGCCAGTCATTTTCACCAGCTACAGCCACGACTCCCCAGAACACGAGGAGCATGTACTGGCGTTATCAAACAAGCTCCGCAACAACGGAGTGGACGCCAACCTCGATCAATATGAGAGTGCCCCGGCCGAAGGCTGGCCATTTTGGATGGAACACCAAATTCGCGACGCCGATTTTGTGCTGGTCGTATGCTCCGCGACGTACCTCCGCAGAGTCGAGGGAAAAGAAGAACCCAGCAAGGGACAAGGAATCGTCTGGGAAATTAATAGCATCTACAATCGCCTCTATTCGGATAAGCTGGTCAGCGATAAATTTATTCCGGTGCTTCTTCAGGGAGCCTCTCCCGACGATATTCCGCTGCCTCTCAAAGGCTTCACCCATTATCGGGCGGATACGCCAGGAGGGTACGACGCGCTCTATCGCCGTCTCGTGCACCAGCCACTTGTTAGCAAGCCCCCACTCGGCAAACTCAGAAGCTTGCCCGCAAGAGAAAAGAACCAAGATTCGCTCCCAAATGCGTTTTCGTTGGAGCAACTGAGCAAAACTATGTCCAATCCAAAGTACGCTGACGACATCTTTAAGCTGGATCGAACTTACAACAAGGACGCGGTGATCAATAAGGAGACGGTCATCATCGTTGTGGGCGCTAGCCTCATTGCGGAATTACTTGACCGCCCCACCGCCGAAATGCTGCGTGACCACATCGACCTTCATGGCGGAAGCGACCCATTTCGCAGAGGTATCGTTATCACAGACGAAACCTGGTACAAACCGAGCGAGGCCGTCACGATCGTCAATAACCCCGTGATTGCAGTCGGTGGCCCCAGGACCAACCGACTCACCGCTGAATTCGACCAGTGGAAACCCAATCCTCCGTCCGCGCAGGGAGCGTACGCCATACCAGCTTCTGGTACTCGAATCGGAACCGGGTTTTTCCGAATGAATCAACAAAGCCGACCTCAAGTGGCCCTATGGGGCCATGACGCCAACGCCGTTCGGGAAACGGTGGAATATTATTTCCGTAGTGAAAAAAGCGGGTTGACTGAGTTCCTGAAGATATGCTGGAACCTGCGCTGATATGAATTCTGGCTGGGAAATTTGTGAGCGTCTATATCGCAAACTTCGGAAGAGGAAACTGGGCATGGCCAGACTGCCTCAAAAATAGTAGCCTTGTTGTTATGGACGACGTGCGCGTCCATCCATTCTGGCTTGGGAACGACCGAGACGGCTATATCCAAGAAGCGCAGAAAGTTCTCAGGCTATCATCAGGCGGCCCGGTCCCCAAGCCCGTCGCTTCTCGCTGGTTCAATTTGAACACGATATTGGCGGCAACCGCCGGAGATCTGTGGATTCACCGAGAAAAGACAGAACTCTGGTGGACGGAGTCCATGGATGTAAAACCTCAAGCGCAAATCATCAATGATCCACACCCGTTTTCTGACCCATCCCGAATCTACCTGTACCATAAACCGTGCTCAGGCTGGTCAGACCGGAACAAGAAGGGCGCTTTGCTCGGCTGGGATGGCCTACACCCTCGGGCGAAGGACTTTCTCTTTACCGAGGGTACTTTTCAGAAACTTTCCGACGACAATGCAGACTATGCAAGAGCACTTGTAGCCGGTGACGATCTCTCATCCTGGCACGATAGGCCCGACTGGAAAACTAAGGCAGACAATGCAAAGCGAGCCCCAGTAACATACTTCGACCCACGCAGGAGAACGATTGTGCGAATGGCAATGACAGCAGTGGGCACCATCGCCCAAAGTGGTGATGTCTCGGTAGTCGTCAAAAAGGACAAAACGCTTGGATTTCGTGACCAATTTGAATTGGAAAGATACATCGACGATCTCATGATCGGCCAGGATGGTATGTGCGCTCTCACGGGCCTCCGGATGCTATTTGATGACGATGACGAAGACCCTGAGCTCTCTTGTTCCCTTGATCGAATCGATTCTAACGGACATTATGAACGCGGAAATCTCCAGATCGTCTGCAAATTTGCCAACCGGTGGAAGGGCGCTTCGGACAACGACAAGTTTGTGAATTTAATCGCGAAAATCCGCAGTCTGACTTAAACGCGATAATGTATTTTATCGGGTCTAAGGTCCACCTCTGAAATGAGGGTGTGGGTTTCTTGGTCACCGAATGTCGCTGTTTCTTTCACGGCATTTGTCGACGAGCAGGCACACTTCAGGCACATTGAGAATCAGTAGCAGTTTTATTTTTCAGTTACTTGGAAAAGCAGTCGACTGATCGGCCGTGAGTCGGAGTAGCCCGTTTGCCCCCAGGCAGGCATTCGCGCCCGCGTCCCCGGTCTTTCCCACAGCCTTAACCAACAGCAGCCATTCGGTGTTCTCAGCCGAAGACATTTTCTTCTCCATTTTTTTCCCCACTCAACCCGCACCCTTTCAAACCCGGCGTTTTTCCAGCGGTGCTCCCTGTCAAGGGTCTGCGATGAACGCGGACAAGCCGCGCCCTTGACAGGTCCGCGCCGCTGAACGCCCTCAAACCGTCGCGGGTTTCGCGAA
>Ga0182024_10005905_pt1 | contig 27142 bp, 22 predicted proteins | sample P32metaG_FD_120480 | JGI IMG/M metagenome (GOLD analysis project Ga0182024, IMG submission 120480) | Permafrost microbial communities from Stordalen Mire, Sweden - P3-2 metaG (Illumina Assembly) | ecosystem: Environmental > Terrestrial > Soil > Wetlands > Permafrost | place: Sweden: Stordalen...
CAATATTATGGGAGAAAGTGCGCAGTTTTACTCAGCGGTCGCACGATCACGGCGGATTGCCCATGGAAACTTCCCGGCACCTCTAAACATGTGCTATTCTTGGTTTGCGGCGCTACGTTCGGCTGCTTGGTACGGCCTAACGGCGCGGCCCGATCGGGATGTCTCCGTTTGAAAAAAAAGCCCGCGTCGCTCGATCCCAAAGTGATTCTTGCCGAAGCCGGCAACGGGCGAAGCATTATCAAGTATCGCAAGAACCAAATTATATTCTCACAGGGCGATCCCACCGAAGCGGTGTTCTATATCCAGAAAGGCAAACTGAAGGTCGCGGTCGTTTCGGACCGGGGCAAGGAGGCGGTCGCGGCAATACTCGGACCGGATGAATTCTTCGGTGAAGCCTGTATAGCAGGCCAGGTTCTGCGCCTGGCGACAGTTTCGGCTATCACGGAGTCCGTTGTTGTCCGGATCGAGAAGGATACAATGGTTCAGCTGCTTCGTGAGCAGGAGGCTTTCTCCCAGATGTTTACGAGTCATATCCTGCAACGGACGATGCGCGTGGAAGCCGACTTAATAGACCAGTTGTTTAATTCTAGTGAAAAGCGTCTGGCGAGACTGCTTCTGCTTTTGGCAAATTACGGGAGCGACGGAGAGCTGGAACCGATTCTCGCCAAAATCAGTCAGGAGACGCTTGCTGAGATGATTGGAACCACGCGGTCTCGCGTCAGCTTCTTCATGAACAAATTTCGCAAGCTGGGATTCATCAAATATAACGGCCACATTGAAGTTCACAAATCCTTGCTGAATTTGGTCCTTCACGACCACCCACAAATAAGGACATAACACCGCAAAAGGATATTGCGCGGGCCGCCGGAATTTGTGCCTTGATGGACGGCGAGTAAGGAACGGTCCGAATGACCGCTTTTGGCGCAAAGCGACCGTATGGATTAGCGATAGTCACGCCTTATTGCTGCCTTTCGGCCAGAACCGCAGGCTTATGGTGGCCCCACCGCCGGGCGTGCCGGATATGCCGTATTTCCCACGCCCGCCTCCGCCCAATGCTTGAGCAAATCTGTCGAGATGGATAGCCGAGCAAGATTTTTCGATCTATTTTAGTAAGACCCATATCATCGACCTCCGTGCTGTTCCGGGGGGCGGCAGATGATCTTCCCAAAGCGGATGAGTAGAGGCAGGTAAACGAGGCCTACCGGCCTCGAAGGAGTGCACGCAAATTGCACGTCTTTGGGCGTGCATAGGTTCCAATTCCTTCCGCTAAAGTCAGCTCGGAGAGAGCCTCTGTTGGGGAAATTCCAGCTTTTCCGCGGAAATAATGGTGGGCGCGACAGGGATTGAACCTGTGACCCCTCCCGTGTGAAGGGAGTGCTCTCCCGCTGAGCTACGCGCCCGCCTTTTTGCTGGTCGCGCACCCTTGCTGGGCCGCTCCTTGGCGGAGGGGCAGGGCTATAAGGTGGGGCAGAAAGCCCGTCAAGCCGCCTTCAGGCCGCCAGGGGCAAGTCGATCCAGAACCGGGTCTGGCGGCCGGGTTCGCTCTCGAAATTGATCCGCCCGCCCTGGGCTTCCACCAGCAATTTGGCGATGGAAAGGCCAAGGCCGGCGCCGGGCACCCGCCGGCCAACCGTTTCCGACCGGCGGAAGGGCAGGAACACGGCCTGCCGCTCGGCCGCCGGGATGCCGGGCCCGGCATTGACGATCTCGATGCGGCCGAAGCCGTCGTCCAGGCGGCTGGCGCGCACCCGGATGGGCGAGAAATTGTCGCCATACTTATAAGCATTGGCGATCAGGTTGTTCAGGATCTGGGCCAGCCGCACCGGATCGGCCTGGACCGCCAGGGCGTCCTCGACCCGTTCGACCAGCACATCCTTGCCACCCAGGGTGGCGTCCAGGCGGATCGCCTTGATGCAGGTCTGCAAGGTCGAGCCCACCGCCACCCGTTCGCACTGAATAGAAAGCGCGCCGGCCTCGGCGCGGCTCAAGTCCAGCAGGTCGTCATGCAGCCGCTGCAGCAGCTCGCCGTTATGGGCGATGATGGCGGCGAATTCCGGCGCCCGCTCCGCCGAGAGCGAACCGGATTCCAGCATGGCGGAAAAGCCGATAATGGCCGACAGCGGGCTGCGCACTTCATGGCTGACATGGGCCAGAAGCTGGCTCTTGAAGCGGCTGGCGCGCACAGCGCGGCGATGACGGCGCTCGATGATGGCGATGTGCAGGTCGCGCTCGTTCAGCAGCATGGCGGTGCGCACGCTGACCACGCTGATGGTGGCGAGATAGAATTGCAGAATCTCGACCCAGGCCACGGTATGGGCCTGGGGCATGGTGCGCACGGTGGCGAAAGCGAGTGTGGAAACCACCAGCAGGGCCGCGCCCGCGCCCAGCAGGCGCAAACGTGCCGCTGTGGTGATGCAGAGCACCAGCACCAGGAACATGGCGGGATAACCGTAACGGAACGCCAGCACGGATGTGAGCGCCAGCACGGCGAAAAGGCCAAAGGCTTCCAGCAAGCGGCGCTTCAGCTTCAGCTTGACGAACTGACGCAGCGAGACTGTCAGGCCGAACGGATAAAGGATGCAGGCGCCCAGAAGATTCGCCAGGAACCATTGCGTGCCGGTGACGACGGGATCGCCGCTGCCCAGAAGCGCGACCAGGCCCGCCGCCAGAAAGGCGCCGAACAGCGACGGGCTGATGCCGGCGATAAAGACGAACTTCGCCATCGAGCGGTTGGAGGTGACGCGCGAAGGGCACAGGCGCCGGAAGGCAACCAGGCCGACCAGCACATCCAGCACATTGATAAGGCTGAAGCCCAAGGCTAGCAGCGGCGAAGCCCCGCCCAGCCGGTTGGCAAGAAGTCCCGCTGCCAGCATGGCTGATAGGATCGCGGCATCGTCGGTTCGCGAACGCGACAGCTGGATCAACATCACAAAACCGAAGGCCGTCGCCGGCCAGATCGGCGAGGAGGAATGGCTGTTGCCGCCCCAGGCGAAGATGCCGCCATAGCCCAGCAGGAAGAAGCCGCCGAAGGTGAGGGCGGCGATCAAGGCCTGACGGGAAAGCGCTTTGGTGTGCATGGTCCGCCGTTAAAGCAAAAGTTGTACCCTGTAAACATTTTACGAGCGATTAATCGTGTTTTGACAACAAGTTGCAGTGGATAATACAGCCCGCGTTCGGGGATTGTTAAAGTCCTTGCCCCATCCTGCCGCCTTGCTTGCCGGGGGGCGCTGCATGAACCGCTGTATCCTGATCGCCGATGACGATCCAACTGTCGTCAGCCTGGTGAAGCTGCGTCTGGGGCTCGCCCAGTACGATGTCCTGTCCACCAATGACGCGGTCGCGGTAATGGCCATGGTGCGCGCAAAGACGCCCGACGCGGTCATTCTCGATGTGCAGATGCCGGGCGGCGGCGGCCTGTCGGCCCTGGCCAAGATCAAGTCCGATCCGGCGCTGAACGGCCTGCCGGTGATGATGCTGACCGGCGAGCGCAGTGCCGAGATAGTGATGCAGGCGATGGGCAATGGCGCCGACGACTATATGGTCAAGCCGTTCCATCCCGACGTGCTGGCCCAGCGCGTGTCGCGGCTGATCGAGCGCAGCGCCAAGGCGCCCGCAACGACCTGGGAAATCTAGGCCAGCGCCAGGCCCGCGAGCGCCGCCGGCAATTGCGCGAAATCATCCAGCACAATATCGGCGCCCAGTTCGGACGCCGGCACCGGCGTGAAGCCGTAAGACATCAGGATGCAGGGCGCGCCGGCCGCGCGCGCGGTGTTGAGATCGGTGATGGAGTCTCCGATCATCACGGCCGGCCCGCCGCCGCAATCGGCGACGACATCGTGAAAAATGCGCGGGTCGGGCTTGGTATAGGGCTTCCTGCCGGCGCCGTAGACGGCGGCGAACAGCCCATCCAGTCCCAGAAGCGGCAAAAGCGGATCGGTCAGCTCCTGGGGCTTGTTGGTCAGGACGCCGAGCCGTGCACCTTGCGCCTTCAGGCTTTCCAGCGTCTCGGCCACATGCGGGAACAGCCTGGTGCCGTCGGCGATATGGGCGCGGTAATGGGCCAGGAATATGTCCACCAGCGCCGGCATTTCTTCCTCGCTCGCCGGTGTCCCGCTCGCCTGCATGGCCTGGAGGATCAGGGCGCGGGCCCCGAACCCTACCAGATGGCGCAAATGGGCCAGGTCCAGCAGGGGGCGGTCCTGCGCGGTCAGCACCGCGTTGGTGGCGCCCAGAAGGTCGGGCGAGGTGTCGGCCAGGGTGCCGTCCAGGTCGAAAATCAGGGCGGGACCGGGGGGATGGAAAAGGGACATAAAGCTCACAAATTTCGGGCTAGAATCGCGGCAATATAGCGTCGTAAATCGTCACTTTCTCTTTTTCCTGCTGGAGCCTACCCAAACCCATGTCCAAAGCTGCCATTGTACTCGCTGCGGGCGCCGGAACCCGCATGCGGTCGGCGCTGCCCAAGGTGCTGCAAAAGGTGGCGGGCCTGCCGCTGTTGGGCCATGTCGCAGGCGCCCTGCGTGCCGCCGGCGTGAAGCGCATTGTCGTGGTCACCTCGCCCGCCGGCGAAGCGGTGCGCGACTATGCCAAGGCGCTGGGTTGCGAAGGCGCGATCCAGCATCAGCAACTGGGCACCGGCCATGCCGCGGCGGCGGCAAAAGACGCACTGGCAGACTTTGCCGGCACCCTTCTGGTGGTCAATGGCGATATGCCGCTGGTCACCGGCGGGACCATTGAAGAATGTCTGAAGGCCCAGGCGCGCACAGGTCTGGCGCTTCTGACCTTCGAACCCAGGGATCCGGCGGCCTATGGCCGCGTGCTGCTGACACCAGACGGCTTTTTGAACCGCATCGTGGAATACAAGGACGCCACTGCATCTGAGCGCGGTATCACCTTGTGCAATGCCGGCTGCTATGCCGCCGGCGCGAGAGAATTTTTCCGCTGGGCGTCCGGGCTGAACAATAACAATGCCCAGAAGGAATATTATCTCACCGATGTGCCGGTGCTGGCCCGCAACGAAGGCGTCAAGTGCGCCATCGCGGTGGCCGACGAAGTTTCGGTCACCGGGGTGAACAGCCGGGCCGAACTGGCCGAGGCCGAGCAGAAATATCAGGGCCGGGTGCGCGCGCGCATGCTGGCGGATGGCGTCACCATGACGGCGCCGGAAACGGTGTTCTTCGCCCATGACACGGTGGTGGAGAACGATGTGGAGATCGAGCCGTTCGTGGTCTTCGGTCCCGGCGTCAGTGTCAAAAGCGGCGCGCGGCTGAGAAGCCATTCCCATCTGGAAGGCGCGCACGTCGCCTCGGGCGCCATCATCGGGCCGTTTGCGCGGCTTCGGCCCGGCGCGCGCATCGGCGAAGACGCCCATATCGGCAATTTCGTGGAAATCAAGAATGCGGTGATCGAGAAGGGCGCCAAGGCCAACCATCTCACCTATCTGGGCGATGCGCGGGTAGGGCCGGGCGCCAATATCGGCGCGGGCACCATCACCTGCAACTATGACGGCTTTACCAAGGCGATCACCGATATCGGCGCAGGCGCCTTCATCGGGTCCGACACCGCGCTGGTGGCGCCGGTCAAGATCGGCGATGGCGCTATCACCGCGGCGGGATCGGTGATCACACAGGATGTCGCGCCCGATGCGCTGGCGATCGCGCGCGGCGCGCAGACCGAAAAACCCGGCTGGGCGAGAGCCTTCCGGGAACGCAAGAAATCGGAGCAAAAATAATGTGCGGCATTGTCGGCATCGCGGGCACGCGCGACGTCGCCCCCATCATCCTGGAGGCGCTGAAGCGGCTGGAATATCGCGGCTATGATTCCGCCGGTATCGCCACCCTGGATCATGGCGCCATCGAACGCCGCCGCTCGCCCGGCAAGCTCTCCAAGCTGGATGCGGTGCTGCATGAACATCCGCTGCACGGCACTACCGGCATCGGGCACACGCGCTGGGCGACCCATGGCGCGCCCACCGAAGCCAATGCCCATCCCCATGCCACTTCCCAGGTCGCCATCGTCCATAACGGCATCATCGAGAATTTCCGCGAGCTGAAGGCCGAACTCAGCGCCAAAGGCCACACCTTCGAATCCGAAACCGACAGCGAGACCGCGGCCCATCTGGTCACCCAGCTGATGAGCGAGGGCCTTGCGCCCGACGAAGCCGCCAAGCGCGCGGTGGCGCGGCTGACCGGCGCCTATTCCATCGCCATGATCTTCAAGGACCATGAAGGCCTTTTGGTGGGCGCACGCCGCGGCGCGCCACTGGCCGTGGGGTATGCCGACACGGAGGCCTATATCGGCTCCGACGCCTTTGCGCTGGCGCCTTTCACCAATCGCGTCGCCTATCTGGAAGAAGGCGATGTGGTGGTGATCAAGGGGGCTGACGTTGCCATCTTCGACGCCCAGGGCCGTCCCGCCAATCGCGAGATCAAGATCACCTCCGCCTCGGCCGCGCTGGTGGACAAGGCCGGCCACAGCCATTTCATGGCCAAGGAAATCCACGAACAGCCGGAAGTGGTGGGGCATACCCTGGCGCATTATCTCGATCCCGCCGGGCCCGACGTGCGCCGCCAGGGCAAGGGCCTGCGCGATGCGCTGGTCAAGGCGCAGCGGCTGACGATCTCGGCTTGCGGCACCGCCTATTACGCCGGCATGGTCGGCAAATACTGGTTCGAAAAGCTGGCGCGCATGTCGGTGGAGACCGATGTGGCCTCCGAACTGCGCTATCGCGATCCGGTCTATCCGGAACACGGCGCGGCGCTGTTTGTGTCACAGTCGGGCGAGACCGCCGACACCTTGGCGGCGCTGCGCGACGCAAAGCGCCAGGGCCAGACCACCATCGCGGTGGTCAATGTGGCGGAATCCTCCATCGCGCGCGAAGCCGATATCGTGCTGCCGACCTATGCGGGGCCGGAGATCGGCGTGGCCTCGACCAAGGCCTTCACCTGCCAGCTGGCGGCGCTGGCATGTTTCGCCATTGCGGCGGCGGAGGCGCGCCGCACCATATCCAAGGGCGAGGAAAAGACCCTCTGCGCATCATTGCTGGAGGCGCCGCGCCATATTGCAGAATTCCTGAAACAGGAAGCGGCGATCAAGGTGTTGGGTGAGGAAATCTCCAAGGCGCGCGACGTGCTTTATATGGGCCGCGGCGCGAGCTATCCGCTGGCGCTGGAAGGCGCGCTGAAGCTCAAGGAAATTTCCTACATTCACGCCGAAGGCTATGCCGCCGGCGAGATGAAGCACGGCCCCATCGCGCTGATCGACGAAGCGGTGCCGATCATTGTGCTCGCGCCCCACGACGCCCATTTCGAAAAGACCATCTCCAACATGCAGGAAGTGATGGCGCGCGGCGGCAAGGTGCTGCTGATCTCGGACAAGGACGGCATCGCCAAGGCCGGCAAGGTGTGGGCGTCGATCGAAGTGCCCACCACCAACAGCTTCATCACGCCTTTGATCTATGCCATTCCGGTGCAGCTGCTGGCCTATTACGCCGCCATCGCCAAAGGCACTGACGTGGATCAGCCGCGCAATCTGGCCAAAAGCGTAACCGTAGAATAATTTAATTCGTTGGAGCGCTGTGGGATGGCAAAGAAAACGAAGCCTCCCAAAGAAGATATTTCGGCGGCTGCTCGCGAGCTAATTCTCCAGGCCTATGAGCAAATATTGACGCGATACGCGCGATTGGACTCGTTCGCTTCAGCATCGATTTTGCCTGAACTGTCGGATGCAGCCGATCGGCAGGATCAACTTGCAAAGGAAGATCTAGCAGTGCTCGCGATGTACGTGCGCCATGCAGTAGAAAATGCGGGCTTATACAAGAATCTAAAGAAGCGTACTTTTATCGCGCTACATGGCGCGGAGAAGAAGCCGACCTCAATAATTGATACGCTGAATATTATAATCCATCATCGATTTATTGAAATCTGGCGACGAGAGTCTGACTACAATCGAAAAAACTAAATGACGAAAATGCGATGATGGCCTTTATGGAGAATTATCGCAAAGGCATAGTTCCAACGGTGATAGTGATGTCAGATCGCGGAAGCTTGGTAGGATTTAGGCTGTCGAATTTTCTTGAAGCTATTGCAACCGGGATAGTAGAGCCATTGATCGAATATTGCGAGGAGCGGGAGTTTTATCTTGAATATGTGTATCGCATTTGATTCTTGCGCTATCTTGGTCCCATGACCGACCAGAACGCCCTCAAGCGCGCCGTGGCCGCCAAGGCCCTCGACTATGTCCAGGATGGCATGAAGCTGGGCCTGGGCTCCGGCTCGACCGCCGAAATGTTCGTGGAGATGCTGGCGCCAAGGGTGCGGGGCGGCGAGAAGCTGCTCTGCGTGCCCACCAGCGAAAAGACCGCCGCGCTTGCCCGCAAGCTGGGCATCACGCTGGCGTCGCTGGACGACTTGGCGCCGCTCGATCTTACCGTGGACGGCGCCGACGAGGCCGACCGCAATCTCGACCTGATCAAGGGCGGCGGCGGCATGCTGCTGCGGGAAAAGATCGTGGCGGCGGCGTCCAAGCAGATGGTGGTGATCGCCGACGAATCCAAGCTGGTGCCGCGGCTGGGAAAATATCCCCTGCCGGTAGAGGTGGTGGAGTTTGGTCACAAATCTATTGCCGCCCGGCTGAATGCGGCGCTGGCCGCGGCCGGCTACGCCAATGTTTCCATGACCCTGCGCCAGCGCGATGGCGCCACCTTCAAGACCGATGGCGGCAATGTGATTTATGATTGCGCCTTCGGGGTAATCCAGAACGCACCCAAACTGGCGGCGGCGATTTCGGCGGTGCCCGGCGTGGTCGAGCATGGCTTGTTCATCGGTCTGGCGACCACGCTTTTAATCGCGGCCGATGGCGAAATCGAAGTCATCACCCGCACGTAACCGCATTGTATTCCACGCGAACTGACCGCCATGACATGATCCTCCCCTTCGCGCACGTCAGCGCGCAGGAAGGGGAGGTGCCCGCGGGAGCGGGCAAAGGGGTTTCTAAATGACGTATGATTACGACCTTTTTGTTATTGGCGGCGGTTCCGGCGGCGTGCGCGCTGCTCGCATGGCGGCGCTAGCCGGGGCGAAAGTGGCGTTGGCCGAGGAATGGCGGATGGGCGGCACCTGCGTCATCCGCGGCTGCATTCCCAAGAAGCTTCTGGTCTATGCCAGCCAGTTCAAGGAAAACATCATGGATGCGGCAGGCTTCGGCTGGTCCTTCGGCGAGTGCTCCTTCGACTGGCCGACCCTGATCGCCAACAAGGACAAGGAAATCGCCCGGCTCGAGGGCCTTTACACCACCAATGTGGAAAAGGCGGGCGCCACCATCTTCCATGACCGGGCGGTGTTCGAAGACCCGCATACGCTGTTGCTGACCAAGTCCGGCAAGCGGGTGACGGCGGGCAAGATCCTGATCGCCACCGGCAACCGACCCACCCGTGACATGGGCACCGATCATGCCATCGCCGGCGGCGAGCTTTGCATCACTTCGGACGAGGCCTTCCATCTGACAGCATTGCCGCCGCGTATCCTGATCGCGGGTGGCGGCTATATCGCGGTGGAGTTCGCCCACATCTTCCATGGTCTGGGCAGCGAGGTCACGCTGGTGTGTCGCCGTGACATGCCGCTGTTTGGCTTTGACGAGGATATGCGCGAGGCCCTGTATCAGTCGATGCTGGACCGCGGCATCAAGGTCCTGGCGCACAGCCAGTTCACCATGATCGAGAAACGCGGGGATTGCCTGCATGTGGAAACCAGCAAGGGCGCGGTGATCGAGTGTGAAGAGGTCATGCTGGCGATCGGCAGGAAGCCCAACACGGCTTCGTTGGGGCTACAAAAGGCCGGCGTCGAATTGGGCAAGCGCGGCGAGGTAAAGGTGGATGATTATTCCGCAACCTCGGCGCCGCATATTTATGCCGTCGGCGACGTCACCGACCGGGTGCAGTTGACGCCCGTCGCCGTCCATGAAGCCATGTGTTTTGTCGAGACCGCCTTCAGGAACAATCCGGTCAAGCCCGATCACAGGCATGTGCCCAGCGCGGTGTTCTCCACCCCCGAGCTTGCCGGCATCGGCCTGACCGAGATCAAGGCGCTGCAGGCCGGTCACAGCATCGACGTCTACAAGTCCGTCTTCCGGCCGTTGCTGCACACCCTGGGCGGCCGCTCGGTGCGCACGCATATGAAGATGATTGTGGATTCGGCAACCAGCAAGGTGCTGGGGTGCCACATTTTCGGCGATCATGCCTCCGAGATTATCCAGATCGTCGCCGTCGCCCTGAAAATGGGCGCGTCAAAGTCCGATTTCGACGCCACCATCGCGCTGCACCCCACTGCGGCCGAGGAACTGGTGACGATGCGAACCAAGAGCTACAGCAAGACGCCCTGACAGGACCTATTTCAGGGTCGCTGCCGCCGTTACTATCGCGGCGCGCCGGCTTTCGCGGCCTTTCACGAAGCTGTCGACATTGAAATAGACCGTCTTGGCCGACACGCTGGTGCTGGTGCCGCCATTGAAGCCGAAGGTGGAACGGATCGCGATACCCTGCACTTCGTCATAATAATGTCCGTCACTGCCGCGAACTTCGGTCTGGCGGGCCTTGATCTGGATGTGGCGGTCGAGCAAGGCATAATCTTCCTCATGCCGGGTGCTGACGACATAGGCAGTCTTTTCTGTGTCGCCGTCGCCGCTGTCCATCAGCGAATCCTTCAGCGCGTCGGCGATGTTCGATTCAATACGGGCGCGGGCGTGATCGCTGTCCGACAGGCAATCGGATCTGATGCTGTGCGCCAGGATGACGGTGAAATCCAGTGACAGAACCTGATCCACCTTTTCCAGCGCGGCCGGGCAGTCCTTGCCCTTGGCGGCGGCATCGGCCTCGGTGACCAGGCCATTGATCTTGCCGCCATAGAAATCCCAGTTCTCGGCATAGACATATTCGGCGCGCAGCTTTGCATAGTCGATTTTCTCACCGGCTTCGGCGCGGCGCACCAGATCGGCGTACACCGCCTGATGCTGTGTGCGGTCCGCGGCCATCGCGGCCTGCTGTTCGGGACTGGGTGCGCGGTTGCCGTCGGCATGGCGGTCGCAGCCGCCGTTGAACCAGGTGGCTTCGAAACGGTCGTTATGGAATTTCATGGTGCCGGACCAGGTCTGGGACGAACCTGGGCGGTTGACGACAAAGTTGGCATCGCCATTGTCTTCCACCTTGCCGCTGACCGACACGACATTGGCGGGATTGTGGATCTTGCCCATGATCTGGCCGTCCGCGACCACCAGCTCCATGCTGGAGACGGAGTTGCAGCGATTCTGGGCCGGTACGTCGGCGAACCATTTGCCGTCGAACGGGCCGGCGAGGGCCGGCATCGGCATTGCCAGCAGGCTCAGCGCGGCGAGAAGGATGGCGGACAGTCGCATGGTCACCCTCAGAATCATTGAATGGTAGCGGCCGCGGTGGCGATGGCGGCGCGGTGGCTCTCGCGGCCTTTCACGAAACTGTCGACGTTGAAATAGACGATCTTAACCGATGCGCTGGTCGTGGTGTTGCCGTAAGCGCCCCAGCCGGAACGGATCGAGATGCCCTGGACTTCGTCGTAATAATGGCCGTCGCTGCCGCGCACCTCGGTCTGGCGCGCCTTGATCTGGATCTTGCGAGCCGCCAGCACGTGAAGCTCGTCATTCATGGTGCTGACGACATAAGCGGTCTTTTCGCTGTCGCCATCGCCGCCGGCCATCAGGGAATCGTCCAGCGCATGGGCAATGCCGGATTCGATCCGTGACTGGGCGCGGTCACCGGATTCAAGGCAGTCGGCACGAATTTCATGCGCATGGATATTGGTGAAATCCGTTTTCAGAATCTCATCAGTCTTTTCCAGGGCGCCGGCGCAGTCTCCGCCCTTGGCCGCGGCATCGGCTTCGCCGAGCCGGCCGTTGACATTGTTGCCATAGAAATCCCAGTTCTCGTCATAGACATATTCGGCGCGTAATCTCGCAGTGTCGATCTTCTCCCCGGCTTGCGCACGGCGCACTAGATCGGCGTAAGCCGCCTGATGCTCCTTGCGCTCCCCGGCCATCGCGGCCTGCTGACCCGCGTCGGGGGCGCGATTGCCCAGGGCGTGGCGGTCGCAGTGCCCGTTGAACCAGGTGATGTCGAAATGGTCGGTGGTGAATTTGCCGGTGCCCGGCGAGGTGCCGACCGTGAAACTGGCGGTGCCATCGGCCTCCACGTGACCCTGCACGGCGCGAAAATTGCCGGGATTCTGGTTGCGTCCCTGCAGGGCGCCATCGGCGACAATAAGGGTCAGGGTCGAGGTGTAGTTGCAGGTTGGGCTGTTGCCGGCCGGGATATCGGCGATCCATTTGCCATCGAATGGTCCGGCGGCCGCCGCGGGCGAAACGCCTATCACCAGGGCAGCGGCGATCATGACGGCGACGGTTCGCATGTCAGTCCTTAATGAATGGTGGCGGCGACAGTGGTGAATTCGGCGTCGTGGCTCAGCCGTCCCGCGGTGAAGGCGCTGACGTCGAAGAAGAGGGTCCGGTTCTCGGCGTTGCCGTCCTTGAAGGCGATGCCGTCGATCCGGTCGTAATAATGGCCGTCGCTGCCGCGGACATTGGTCTGGCGCGTCCTGGTCTGGATATGGCGGTTGGCCAGCACGTCGCGTTCCTCGCGCATGGTGACCACGACATAAGCCGTCTTCTCGCTGGCGCCGTCGCCGCTGTCCATCAGGGAATGGATCAGCCCGTTGGCGATGGCGTTCTCCGCGACACCCTTGTCCTTGCCCAGACAGTCGGCGCGCAGGGCATGGGCGCCGTCGATGGTGAAGTCGGTCTTGATGATCTGATCCAGCTTGTCGAGTGCGCTTGCGCAATCGCCGCCCTTTTGCGCCGACACGGCCTGATCCAAAACCGCATCGGTCTTGTTGCCATAAGGATCCCAGGATGTGGTGTAGGGGTAGGCAGCGCGCAGCGCGGTGTAATCCACCGGCTTGCCAGCTTGCGCATCCGCTGTCAGCGCGGCAAAGCGGTCCTGCAGCTCTTTGCGCTCCGCCGCCATTTCCGCCTTGCGGGCGTCGCTGGGCTCGCGGTCGCCGGAGGCATGGATATGGCCGCAGTTGATCGAGTTCCAGTCGGCGTCAAAGCGGTTGCCGGTGAATTTTATAACGCCGGTAACCCGGCCGAAGTTGAAATTGCCGCTGCCATCCGTGTCGATGGTGCCGGAGAGGGTCGCGGAATGGGCGATCACCTGTCCCATGATCTGGTTGTCCGTCACCAGCACGCGCATGACCGTCGGCACCAGGAAGCAGGACGCGTTCTGCGGCGGCATTTCCGCGATCCATTTGCCGTCAAACGATCCCGCCACCGCCGGCAGCGGCATCAAGGCCAGGCATGCGGCCACAACCATGGCCCAGCTGAAACGCATGTCTCATCTCCCCAATGGGCTCGAACGCTACGCGGACTTAATTCCCTGGAACATAGACGCTGCCGCCCACGACGAAGGCGGCATCCTCATGGTTCTTGCGATGATTTTTGTCGGACAAGGGCACCAGCGCCGGGATGACAGCGATGTCGGGCGCGTTCAGAAGCGCGCGCGGATTGTAGGTAACATCCGGCTCCTGATCGGCGATCTGGCTGGCGCGATACGAAGGCTGGGGTTTGGCGGGGCGCGGCGCCGGGTCCGCCACGGTCTCGCGCGCGGTGGCCGCGACGGCCGTTTCATTGACGGGCACAGGGACGTAACGCGGCAGGCTGGGGTTCGCCGGCGGAATGGCGGCATGGGCGCCCGCCACAGCCAAAGTAACGGGCAGAATCATCAGCACCGCGGCGGCCCGCGCGGCGGCGCCCAGTGTGTGCTGCGGTTTTGCGCCCAGGATGCGGTCTATGCGCCAGCCTATGTCGGGGCCCTTGGCCATCGCGACCGGGATTGCCAGGCTATTGGCGTGCCGTGACACATCCACCAGGATCTCGGCATAGGTCGCGCGGTCATTAAGGCGCTGGATCGCGGCCTCGTCACTGGCGGCTTCCGCCAGCGCGCACAGGCGCGATTGCAGCCACCAGGCAAAAGGGCTGAACCAGAAGACGGCGCGATAAAGCGCGGCCAGAAGCTGGACGAAGAAATCGCCCCGCCCGATATGGCTTTCCTCATGCGCCAGCACCGCCTGCAGTTTTGTGTGCGACCAGCCGGCATAATCGGCGGGCAGAAGAATGCAGCGGCCAAAGGAAATCGGGCCTCTCACCGCGGCGCTGGCGCGGATGGCGCGCCCGCCTGCCCATGCCTCGCGGATGGGCTGCGCCTTGCGATAAAGCCGGGCGGTCAGGATCAGGCCGGTGATCAGGCGCGCCAGCTGGAAGGCTGCGATCAGAACATAAAGGCCACGCAATAGCTGCGCGCTGCTGATGACCGGCAACGCGGTCGCGCCGGACACCATGGCGAGTTGGACACCCCTGGAGACCAGGAGCGGAAAACTGTGGGGGGCGGCAATGGCGGGCGCGGCGACGGCGTGGAAGGCCAGCTGCGGCATGGGCAAAGCGAGCCCCGCCGGCACTTCCAGACGCAACAGGGGCATGGCCAGCGCCGCCAGCAGCACAACCGTCCAGATCAGGATTTCCGCGCGCACATCGCGCAGCCGCGCCAGCCTGAGCAGGGCCCAGACCAGCAGCCCCAGAACCGCAGACCGCAGCGCGGAATCAAGCAGCAGGGGCAGCGACAGGCTCATTTCTTTCTGGCCTTGGCTTTTGCGATCTTGTCGGACAGCATCTGCAGCTGCTTGGGATCAAGCGCGGCATTGTCCACCATGCCGACCAGAACTTCTTCGAGCGAGCCGTTGCAGAACCAGTTGACGATGCGCTGCACCGCCTTGGCCGCCACCGCGCCGCGCTTTTCCGCGGCCTCGAAATGGAAGGTGCGCCCTTCCACCGTGTGGGTGACAAAGCCTTTGTCCTCCAAGCGGCGCAGCACGGTGCGCACCGTGGATTCCTTCAGCGGCTTTTTGAGATGCTCGCGCACGCTTTCGGCGGTGACGGGGCCGTGGGCCCAGACCAGCTGCATCACTTCGTGTTCGAGTTCGCCAAGGTCGGTCACAGCCAACGCTCCTTTAGTGCTACGAAGCGTAACATGTGGCCGCAAGGATGCAAGGGCCATCCGCGATTTGGTCGACAAGCCTTCAAGTCTTTGGCGCGGGCCGGTTTTCGCAGGGGCCGGACCATGGGAGCCCTGCGGGCCAGAACGCTGGTAAAATCCGCTGCGACCGCCTATATCCACGGCCCTATTTAAAGGAGTGACAGGCGTGGCCCAGAACTGGACCCCGCAGACTTGGCAGGAAAAGCCCGCCCGTCAGATGCCGGACTATCCGGACAAGGCGGCGCTGGAGCGTGTCCTGACGCAGCTCAAGTCCCACCCGCCGCTGGTGTTCGCGGGCGAAGCGCGCAATCTGATGGCCAGCCTCGGCCAGGTAGCGGAAGGCAAGGCTTTCCTGCTGCAGGGCGGCGACTGCGCGGAGAGCTTCGCGGAATTCCATCCCGACAATATCCGCGACACCTTCCGGGTGCTGCTGCAGATGGCGGTGGTTTTGACCTTCGCCGCCGGCGTGCCGGTGGTGAAAGTGGGCCGCATCGCCGGCCAGTTCGCCAAGCCCCGCTCCGACGACTTCGAGACCCAGAACGGCGTCAAGCTGCCGTCCTATCGCGGCGACAATATCAATGGCGGTGAATTCACGCCTGAGGCGCGCACGCCCGATCCGCAGCGCCTGTTGCAGGCCAATGCCCAGTCGGCGGCGACGCTCAATCTTCTGCGCGCCTTCGCCCAGGGCGGTTATGCCGACCTGCACAATGTCCATCGTTGGATGTTGGGCTTCATCGCGGACTCTCCGGCCGGCGAACAATATAAAGGTCTCGCACAGCGTATCTCCGAAACGCTCGAATTCATGGATGCGATCGGCATCACCTCGACCTCGGTGCCGCAGCTGCGCGGTACCGATTTCTACACCTCGCATGAGGCGCTGCTGCTGCCGTACGAGCAGGCGATGACGCGCGTCGATTCCACCAGCGGCGACTGGTACGACACCTCCGCACACATGCTGTGGATCGGCGACCGCACCCGCCAGCTCGACGGCGCCCATGTCGAATTCATGCGCGGCATCAAGAACCCGATCGGCCTGAAATGCGGCCCCTCGCTGGAGCCCGATGATCTTTTGCGCCTGATCGCGGCGCTGAATCCGGGCAATGTGCCGGGCCGGCTGACTCTCATTGCACGCTTCGGCGCCGACAAGGTGGCCGAAAAGCTCCCCGCCCTAATCCGCGCGGTGAAGCGCGAAGGCGCCAAGGTGGTGTGGTCGTCCGACCCCATGCATGGCAACACCATCAAGCTTCAGTCGGGCTACAAGACCCGCCCCGTCGAGCGGGTGCTGGAAGAAGTGCGCAGCTTCTTTGCCATTCACCGCGCCGAAGGCACCCATGCCGGCGGTGTGCATTTCGAGATGACGGGCCAGAACGTCACCGAATGCCTGGGTGGCGCGCAGGGCTTGAAGGAAATCGACCTGCAGGACCGCTATCAGACCGCCTGCGATCCCAGGCTCAACGCCAGCCAGGCGCTGGAACTGGCCTTCCTGATCGCCCAGGGCATCCGCGATGAACGGATGAAGCATGCGGGGCTGGCTGCTTCAGCCTGATTTCGCAAATGGGTATTGCGCGTCTGTTGGCGAAGGGCTGGATCATTTTCTGCCTTTTCGCTGGCGCCCATGCGCTGCGTTTCGCGCTTCTGAGCGGATTGCCGCTGGACAATTCCGTTGCTGCCATCGGCATCTGCGCCTTTTTGTTCATGGCGATGGGCCTTTTGTTCGTGGGTGGCTTTGGGGTTTCGGCCGGGCATGTCGCCGGCCAGCCCTGGCTTACCCGGATCAAGCCGCATCATCTGATCCCCGGCTTCAATGAGACGGTGTTCCTGATCTTCGTCATCCTGAGTTTTCTCAATCAGGCTTTTGTCGCCCCGGCCAATATCGACCGTGGCGCCGCCGGCGCGCTGGAGAATGCGATCTATTTCGTGGTGCCGGGACAGCGGGCGCTGGTGGGCGCACTCGAGACCTGCACCATGGATGGCGGGCGGGTCTTTGCGGCGGCCTTTGCCTGGCTTTTGGCGGTGATCTATCTGGCCAGCGCCGCCTCGCGGCTCAGGCTGCAGGCGGGGCTGATCCGGCTGGAGGCAAGCGACCGGCCGCAACCTCTGGGCCCTACACTGCGGGCCTTCCTGTTTGGCATCGTCGCCGTGGTGGGCATCCAGTTCCTGTTCGTGGGGTCGGCCTATCCCTGGCTGTATTGCAGCGCTTTCGCAGACGTCACGGGCGCGCTTCTGATCGGTCTGGCGCCCCTGATGCTGTCGTATCTGATTGTCGCAGCGCTGGCGTCCCTGCTGGCCTCGTCGCCAGAAAAAATACAATAATTTCATTATATTATATTGGTAACAAGCCGCAATATTTGTTTGCTGGCGGCTCCCATCCTCTTGGGTCCCTTATACCCGCCTAGTTATTGGGGAATTCCATCTCTTGTTTCTCCGACGCCGCGTGCCGGAAAGTGGACCGCTGAAAGCTGCTGTTGTGGGCGCAGGGGTCTTCGGACATCACCACGCCACCAAATACAAGGCGCTGGGCCAGAGCGGCAAAGACGTCGCGCTTTTCGCCATCGCCGATCCCAATGCCGAGATGCGCACCAAGGCCAAGGCCCATCATGGCTGTGCCGCCGTCGGGGACTGGCGCGAATTGCTGGGCAAGGTCGATCTGGTCAGCGTTTGCTCGCCCGCCATCACCCATGCCGAGATCGTGCGGGATTTCCTCATGGCCGGCACCCATGTGCTGGTTGAAAAGCCCATCGCCACCACCCGTGAAGAAGCGGCCGAACTGGTCGCGCTGTCGCGCGAGACCGGCAAGATCCTTTCCGTCGGCCATCAGGAACGCTTTGTCTTCGCCCGCACCGGTCTTCTGGACCTGGCCGAAACCCCGCTGGAAATCACCTGCTGGCGTCAGGGCCCCTGGACCGGCCGTGGTGATGACGTTTCGGTCGTGCTGGACCTGATGATCCATGACCTGGATCTGGTGCATACGCTGGTGCCGGGCCCGGTCGCCGATGTGCGCGCCGAGGGCCTGATTGAATACGGCCCCCATGCCGACGAAGTCTTTGCCCTTCTGCGTTTCGCCAATGGCACCATCGCCAAGCTGGAAACCAGCCGTGTCGCCAACGAACGCAAGCGCGGCCTGCGCGCCGTCTATGCCGATGGCGTGGTGGAGTTCGATTTCCTGTCCCGCACCGTGACCAACACCACCCCGCGTGCCCTGGGCGCGCTGGAGCTGGGCGATCCCCTGGGCGAAGCCGTGGGCGGCTTTGTCGGCGCCGCCAAGGCGGGAACGGACGCGCTGGTGACCCCCGAGCAGGCGGCACAGGCGTTGGATACCGCGCTTTGGATCGAGCGGGCCTCGGGCGTCGCGGTGCCCATGCAGGCCTCGCAGGCCCGTATCGCGGCCAACCGCTAGGCGCTTTTCCCTTCAGGCTTTAAACAGTGGCCATGGTGGACCGCTTTCGCATTGCATTGGCCCAGCTCAACCCGGTGATGGGCGACATCGCGGGCAACCTCAAACGCGCCCGCGCGGCGCGCGCGCGCGCGATGGATGCCGACGTCATCCTGTTCTCCGAACTGTTCATCGTCGGTTATTCGCCCGAAGACCTGGTGCTCAAGCCGGCGCTGCAGGAAGACGCCCGGGCCGCGGTCGAGGAACTGGCCAAGGATACCGCCGATGGCGGCCCCGCCATTCTGATCGGCACGCCCTGGGCCGAGCATGGCGGGCTCTACAACGCCGTGGCGCTGCTGGATGACGGCAAGGTCCAGGGCCTGACCTACAAATACGAGTTGCCGAACTATGGCGTGTTCGACGAGAAGCGTGTCTTTACGCCAGGACCGACGCCCGAGCCGATGACGGTGCGCGGCGTCAAGCTGGGCATTCCCATCTGCGAGGATATCTGGAAACAGGACGTCACCATCTGGCTGGCCGATGCGGGGGCTGAAATCTTCTGCGTGCCCAACGGTTCGCCCTTCGAGGCCGGCAAGGAAGATGTGCGGCTGAAACTGTCGGCGGCTCGTATCCATGAGACCGGCGTGCCGCTGATCTATCTCAACCAGCTGGGCGGGCAGGACGAGGTCGTCTATGACGGCGCCAGTTTTGTCCTGAATGCCGACCAGAAGCTCGCGGTGGCGCTGCCGTCGTGGAACGAGCATGTCGCCATCACCACGTGGCAGCGCGACGCGGAAGGCACATGGGTTTGTGCTGCGGGCGACAGGTTCGTGGCGGAAGACCGCTCTTCGCAGGTCTATCACGCCATGATGCTGGCGCTGCGCGACTATGTGAACAAGAACCGTTTCCCCGGCGTGGTGCTGGGGCTGTCGGGCGGCATCGATTCCGCGCTGTCGGCGGCGGTGGCGGTGGATGCCCTGGGCGCCGACCGGGTGCGCTGTGTGATGCTGCCGTCGCGTTACACCAGCCGCGACAGCCTGGAAGATGCCGATGCCTGCGCACGGCTGCTGGGTGTGGACTATGAGACCATCGAGATCGAAGGTGCGGTTGCGGCGATGGGTGAAACCCTGGCCGCGCCATTCGCCGGCACCCAGACCGGCATCACCGAAGAGAATATCCAGTCGCGGCTGCGCGGGGTGATCCTGATGGCGCTTTCCAACAAGTTCGGCCCCATGGTGCTGACCACCGGCAACAAGAGCGAGATGAGCGTGGGCTATGCCACCCTCTATGGTGACATGTGCGGCGGCTATAATGTTTTGAAAGACATTTACAAGACCGAGGTGTTCGCACTGTCGCACTGGCGCAACGTCCATTCGCCGCTGGGCGCGCTGGGCCCGCGGGGGCCGGTGATCCCCGAACGCATCATCACCAAGCCGCCGACCGCGGAGCTGCGCGCCAACCAGACCGACCAGGATTCCCTGCCGCCCTATGATATTCTGGACGGCATTCTCGAATGCCTGGTCGAGCGGGAATGCAGTTTCGAGGACACGGTGGCGCGCGGCTATGATCCCGCGACCGTCAAGCGGATCGAGCATCTGCTGTATGTGTCCGAATACAAGCGCCGCCAGGCCCCGCCGGGGGTGAAGATCAGCAGCCGCAATTTCGGCCGCGACCGCCGCTATCCCATCACCAATGCTTTCCGGGATGGGCGGTGATGCCGGTCACCGTCCGCTTTGCGCCGTCGCCCACCGGCCTGTTGCATGTCGGCAATGCCCGAACCGCGCTGCTAAACTGGTTGTTCGCCAAAAAGCATGGCGGCCGTTTTCTGCTGCGCATCGACGACACCGACGCGGCGCGCTCGACCAAGGCGTTTGAAGAGGCGATCTATCGCGACCTGGGCTGGCTGGGCCTGACCCACGACGCCACTGATCGCCAGATCAACCGGCTGGCGATCTATAGTGCTGCGTTCTATCGCTTGCAGGCGGCGGGACGGGTCTATCCCGCTTTCGAAACCGAAGCCGAACTGGAGCGTCAGCGTTCGCTTCTGGCCGCGCGCAAGCTGCCGCCGATTTATAACCGCGCCTCGCTCGATCCGGCCAATCGCAAGAAATGGGAAGCCGAAGGTCGCAAGCCGCATTGGCGGTTTCTGCTATCGCGTTCGAAGGTAAGCTGGACAGATCTGGTGCGCGGGCCGGTGGAGATCGACACCGCCACCATGTCCGACCCGGTGCTGGTGCGCGAGGACGGCGCCTTTCTCTACACCTTGCCGTCGGTGGCCGACGATATCGACATGGCCATCAGCCATGTGGTGCGCGGCGAAGATCATGTCACCAACACCGCGGCGCAAATCGAAATCTTCCAGGCGCTGGGTGGGCCGGTGCCGAAGTTCGCCCATTTTCCGCTGCTGGTGGGCGCCGGCGGCGAGGCGCTGAGCAAGCGGCTGGGTTCGCTGTCGCTGGAAAGCCTGCGCGACGACGGCATGGAGCCGCAGGCCGTCACGTCCTATCTGGCCAAGATCGGCACATCCGATTCCGTAGAACCGCGACTGACCCTGGGCGAGTTGGCGCAGGAATTCGATTTCGCCAAGATCGGCCGGGCGCCTGCGCATTTCGTGCCGGAAGAACTTTTGGCGCTGAATGCGAAGCTGCTGCACATCACGCCTTACAGAGCGGTGGCCACGCGTGTGCCGGCCATCACTGGAATATCAAGCGAAGCCTTCTGGGAGGCGATCCGGCCCAATCTGGCGAAGCTTGGTGACGCGGCGCAAATGGCCCGGCTTGTTTCCGGTCCCGTCACGCCGTTGATCGAAGACGCCGGCCTGGCAGCAAAGGCCGCCAGCCTCTTGCCGCCCGAACCCTGGGACGAAGGCACCTGGGGCAGCTGGACCAAGGCGGTTGCGGCCGAGACCGGGGCCAAGGGCAGGGGGCTGTTTCACCCCTTGCGGCTGGCGTTAACCGGCCTGGAGCATGGACCTGAACTCAAAAAACTGTTACCCCTGATCGGGCGCGACCGGGTTCTGGCGCGGCTCAAAGGGCAGACGGCGTGATCGTTTCGTGTCAAATCGGAATTCGAATTAGCGGCTAGTTTCCGCCTGTTTCCGTTTGCCTGGACCGTTTTCACCCTTTCTGAGCCATCCGATGTCCCTGCGCCTGTTCAACACCCTGACCAAGACCAAAGAAGATTTTGCGCCGTTAGACCCCGCGAATGTGCGCATGTATGTCTGCGGCCCCACGGTTTATGACTTCGCCCATATCGGCAATGCACGGCCCGTGATCGTGTTCGATGTGCTGTTCCGGCTGCTGCGCCACACCTACGGCGACGCCCATGTCACCTATGTCCGCAACATCACCGACGTGGATGACAAGATCAACGCCCGCGCTGCCGAGCGCGGCATCTCGATCCGCGAACTGACGGAAGAAACCGCGCGGATATACGAAGAGGATGTCGCGGCGCTGGGCAACCTGCCGCCGACCGTGACCCCGCGCGCCACCGAACATGTGGGCGAGATGATCGCCATGATCGAGCAGTTGATTGCGGCCGGCCATGCCTACGCCGCGGATGGCCATGTCTTGTTCGATGTTTCGTCAAAGGCCGATTACGGCAAGCTGGCGCGCCGTTCGCTGGACGAGATGCTGGCCGGCGCGCGGGTTGAGGTCGCGCCTTACAAGAAGAACGCCATGGATTTTGTGCTGTGGAAGCCGTCCGAAGCGAACCTGCCGGGCTGGGACTCTCCTTTCGGCCGCGGCCGCCCCGGCTGGCATATCGAATGCAGCGCGATGGCCGGAAAATATCTGGGCGGGACTTTCGACATTCACGGCGGCGGCATCGATCTGGTGTTCCCCCATCATGAAAATGAAATCGCCCAGAGCGAGGGTGCGCATTGCGGCCACCCGATCGCGAAAGTCTGGATGCACAATGGCTTTCTGGAGGTCGAAGGCGCGAAGATGTCCAAAAGCACGGGCAACTTCTTCACCATTCGCGAGCTTCTGGCTGACTGGCCGGGCGAGGTGCTGCGTTTCAACATGCTGCGCACCCACTATCGCCAACCGATCGATTTCACGGTTGCCGGTCTGAAAGAAAGCTGGAAGACGCTGGAGCGCTGGTATGATGTGACCGAACCGCTGGCGAATCCCGCGCCCAACACCGAATTCTTCGAGGCGCTGTCGGACGATCTCAACACGCCGGCGGCCATTGCCTCCCTGCACAGGTGCGATGAGATGGCGCTCGCCGGCGGGCTGGGCTTTCTGGGCTTCTCCAATGTTCAGCTCAAGATCGCTGCCAGGGCGCAGGTGGACACGGTCGCTATCGCCGACGCCATTGCCGCTCGCAACGCTGCGCGCAAGAATAAAGACTTTAACGAATCTGACCGCATCCGCGACGATCTTCTGGCCAAGGGCATTGTGTTGAAGGACGGGCCGCAGGGCACAACCTGGGAGGTCAAGCGGTGACGCGCGAACGCCTCTTTATCTTCGACACCACCCTGCGCGACGGCGCGCAGACCCAAGGCGTGGATTTCTCGGTCGAGGACAAGCGCCAGATCGCGTTGGCGCTGGACAGCCTGGGCGTGGATTACATCGAGGGTGGCTGGCCCGGCGCCAACCCCACCGACACCGCTTTCTTCAGCGAGCGGCCGGCGCTGAAACATGCCCGCTTCACCGCCTTTGGCATGACCAAGCGCGCCGGGCGCAGCGCCGCCAATGATCCCTCGCTGGCGCCGGTGCTGGATGCGGCCGTGGATTCCATCTGTCTGGTCGGCAAGACCAGCACCTATCAGGTACGGGTGGCGCTGGAAATTTCGCTGGAAGACAATCTCGACAATATCGCCCGCTCGATGGAAGCGATTGTCGGAAAGAAGCGCGAACCCCTGTTTGACGCCGAGCATTTCTTTGACGGTTATAAGGCCGATCCGGATTACGCGCTGACCTGCCTGAAGACCGCGCATGAGGCGGGCGCGCAATGGCTGGTGCTGTGCGACACCAATGGCGGCACCATGCCGGAAGATGTCTTTCGCATCGTCAGCGAGGTGAAGGCCAAGCTGCCGGACGCGCGGCTCGGCATTCATGCCCATAACGACACCGAACAGGCGGTGGCAGTGTCGCTGGCGGCAATCCGCGCCGGCGCGCGCCAAGTGCAGGGTACGCTAAACGGGCTGGGCGAGCGCTGCGGCAACGCCAATCTCTGTTCGCTGCTGCCCAATCTGATGCTGAAGGAGCCTTTCGCCTCGCAGTTTGAAACCGGCGTAAGCCACGAGAATTTGAAGCAGCTCACCCATGTTTCGCGGCTGCTGGACGAGATTTTGAACCGCTCGCCCGACCGCTATGCGGCCTATGTCGGCGCCTCGGCCTTCACCCACAAGGGTGGGTTGCATGTCTCGGCCGTGGCCAAGAGCCCCGAAACCTACGAGCATGTGCCGCCGGCTTCGGTGGGCAACAAGCGTTCCATGCCGGTATCGTCGCAGTCGGGCCGTGCCAATGTTGCGGCCAATCTGAACATCGAAGGCGACAAGCCTGACCTGGCGCGCCTGCTGCAGGACGTCAAGCATCGCGAATTCGAGGGCTATAGTTATGACGATGCGGCAGCCTCGTTCGAGCTGCTGGCGCTGCGCCAGCAGAAAAAGCTGCCGCGCTATTTCACCGTCGAGCAATTCAGCGTCACGGTGGAAAGTGTGCGCGAGGACGGCGACCAGATGCACTCCCGTTCCAAGGCGGCGGTGGAGTTGATGGTGGCGGGCCAGAAAATCCGCAATGCCGGCACCGGTAACGGCCCGGTCAATGCGCTGGATGCGGCGCTGCGCAAGGATCTGGGCAAATATTCACCCTTCCTCGCCGATCTGCGCCTGGTGGATTACAAGGTGCGTATCCTCACCAGCGGTACCGAAGCGGTGACCCGCGTCACGGTGGAGTCGGCCGATGGCAAGGGCAATCGCTGGTCGACGGTTGGGGTGTCGGAGAATATCGTGGACGCGTCTTTCGAGGCGCTCACCGATTCCATCATCTACAAGCTGTATCGCGACAAAGCGCCAGCTTAACTGCGCGACGGCGCGTTGAGCGCGCCTTCCAATATTTCCAGCGCCGCTTCCGCACCATCGGCCAGGTAATAGAGCTTCAGGATCATCTCCCTGGCGAAGCCCTTCTGCACGGTGGCGTGCAGCATGGCGTCCAGCGTGTCGTAATAGCCGGCGACATTGACCACGATGATGGGCTTGGTGTGCACGCCCAGTTGCGCCTCGGTCACCACCTCGAAGAATTCATCGAAGGTGCCAAGTCCGCCCGGCAGCACCAGGAAAGCGTCCGACATCTGCAGCATCAGCGTTTTGCGCTCCTGCATGTGCGGGGTGACGATCAGCTTTTCCTGGGGCGAGACTTCCGGTTCCAGCGCCTGGAGGAAGGCCGGCATGATGCCCTGGATCTGGCTGCCGCCGTCCAGCGCCGCCTTGGCGACATCGCCCATAAGCCCCAACCCGCCGCCGCCGAACACCAGCGAATAGCCCATTTTGGCGATGCCGCTGCCAATGGCGCGCGCCGCCTCGCGGAAGGCGGGATCGGTGCCGAAGGAGGAACCGCAAAACACGCAGATGGCGGCGCCGGACTTTTTGATCTCTGCCTTGTCCATGTTACCAACGGGGTTGCGCGGGACCGCGCATCTTTTTAAACCGGGACTACCTAAACGGGTTCGCCCTTCGCGCCAATGGAGAAATAATGCCGCGCTGGCTTTGGATTTTGGGGGCTGTTGCCCTGATCGCCATGATTGCGGGATTTGTCACATTCGGCGGCGGGAACATGGGACACTAGGCGATGGCCCAACCGGTTGAAGAAGGACATGGCGCGCCGTCACTGAACCCGCTCTGGACCCTGATGCCCTATCTCTGGCCCAGGAATGCGGGTCTGCGCCTGCGGGTGGTGGCGTCGCTGCTCTGCATGAGTCTGGGCATCCTGGCGACTTTCTTTTTTCCGCTCCTGATGGGGCAGATCACCGACCGGTTGGCGGTCAAGCCTGTCGCCGCCATCGCCATGGGCCTGACGCTGGGGCTGGTGGGCGCCTATGTGGCGGCGCGCATCCTGATGCAGGCCTTCGCCCAGTTGCGCGACGGGATTTTCGCCAAGGTGCTCTATCACGCCATGCGCGAAGTCGCGGTGCAGACCTTCGCCCATGTCCATACCCTGTCCATGCGCTTCCATCTGGAACGCAAGACCGGTGGTCTGTCGCGGGTGATCGACCGCGGCATCAAGGGCATTGATAATCTGCTCTCCTTCGCTCTGTTCAACATCTTTCCCACCATCTTCCAGCTTCTGCTGTTCACTGTTTACATGGTGGTGAAGCTGGACTGGGCCATCGCCACGGCCACCCTGGTGATGGTGGCCGCTTACACCTGGTTCACTTTCGCCGTTACGCGCTGGCGCGTCGGCATTCGCCGCGAGATGAACCAGAGCGATGCCGACGCCAACACCAAGGCGGTGGACAGCCTGCTCAACTTTGAGACTGTCAAGTATTTCAACAACGAGAAGCATGAGACGCGCCGCTTCGACGCCTCGATGGAGAAATACGCCGCCGCCTCCATCCAGTCGGACATCTCGCTCTCCATCCTCAACACCGGCCAGGCCGCGATCATGGCTGCGGGCATGGGCGTGGTGATGATCCTGACGGCGCTGGGGATCAAGGATGGCCGCTTCACGGTGGGCGATTTCGTGATGGCCAACGCGATTTTGATGCAGCTTTATCAGCCGCTCAACCTGCTGGGCACCGTCTATCGTGAGATCACCCAGGGATTGGTGGATATGGATGCCATGTTCCGCCTGCTGCGCCGGCCCCAGGAAGTCACCGACAAGCCGGGCGCGCCGGCGCTGGTGGTGTCGGGCGGCGAGATTCGCTTCGAGGATGTTGTGTTTGCCTATGATCCCGAGCGCATTGTGCTCAAGGGCATCAGCTTCACCGTGCCGGCCGGCACGACCGTGGCGATCGTGGGTCCGTCGGGGGCAGGCAAGTCCACCATCAGCCGCATTCTCTACCGTTTCTATGACATCAAGAGCGGGCAGGTGACGATCGACGGCCAGGATATCCGCGACGTGACGCAGGAGAGCTTGCGCGCCGTCATCGGCATCGTGCCGCAGGACACGGTGCTGTTCAACGACACGGTGAAATACAACATCGCCTACGGCCGCATCGGCGCCAACGAGGCCGACATCAAGGAAGCCGCCCGGCTGGCCCAGATCGACAAGTTCATCGTCGAACTGCCCATGGGCTATGACTCCATGGTGGGCGAGCGCGGGCTGAAACTGTCCGGCGGCGAGAAGCAGCGCGTGGCGATTGCCCGCACCATTCTCAAGAACCCGCCCATTCTGCTGCTGGACGAGGCCACCAGTGCACTGGACACCGGCACCGAGCGGGAAATCCAGAGCGCGCTCAACGAAGTGTCGCGCAACCGCACCTCACTGGTGATCGCGCACCGGCTTTCCACGGTGGTGGATGCCGACGAGATCCTGGTGCTGGACCATGGCCAGATCATCGAGCGTGGTCGTCATTCCGAGCTTCTGGCGCAGAACGGCCATTATGCCTCTATGTGGAACAAGCAGCGCGAAGCCGCCGCCGCCCGCGAGAAGCTAAAAGAAGTCGAGAATGACCCCGACGTTGCGCCGGGTGTGGCCAAGGCTTTGCCGGTCTAG